>Ga0172375_10002237_pt1 | contig 30367 bp, 21 predicted proteins | sample LakKiv1m_FD_114537 | JGI IMG/M metagenome (GOLD analysis project Ga0172375, IMG submission 114537) | Freshwater microbial communities from Kabuno Bay, South-Kivu, Congo - kab_092012_11.1m | ecosystem: Environmental > Aquatic > Freshwater > Lake | place: Democratic Republic of the Congo... | reverse complement strand
CTGCAACTTGAACTCCCGATCGTAGCGTCTGGCTTGCGGCCTCATCATTTCTTCCTCCATTATCTTGAGTTGACATCCTAACTTAACCAACTCCCAGGTGTCCACTCTTTCGGGGGAAGATCACTTTATGAATTATTTCTTATTAACTAATGGGCAAATCTAATTTATCACCAATTCCGGCAGCGGGGCGTCGGGCGGGGGGCTGGATGTGAAGGATCCCATGTAGGCGCTGAGCCAGATTATTATGCCGCTCTGCAGATAGGCGGCCTGACGGCCCGCCTCGGTGTCTTCTTCGGCGACGGCTTTGGCCGAGAGCAGCCCGGCGGCCTGCACCACTTCGAGGAAGGCCGCGCTGACATCCAGCAGATCTTCGTAAAAGTCCTGCGGCATGCCGCTGTAGTCCAGGAAGCTGCCCCAGACCTGACGCCCCATCGATTCGGCGCCGTCCTGGCTCTTGCGCACCTTCTCGCCTATTTCGTCGTAAGGCGCGCTTTCGCTTCCCAGTGCATCCGATACGCCTTTAAGACCGGGCAGGCACGACATGTGCTGCGTGGCGTAGTCGCACCACAGCACGCCGTCGCAGGCCACAAAGCCTTCCGGAGAGGTAAGGCTTTCAGGCGGGTTGTCGTAGATCTGCAGCAGGTAGCCCTTGTTGTAACCGAAGTTGGAGGCGATACCGAACTTGGGAATGAGGAAGCCCAGCAGGCTGGTTTTGTTAAAGGCCAGCAGTGCCTCGTCGTCGCCTTCGGCGGCGTCAATGGCCTCCTGCGCGATTTCTACCGCCTCGGATAAGCCGCCGTCTTCGGCAGGTTCACCGCCCATGTGACCCGACTCGGAGTCGTCGTCGCCGTCGGACGGATTGAATTCGTTAAGCTTGGCTTTAAGCCAGATACCGCCGAAATAGCCCGAGATGTGCAGTATCCACATGGTCTTTTTCAGTTCAGCCGGACCCTGTGTCTGCATGTCTTCAAATAGTCGCAACGGCGCATAGCGCAGCAGGAAATCCACTCCGCTGGCCTCATCCTGCGCATCGAGCCCGCAGACATAATCGACTGCCAGTTGATTCAGGAAATCCATCGAGACTTCAGTCAGCGCGGTTTCGGCGTAGGGATATTCCGGCAGTGTGACTTCCACCGTCGGACATGCGATTTCCGCGTCCTCTTCCGCTGCCGGTTCCGTGTCAACTTCGCTCAATGTGTCCATGTCCGCGTCGCCGTCCGATCCGGCGTTATTGTCGGCATTATCCGAGTTGCAGCCGCAGGCCAGCGCAAGCACAATAATCAAAAGCGATCTGAAAAGCAGACTCATTGTTTTTTCTTTCGACAGTACTGATATTTGTTAACGAACAGATATATCCGCCTTTAGCTTCAATGCAGGAAAAACCTGATCAGCGCAGGCGCTTATCGCACAGCAGTGCTTCTCAGTTGTTCATCGTATGCCAGACGGTTTGCGATACGCTCGGCCAGACCCAGTACGCCGCCGTAACCCATGAATGGCATGGGAACAAGGTGATGCGTGAAGTGACTGGGAAATCCGAATTCGATGATCGAAAATGTTTCCGCCAGTACTGGAATGCGCGTAGTGCTGCCCAGCACGAAGTCCAGCTTTTTTCCGGCCACCAGCGTGGCAATTTTCGTCTCGATCTGCCTCGATGTCGGTTCCTCGATCACATCCACTCCGTATTTATTCGACAGATTGCGGTTACTGTGTCCGGGCTTGGCCGTAACAAAGATGGCCTGCGGGCGGCAGCCGAAGAGCAGCAGCGTATCGGCCAGCGGCTCGGCCAGATGCGGGTCGGTAACCAGCACAAAATCCTTTTCCATGAACCAGCGCGGCAGAACCATGCGCAGCTTTGGCAAAGTCTCGCGCTCGCCGGATCTTATCAGCGCTTCGGCGCGATCCTCTAGACCGAAGGCTGCGCCCAGCGTGCGCAGAAAATCCGTTGTGCCGTCCAGTCCCATAGGCAGCGGGGCTTCGATAAGCCGCGCTCCGCTGCGCTCTGACAGTATCTGCGCAGCGTGCCTGCCGTAAGGCAGAGAAATAATGCTGCCCGCCTGCCACACCTTCGTCAGATCGGTGACAGGTGAACCCGAAAGCCAGATTGAAACCGGCTTTAATCCCAGCCCTTCAAGCAGACTGCGGATTTCGCGCAGGTTGCCGACATGGTCGCCTTCGTTGCGATCCATAAGGTAACCGACGACAGCAACGCTGTTTTCATCTTTCCTGTAGTCGGGCGCGGCTGGCGGCAGGTTCTCCGCCAGTTTAATAAGTGTCTCGGCATAGCCGTCCAGCCAGTCACGGTGCAGGTCGCCCTGTGTAAGGTCGCAGACCAGCAGCCTGGTGTCGAGTTCAAGATCTCTGACCATCTGAAGGTAATTTTTATCGGTGATGGATACCACCGCTACCGCCGTCAGCAGCAGCGCCGAAATACCGGGAGTTGCAGCGGCCTGTTTTATGGATTCGGCCAGCTTGCTCGAATCGCCCATTGCGATCTCTGCAAGCTGCAGGCCCGGCGTGAAGAAGCGCGAGGTCGAAATGCGGCACAGATCCGAAAGCCAGTCGTGGTTGCCATACAGGTTCTCGATCTTTTGCAGAGAGCAGTCGGGCGAGTCCAGAACCAGCGCCGTGTCGGGAATGGCGTTGGCGGCCAGAATTACGCCGTCATTGAACGGCATACAAACGGGTATGCTGAAGTCATTTTTACTGCGTTCCACCTTCACCCTCCGCAAACGCTTTTAAGTCGTGCGTAATAGCTGTTCCGACAGCGATTAATCAGACGCCCGAAAGTGCGCTCGGCACCTTCGAAACCTTTCTCAAAGTCGGCGGTCGAAAACCAGGCTTTGCCGGCTCGCTCCAGACGTGTATCCGAATAGTATTCGCTGAAAACCGCCTGTGCCCGGCCATCTGCCAGCAGAGCGTCAAGTTCGGCAGGCATGGAGAAGAACTCAATATCAAGCTCGTCCGGCTTGAATCCGCGCCGCTGCAGTTCAATACCGACTGCGGCTTTTATCGTTTCGCGCACGGCAGCATTGTTTTCCTGCTCGTACACATAAGCCAGAACTTTAAAACCGAACTCGCGCAGCACAGCCATGAACGAAAGACCCATATTGCGCTCGTTATCCCATATGCGTGAAAGCTGGCTGACATCCGCCACAAAGGCCAGGCCAAAACCTGCACTCTGTTCAAGTCTGGAAGCTGCGCATTTCTCTTCGATGGACTGCCGCACATTCCAGTATCCTTGCCATGCTTCCGGACAATCAACTGCCTGCGCAATTGCCTCCAGCCAACTCTGTGTAGCCTTAACGCCGTAAGGCGCAGGCAGCGACAGTGTCGGAACACCGGTGACTTTTGCAATATCATCATAAATACTGTCGAAGAAGCGGGCTGGACGCAGAATGTGCAGCCAGGCCGATGTGCATTGGCGCAATTCCGGGACACTCAGTTCCGGCAGCAGACGTGCGACAACGCTGATTCCCATAGTCTGCAACAGTTCACTCAGCTCATTCAGGTCGAGTGTGTTCTCATAACCCAGCAGGTTGATGGTCGGCAGTTCAGCCCGTTGTGCGTCACCCTTATATGCCAGCATATGCCTTATGACAATCGACAGGCTTTCGAGCGGGTTTTTGAACTGCTCTTCTGGATAGAACTGATATACCGGTGCGCCGAACTGCGCTTCAATGTCGTCGCATATGCGGGTAACGTCCTGCCCGAGAAGTTTTGGAATACAGGTCTTGCGCAGGAAAACCACATCGTCAGCGTTGCTGTTTTCCATGCAGCAGACCAGCATATCGCGCAGACGATCTTCACCGCCATGCACTACTACATCCGAGCTGTCGATATCGGTAGTGTAAAGCGGCTTTTCTATGGCCGGTCCAATGAACCACGGCAGATGATACAGACGGATAAGCCTTATGCTGGAAGCAGCCTGCATATACATGCAGGCACGGTCAGAGTGACAGGCAAGAACTATGTGCGGAGAGTTCATCCAGTAAAAGCCGATGTAATGACCGACTTCGCTTTCGGCCATGAACTGTCGCCAACGCTTGTCCTGCGGCAGCAGATGATAATTGTTGAATTCCAGACTGCCCGCTGAAATCAAACGCCTGAGCTGTTCGATATCGACTTTTCCTGTGGCGGGCTCAGTCTCTTCACCATCGATGCCTGCCCCGTCATGACTGGGTATGGAGCGCGTGAAAGCCAATGCCACCAGGCGTTCAATCTGATGTTCGACAAGTTGCGCCTCAGACGGCGTGCGGTCGTCGTGTGTTATAAAGACAGTGAACGATTGCCGCTCCAGTAGATATTTGCCGGATTTATCATCGTCCGGCAAGCGCTTACAGGCGCAGAATTCGAATATTATGGTGCGTGATCCATCGCTGAATGAAACGGAAATGAGGTCGGGTTGGGATTGTACATCTGTCACACGATAAGCGAACCAGCCTGTCGTTTCCTTCTGAAACCAGTTCTCCGTCATTTTTTCGAGAGATGAGAAATCAGACCTTGTGCAGGAATCATTAAGCGGAGCATAGGCCGAGAAAGTGGAACGTTGTGCGGCTGCGGCCAGCGTAACGCCCAGTGTGTGTATCAGATTACGCTCAAGTGACTGCAATGAATCCGGATATAAAAGCGACAGGGAACCGGGCAGCCCTTTGAATGATATTCCCTTGCCTTCCAGCCAGGCCACCGTCATGCGCCTGTCATCCTGCACAAAATCGAATACGATGGAGCCATCCGATGTCGGCAGAGCTTCGACAGACCATTTCTGTCCACTTTGTTTATTCAGCATCCAGGCTACTGCACTGGCCAGACGCGCACAGCCGATATCCGGTCTCTGCATGAAATACAGACCGTTATCTTCACCTGTGCTGTTTTTATTAATGTCTGACATCGCAAGGCACCAAAAACCTAACGGGAACTGTTACGCGTTCTGAATCGCTTTATAAAATCCTGGAATTCATCTTCATTCATTGGTTTGGGAACAGTCAATTCCGATTCATTCATGTTTAAAAGCTTTTCACTCAGATTATTGAATATTTTTGCCGTATCTGAGTCTGGAGCGTATTCACTGACGGTGACACCCTCAATCTCTGCATCGCCTATAAGCGGGTCACGCGGGACAATGGCTATAATAGGTGCGTTCAGTCTGGCTGAAAATTCGTGCACTATGTCAAGCGAGACGTCGTTGTTGCGGCGGTTAACCACCAGTCCCGCCAGCTTGACGCCGTTGCTTTGCAGGCGTTCGATGCCGCGACAGATGTTGTTACCAGCATAAAAAGCCATAACTTCTTCCGATACAACAATTACGATTCGGTCGGCCAGACCCTTACGCATGGGTGCGGCGAATCCACCGCATACTATATCGCCCAGCACGTCGAAAACAATAGCTTCATAACCACGCTCCAAAACGCCAGTTTCTTGAATCAGGCTGAGAGTTCTCGCTACACCCCAGCCACCGCAGCCTATACCTGGCTCTGGTCCGCCGGCTTCGATGCAGTCAATTCCCATACGACCCTTATGCAGGAACGACGAGATCGGCAGGTTTTCGTCTTTTCTTTCAAGCAGCAGCCTGGAGACTGTTGCCGGACGCTTTCCGTCTAAAAGTGCCATGCTGGAATCGCTCTTGGGATCGCAGCCGACATGCAGCACTTTATGACCCGTCTTTGCAAAGTTGGCCGAGATGTTTGCGGAAATAGTTGATTTACCAATGCCGCCCTTGCCGTATATGGCTATTTTAAGCATTCTTGCTTTCCCGTCAGAGTATGACTAAAAAAGATTTTTATGCAGAGCTGTCTGATTGCAATCAGATTTTATCTCGTTATTACTTCGGATCAAGTATGTCTGTGGCGTAGCCGGTAAGTTCGGTATAACCTACGCCCGAAACATCGACACCGTCGCGCGTGCCGGAAATAAAGGTGTTGCCCTCCCAGTAATTCTGGGCATGGTTGTACATTTCCTGATCGTCAATTAGCGTGGTAACGCTGAGCTGCCAGTTCATTTTTGGGATGGAAATTTCCCAGTCCAGCGGATAGATGCCGTCAGTGTGCGGGCTTTCCCAGCTTCTCTGCGACTCTATCGTAAAGTCCTCGATACCTTCCAGTTCGGTCAGATTGCCGTCCGGGTCAATCAGCGTGCCGGCCTGAGCGGCCAGTTGATCTTCCCAGTCGGTGAACTGGAACAGCATGATTTCCCAGCCATCTTCGAACTGCATGCTCCACCAGTCCCAGCCTTTGAAATCAACGATATCGAACTGACCCCACTGATGATCCATCCAGGCCTGGCCGCTGACGCTGAATTCGCCGCCAGGAGTGGACAGCGTACCATCGGCGGTAAGGAGCGTATACGAGTAGTAGTAGCTCTGACCGCCCGAATCGCTCATGGGAATGATGCCGTCGCCGCCATGCAGGGCAGGGCGCTTGACCGGCTCAACGGTGATATCGATGCGCCAGGGTGAAATTTTATCGTCCTTTTCCTTGCCTTCCGGTATTTCGCCGATGATATGGTCTTTTCCATCTCCGCCAATCTCAAAACGACAGTTATCCAGCTCCAGAACTATCGGATCATTGGTCCACTCCTTAGTGTCAAGCAGAAGACTGTCGGTATGATAATGCTCTCCAGCCGATTCATCTGTGATGCCCACATGGCACATATAGCCATAACCGGCTACCCCATAGGTGCTTTCCAGATCATACTGGAAAATGGTGACCTCGAAGCCAAAGCGACCGCCTTCACTGTCCAGATGTCCGGTGTAGTACCACCACTCGGAACGTTCGGCATGAAATCCGGCGTCTGTCGGAAAAGTCACGGTACTGACCGCACATGTGCCGTAATTGCAATACGTTCCTTCTTCGCAGGGCGTCACAACGCGCTGGCCATCTTCGCAGCTTACGACCGACTCGCCTTCGCAGATCGGCTCCTGCCCGGTGCACTCCGGCTCCGGTTCAGTCTCTAATTCTGTCTCCGTCTCGTTTCCGAGTTCTGCTTCAGTGTCATTTTCTGCGTTTGCCTCAATATCGGCGTCGCCGTCGGGGACATCAGCGGAATCTTCCGAGCATCCCGACGTAATGAGTGCAACTGCAAGCAGCAGCGATAAGAACAGCAGACTGAATTGTCTTAACGAGAAAGCAAACATAATATCTTTCCTCAGTATAATAAAGATACGTTCAGCCGTTTTGATAAGTGCAACACTTGTGACGTTGAAATGAACCGGTTTTTAACAAACTTCCTGGTAGCAGTGTACACGTATCTTTGCTGCGGAACAAATATTCACTGATGTGGGGCATTATGAAAATTTGACCCGCAGAAGAGGATTGATTACGCTGTTTTAAATTCAAACACGGAAGTGCTGACGATGATGAAAAAAGCTCTGATATTCCGGTTAATGATTTTAATGGCTGTTATTGCGATTGCCTGGGGTTGTGCGGACAAGTCGGAATCGAATCCGGCGGATGGCGACTATGAGAGCGCAGGCGAAGTAGAGAACGACACCGAAAGCGAATCCGAAGATGACTTCGAGGCCGATTTTACCTGGGAAGAATGGCCATCTCCGCAGGTAACGGATATTCCCCGCCCCGAACATCCCGATCCTGCTTTCGCCCGGCGCGACTGGCTCAATCTGAACGGTCAGTGGGAATTCACCTTTGACCCGGACGACAAAGGTCTGGAGGAAGACTGGGCGGGAACAGGAAAGACCTTTGACGGCAACATCAATGTTCCCTTCTGCTGGTCGAGCATTCTTTCGGGTCTTAATGCCGACACCGGCGATGAAGGCGGTATCGGCTGGTACAGAAGGAGTTTCACTGCTCCGGAATCTTTCAAAGACAAGCGAATCATGCTTGTAATCGGTGCAGCAGACTGGGATGTATCCATCTTCATTAACGCTCAGCAAGTTGTTCTGCATGCCGACAGCGGCTATCTTCCGGTAAAGACCGACATCACGGATTTTCTGAAGGAAGGCTCCAACGAGATAGTCATCCGTGTGCAGGACTTCGGCAACGCCGCCGAATATCCGCACGGCAAGCAGGGCTCTCCCTGGTATGCCAATGTCGGCGGTATATGGCAGACCGTATATCTTGAGGCTGCTGCCGCAACAAGATTCGAATCCATCCGGCTTTCGCCTGATAACGATAGCAAGACATTTACAGTCAAAGTGCAGACAGGCGGCGTGGCGGCGGATAACTGCACAATATCCGCATATGCAAAAGGGCAGTCTTCAACGCTTCTGCTTGAGAATGATTTCTCAGGTCCGGAATTCAGCGGAGAAATAGCCGTGCCGTGGCTGGATGTCTGGTCGCCGGAGAGTCCCGCACTGCAGGAGTTTGAGTGGCGTCTGTCGTGTAATGGAGAAAGCGACACGGTGCGCACCTATGCAGGTCTGCGCCAAGTGACGCGCGAAAAACTTCCCGGGCAGGATTTCGAAGCTGTACATATCAACGGCACGCCAACTTACATTCGCGGCGTGCTTGTGCAGGGCTACAACCCTGACGGGCATTACACCTATCCGAGCGAGCAGGCCATTATCGACGATCTGACGGCGGCACAGAAAGCCGGTTTCAATCTGGTGCGGCTGCACATAAAGGTTGAAGAGCCGCTGGTGCTTTATCATGCCGACCGGCTCGGTCTGCTGGTGGACTACGATGTGCCCTGCTATGGAGCCTTTCCATTTAAAAGCGGCGATGGCCCGCAGGCCCGCGCTGCCTGGCAGAGCACTATGGAAGGGCAGTTCCGACGCGACTTCAATCATCCGTCTGTTATCTGGTGGACTCTGTTTAATGAAGACTGGGGTTTTCTCAGTCTCAGCGAGGAATTCGATTCCGAAAAGCAGGCTTTCGTCAAAAGCATGCTGTCTCGCGCCAGAGAGTTGGATGCCACCCGGTTGATCGAAGATCATTCCACGCTGAGATATGACCACGTATCCGGTACGGATATCAACTCCTTCCATCTGTATCTGGAAGATGCCGAAGCATTCAGGGCTGATATTCTGGAATGGGTGACAGGTTGCTACCCCGGATCGGAGCATAATTTCATTCCCGGCGAAAAACAGGATGGAGCGCCGCTGCTGAATACAGAGTATGGGCCGTTCTCTGCCGAAAACGGTGCGCCGGAATGGAAAAGAAACCGCGACATCTCGTGGGGCTTCCAGGTTCTGACAGGCATCATGCGCAGTCAGAATATGCTGGTGGGATACATCTTTACCGAGCTTTACGACGTAGAGTTCGAGCTCAATGGCGTGCTTGATTACGCGCGTGTGGAAAAGGATTTCGGTTATCCGTTTGAAGGCGGCGTCGCCGGTATAAACAGCGCAAACTTTGTCGGTTTCAAAGAAGCATATTTTCAGGTTGCGCAGGGAACCTCATCTATCAGCCTCACGCCTTTCACCAGCAGCTTTGCACCCATATCCGAAGAAGATGCCGCAGCGAAGGATGATTTGAAGCTGGGACTTTATAACGCTTCCGACGAAATGATCGTCGAGATTACAGGCCAGGCAGAAAAGCAGGCCTGGCAGGCAGTCGATCAGGAAGCAGTTGAGATTTCAATTCCGGCTGATCTGCACGGTGGCGCATATGTGCTGGCTGAGTGGAAACGGAATGGGGAAGTTATTGCCACAAATTTCATTCCCGGGGAAATCATTACTCCCGCCCCGCCAGCCGCAGATTGCCAAGACGGGCAATGTGATGTCGCTCTTGATCTGGCGGCCTGTTTTGGCGTGCTGGATTCAAACAGCGTTACTCTTGTAGACAGCGAGACTCAGTCGACAGGCATTCTGGGCGATGGAATCCTTTCATGCGCAATAACAATTCCATCGGAAATTCCCGCCGACAAATCGGTGTCCGTATGGTTCGAAGCTGAAGCTTCACAGAATAGATCAGGCTCGCCACAGACTTCAACGCTCGTATCTGAAAACTCCGAAGCGCTCCTTAAGCTTGGCAATGCCGATCTGGGTGCAGTCTCGTTGCCACCGGAACGAGCCGACAGCCGGGGCATTCTCAGCCATCTTAACGGCAGCATCCCGCGCGGGGCATATGGCGATCTGATTACGAGCGAAGCTGCAGGTGCAACGCTGACACCGGGAGCTGAAATGACTTTGACAATAGAAATGAATGCAGAAGAAAACGGCAGCGGCGGTATCCTCATATTCGGGCGTCGTCTGGGGCGTTACGGTCAGACGCCTGTGCTTCATTTCAGTTGGGAATAAAACAGATCTCACGCTTTTCAATTGTCGTCATATCGGGGATGTGCAGATGCTGGTTATATATATTGACTCCGATGCCTGTCCGGTAAAAGACGAGGTTTACCATGTCGCTCAACGTTACAAGCTTAAGGTTATTGTCGTAGCCAATCAACGCCAGTGGGTTCCGGCTTCTCCGCTTATCGAGGCGGTGGCGGTTGAGCAGGGCAGCGACAAGGCCGATGACTGGATTGTCGAGCATTCCGAGGCCGGAGACATAGTAATAACTTCTGATATTCCTTTAGCGGCCCGCTGTCTGGAAAAAGGCGCCAGAGTGCTTGGTTCCAAGGGGCGTGAATTTACGCCGGACTCAATCGGAAATGCGCTGGCTGCCCGCATGCTTTCCGATTATTCGCGTCAGATGGGAATTATGAGCGGCGGCCCGGCACCCATGGCCGCTAAGGATCGCTCGCGCTTTCTTTCCAGCCTTGACCAGATAATAAACTCCATCAGGCGTCAATTTGGGGTTACTTAGAGTCTGTTCTGAATATGTTCGAATAAAGTTTGATTGAATGGGTGCCACGGGCTAAGCCGCAGGCTTGCCCGTGCTCTTAATTGTACCGGCGAACTCCACCGGGTGTCATAAGTTTTACGTCTTCGAATAGGGCGTAAAGCTGTGCTTATTGGCCTGAGAACACAGCCTCCCGTCCTTGCAGGCCGTGAGACTATGGCACCCTAAACACAATAGATTTTTTCGTACCTGAATTAGCAAAAACCGGAGATGAGTAAGTTCAATCCCCGCCGCTTAATTTATCGTGTGTATATGTCAACATGCTGTTGACGCATTATTGTTGACGGTGTATTTTCAAATCATACATGCAGTATATTGATGTCCGCATCAGGACTCTTATCGTACCGTCACGCTATTTGAAAAGACTCCACAGTACCGGAGGCGCACCATGAGATCTTATGTCATATGTTTATCGTTGATGCTGTTTGCAGCGGCGTTGTTCTTTGCCTGCAATGAAGATGACAACGCCACGGAAACCGACGGTGATATGCAGACCGAAGCCGACCGTGACGCGGACACCCCCGCCGATGGCGATATCGACCGCGACAACGCCGAGCCGGAAGCCGATGGCGATACGGACGGATCCGTCTCCGAGAACGACACCGATACGGAAGCCGATGGAGATGGCGACACAGAAACGGATGTCGAGCCTGAACCGGATATCGACGGCGACGCCGAGCCGGAGCTTGAGCCGGAAGTGGATAGCGATACCGAACCGGAGGCCGAAGAGCCCAACCCGATAATCACCGAAAGCTTTCCATTCGCGACTACGACAATCGTGCCGTGCTCAGAAACGCTGAACAAATATCAGCCCTTCGGTGTTTGGGGCGATGATTTGGGCAAGGTTTACTTCGCCGGAGCCGCCGACGCGGAAAATGGCATTGCTCCGTTCTGGGTTTACGATGAAAACACCGATACCTTTACATGCGACCCCAACGTGACTGAGACGCTTTACGCTATCGACGGCCGCGTCGTGGAAGGCGAACCGGAAGTCTGGGTGCTGACACCCGACAAAATCGGACGCTTGCAGCAAGGTGGTTGGGAATTCTTCAATATCCCCGACGCAAAACGGTTGGCAATTGAGGACCTGACGCTAAGTGGAATAAAAATAAGCCCCGCTGGTAAGATTGCCGCCTGGAATAAGAACTGGGGGTTGGCATTCTATGACACGACTGCGCAAACCTGGACGAGTCAGGAACTGTGCTCGGGGATGGATACAGCCATGGTTTTGAACGGCTACTGGGTGGATGAAATATTCTATATGCCCGGCGGCTGCAATCTTTATGCAATTGATCCGGCCAACCCGGCGTGCAACCTGCTTACAAGTATTTCCGAATGCGATAACAATGACGGCGACCGCCTTTACGCCACTGGTGTAGTAGATAAAAAGATATGGCTGGTGCGTTGCGTTTCTTCATATGTCTCCTGGGTGGCAAAGAACGTCTTAGTTGTGGACATTGAAAATAGCAAATTGATTTCCTCTTTTGAACTTAACACTGAAATTTGTGAAGATATCTGGGCTCCGAGTGGTTTTATTATATCTCATTTCATGGGAGCCATATCTGGTGGCACGGTTGGAACTCCAATTATCTTAACAGTTACTATCGAGCGATCAGGTGGGGCAGAGTGTAGCGCTGATTTGTTTTTAAATATATCACAATCCCCGACTCAACTCAGTTGCAATTTATCTGAATCAATAGAAACTATTGATATTTACGAAGGTTCCATGTGTGGATTATGGTTACACCCGATATCTATTGTTTCTCAAGTATGGCGTAGCAGCGAAGAAAATAATAGTTGGTTTGTCGATGGAAATGTATCAAAAATCATCCGTCTCAGTTGGGACGCGGCGATGCTGAAATAAGAAAAGGTGCAAGAGGTGTATGCCGATTCCGAGACGGCGTTGGCAATATTTTCAGCTTGGAGTATGAAAAATGAGAAGCATAGTTGTTCGTTGCGGTGGGCAGGCATTGTTTATTCTGCTTCTGTTCTTATCTTCCATGCCACTGCTTTCCCAGGAAAACGAAGAAATTACAGATGCCGATGCTGGGACTTCATCGACGGACTCCGAATCTAACGACGGCGACGAAGATGCAGATGCAAACGTCGGAGATGCCATGTGAGGATCTGAGATTATTGAAATCAGCGCATGTAAAACAAATCGGCGCGCCCTGCGGGCGCGCCGATTTCATTCTTAGCCTTATTTAACGATTCCGGGAGAATCTCAGAACGGAATGTCGTCCTCGTCCTCGAAGGAGGGCGGAACTTCAGTCTCGGAAGCTGCCGGAGCTGAAGCGTGTCCGCCTTCGCCGCCGCCGGATTTGGATTCGAGGAACTGGAAGCGATTGGCTACGATTTCGGTGGTGTAGCGGTCTGTTCCATCTTTAGCCTGCCATTTGCGGGTCTGCAGACGTCCCTCAATGTATACCAGACGGCCTTTTTTGAGGTAGGTATTGGCGGTTTCCGCCTGTTTGCCCCACAGCACTATATTGTGCCATTCGGTGCGTTCCTGTTTATCCTGACCGCCGCCCCAGCTTTCGGTGGTGGCCACGCTGAAATTGGCGACCGGCTGTCCACCCGGAGTGTAGCGCAGTTCCGGGTCTTTTCCGAGGCGACCGATAATCATTACCTTATTGAGGCTGCCAGCCATGATAATCTCCGCGATTGTAAGTTAAAACATGTCGGCGCCGGCGAGTTCACGCCGGCGCCGACCCTGAAACGGATTCAATTCGTCAGCCCGGAGGCCAGCCGAATTTTTTGCCGGCCATGATGTGCATGTGCACATGGAATACTTCCTGACCGGCGTCACGATTGCAGTTGACCACGCAACGATAACCGCTTTCTGCAAAACCTGACTTCTTTGCCGTTTCGGCGGCGGCTACAAACAGGTGGCCCATGACGGCTGCGTTGTTTGTATCGGCGTCGTTTACCGTCGGAATATGTTCCAGCGGTATGGCTACAAAGTGTTTCGGCGTAGCCGGATGAATGTCTTTGAAGACCAGCACATGCTCGTCCCGCCAGACTATTTCAGCCGGTATTTCACCTTTGGCTATTTTGCAGAAAATGCAGTTTTCCATTGCGTTGTCCATAAGTCTGCAAAGGTTATTTCTTTTTAGCCAACTCTTCGTCGATCATCTTTTTGAAGTTTTCGAAGGGCTGAGCGCCGACGATCTTGCGACCGTTGATGAAGAGGGTAGGCGTTCCACGAGCGCCAACCTTCATGCCCAGGGCCTTGTCTTCTTCGACGACCGGTTTGTATACGCCGGAATCGAGGGCCTTTTTGAATTTGTCCATGTTAAGGCCGAGTTCGCCGGCGAACTTTTCGAGGCTGGGGCGTGAAAGGTCTTTCTGGTTTGCGAAAAGCTTGTCGTGCATTTCCCAGAACTTACCCTGCTCACCGGCGGCCAGAGCGGCTTCGGAAGCAAGCTGTGCGTCCTTGTGGAACGGCAGCGGCGTGTGTTTGAAGACAAACTTGACCTTACCCTTGTAGGCATCCATGATCTGCTTCTTGGCGGGCAGAACGCGGCTGCAGAACGGGCACTGGAATTCAGAGAACTCAACGATGGTGATGGCGGCGTCCTTCGGACCTTCGAAATAAGAATTGCCTGCCGGTACGTCATAGACCTTATTCGGATCTTCAGCGGGCTCCTGCGGACGGGCGGGAGGCATTTCGGCTTTGTCTTTGCCGTTCTTGGTCAGCTCTGCGTAAAGTTCATCACCCTTTTTGCCGGTGTCGCTGGCGACTTTTTCGGCGACGGGCAGCAGCTCGTCGATGAGCTTTTTGAAGTTTTCATAGGGCTGAGCACCAACGAACTTGCGACCGTTGATGAACATGGAAGGCGTTCCTCTGGCTCCGAACTTGTTGGCTTCGGCCATACCTTTGGCGATGACTTCCTTGTATTTTTCACTCTCGACAGCGGCTTTCATTTCATCGGCGTTAAGTCCGAGTTCTTTGGCGAAGCCCATCATGGCCTCGATGCTCAGGTCTTTCTGACCGGCGAAAAGCTTGTCGTGCATTTCCCAGAATTTACCCTTTTCGTGGGCATACAGAGCGGCATTGGCAGCCGGGCCGGCGCTCTTGTGGAAGGGCAGCGGCAGGTTGCCGAAGTACAGGCGCACTTTGCCGGGATAGTCCTGTATTACTTTGTCAAGTGTGGGGTTCACACGCGAGCAGAACGGGCACTGGAAATCCGTGAACAGAAGAATGGTGACAACAGCGTCTTTGTCGCCCTTGAGCGGAGCGTTCGGATCGATTGCCACTTTGTAGACATTGGTGTCTTCCTGGGGCTGTTTGGCCTCGGGAGCTTTGTCTTTAAGCAGACCGTTCTTGGTGACTTCGGCGTAAACATCTTTAACGCCATTGGCGCGCAGTTCTTCGGCCTTTTTCAGTTCGACATCGATGACTTCCTTGAACTTCTCAAGTGGCTGAGCTCCACGAAGTCTGATGCCGTTAATGAAGAAATGCGGTGTGCCGCGGGCGCCGAACTGTACTGCGACGGCCTTGTCGTCCTCTATAAGCTTTTTGGCGGTGCCTTCATCGAGGAACTTTTTGAATTTGTCCATGTCGAGGCCGAGATCAGTGGCGTATTTTTCGAGGTTTTCACGTTCGAGCGCCTGCTGATTGGCGAAAAGTACCTTGTACATTTCCCAGAACTTGCCCTGCTCGTGAGCGGCCATGGAAGCCTGAGCGGCGAGTTCTGCGTTCTTGTGGAACGGCAGGGGGTTATGACGGAAAACAAGGCGAATCTTGCCATCGTAAGCGGTCATGAATTGGTCGATTGTTTCGGAAACTTTTTTGCAGAAGGGGCACTGGAATTCGTCGAAGAGCACAACGGTTACGAGTGCATCTTCGGGGCCCTTGGCGGGAGAACGCGGATCGATGGCGATTTTGTAGCGTTCTTCAACTACTGCCGGTTTGGCATCTTTAGCATCGATTTTGTTTTCGTCAGCTTTCTGCTCGTCCTGATTTCCGCTGCAGCCGTATCCAGCTACCAGCGCAAGGCTCAGAAGCACGAACAGCAGCGAGCTCATTAATGATGATCTGTTCCTCATAAAATTCACCTCCGGTTAGTTTGCAATAGTGCATGAAGTTTCCTGGCAGAAAACCTCATTCCTTAATATCCTGTCCAAGACGTACATTTCGAAGCTAGACAGTTAGCAAAATTTGAGTAAAATCGCAAATGTTTTTCCTTAACGGATGACATGTAATGACAGAAAACCATCTTTTAATCCTGTTAAAGCAACTACTTCGTACACTAAACAGTACAGAGCAGGAAATAATTCCCGACGACGAAAAATAGCATGTTTTCTTTTGAGGATGGTAAAAAATCAACCAGAACTCGGATTTCTGTAAATTTTGAATATGGAGACATTTGACCTGTTATGTCTGATATAATTAACTTGTTTCCTTTCAACAGGAATTCTTGACCGGATAAGCCGATACATGTTATTAAGAATCGCCCGGCTTTCGTTTTTTGTGCGGAACGCCCTCCGGTGAATTCAGGATGTAGAATCTATAAGAGGTTTCAATATGCTGGTAAAATGTGAACTGTGCGGAGCTGCCTATAATGTATCTGATGACAAAGTAAAGGGTAAATCTTTCCGATTCAGTTGTAAAAACTGCGGCAATACAGTTCACGTAAAACAGGAAGTCGACGCTCCCGCCGTTGAATCGCCCATGTGGTATCTGGCCTGGGCCAAAGATCGCAAGGGACCGTTTACTGTCGAACAGGTTCTTCAGCTTCTTCTGGAGAGCAAACCAGCCGAAGATGTATACGCATGGAAAGCCGGCTTCCAGACCTGGGTCAAACTGTCTGAAGTAAAAGAACTACAGTCAGTAGTAGAAGCGCTGGCTGCGCCGGAAAAGGCAGTGGCAGCTCAACCTGGAACAAATGCGGTAGAAGCTCAGGCTTCTGCTGAAAAAGAAAAAATAGTCGAATCCGGCACACATGCCGAGAAGAGCGAGACTGACGGCGCTTCCGAATCCGGGCAGCATAAAGATACCGTTACCCGCAAACTGCGTCCGAGCTTTACCGAACTGGTAGCGGCCAAGTCAACTGGCGACTCGAAAAAAGAAACCGGAAAGATTGACAGGGCCAAAGTCGACTTGTCTCAACTGGCCAGCAAGTCTGCGGCTGCTCCAAAAGATTCTCCGGTCGCGATGGCGGAATCTGCTGCAAAAGCTCCTGATGCATCTGTTAAAGCTGCTCCGGTAATAAAGCATTACGTCCCGCCCGTGAAGAAGAAACTTCCCATTATGCAGTGGGCCATGCTTACTTTACTTTTTGTCGGCGCAATAGGGACACCGCTGACCCTTAACCTCTATCATGTCATCGAAATACCCGGCATTACCAAAGTGCCGCTGATTGGCGGTCTGTTCAAGGTTGAAGAAGTCGATCATTACGCAAAACTGCGCGATCAGTGGGAAATGCTGGTTAAAATCGACGAAGCCAAAGTCAAACTGCAGGCTCTGAAGGAAGAGGAATTCGAAAAAGAAAAGCAGCGCAAGCTGGATGACGAAGAGCGTCAGCGCCGTGAAGAACGCCGTCAGCGCCTGATGGCTTATCATAATGCCAACAGACCCAAAAACGGCAACGGACGCGCTCTGGACGAAGGCTCGGATTACTTTGACGATGGAAGCAACGGTGGTTCGGTAACGGAAATCAGCTTCGGCAACGAAGAAAACATAGATGTCGATTTCGAAACAGGCGACTCACTGGAGGTCAACAACATCCAGCGCAAGGAAGTTCTTACACAGGAAATCGTTTCGGGTGTCATCAGGCAAAGCATGGGACGCATTGGCGCCTGCGTAGCAGAACAGAAGCGCAAACAACCCATGCCGGGAACGCTGATGGTCAACTTTACCATCAACCGTCGCGGCACGGTAGTCAGCACTTCGATAACCACTTCGCAGTATGAAGGTTCTTTCGTAGGCGACTGCATCGCCAACGTCATCGAGAATCTGCATTTCCCAAAATCCGGCGGTTCCATCAATATGAGCTACCCATTCTCAATTCAATAATGATTGTATGATGTAGAATCAAAACGCGCCTTAGCGGGCGCGTTTTTTTATCTCCAGCGGCGGTGGAACCAGACCCATTGTTCGGGATGACGTCTTATTGCCTGTTCCAGTTCGTTATTGGCGCGCAGTGTGATATCTGCAGTCAGAGCAGTTCTGTCTGTGGTCTGTTCGTATTCGAGACAGGTAATGCTTATTTGGTGCCGATCTCCTATGCGGGCAATTGAGCCGCAAACCAGCGCCGCACCGGCTTTGAGCGCCAGCGCCGCCGGACCGGAAGGTGTGCGAGCCGTTTCGCCGAAAAACGGCAGACTCAACGAAGCAACCTTCGTATCCTGATCTATCAGAGCTCCCAGCAGAAAGCCTTTTTTAAGCAGTTCAAGCGTTTGTTTTCCAGCGTCAGGGGCATCACGGTCGATGGAAACGATTCCATAGCGCTGCCTGAACGACGCCACCAGTCTGTCAAGGCGTGTATCGTAGCTTTTTTTGACAAAGGTGGCAGTCTGGAAACCGGAGGCTACATATTTTGCCGCCATCAGTTCCCAGTTGCCGATATGGCCGGTCAGCATCACACAGCCTTTTCCCTCAGACAGTGCAGATTCAAGTGCTTCGAGGCTTCCGGGAGCAAAATCCACGTTGTCGAGTACGGCTGAGCCGCGCCAGAGATCGAGACACTCGAATAGAGATCGGGCCAGATGCCTGCACATGCTTCGCGCAATACGCAGTGCTGTTTCTTCGTTTCCATCCGTTAGAAAACGACAGAGATTTTCAAGCGCCTGATGCTTTTCCCTTCGGGCCGTAAGCCATGTGAGTTCCGAAAGAATAAAAGCCAGCACTCCGGAAAATAGAAATCCGACGTGCATGTATAGAAACAGCCCGCTTTTTACTGCAAGATATATAAGTGTGTTCTTGAGCTTCTTCAAGTCCGGCTAGAGTCTGAATTCGAATTCGACGCCCATCAGGCGGTCGTCATAGTCGGGAATGGCCTGATTATAAGACGCTCCGATGGTGAATGATTCGTGAATGTATGCAATACCGCCAGAGATGTAATGCTGAGAAATAGCGTCGTCGTACTGATATCCGGCGCGCATGGAGAACACGCGCACGGCAATGTACTCGATGCCGAAACGATAGGCCGGATCGACATCGTCGTAGTCATAGGTATACTTCAGATCGTCCGGCAGACGCTCTTTATAAGCGTTGACTACCAGCACCTGATCGTAGTCGATATACAGTTCGTCGGTTATGGAATAGCCCACGCCGACGGCGAAACGCAAGGGCCAGTTGACATAGGCCGAGTTGATGAGGTTGTATCCTGCCACGCCTACGCGCAGACCGAAGTCGGTGGTAAAAAGCATACCCAGGTCGATGTTGGCCGAGTTTACATTGTGACGGTCGGGTCTGAAGGCATACATGTACTTGACCAGTGCGCCCATATGCACATTGGGCGTTATGGCTCCGCCCAGAGCCAGACGGGCGACATGGCGCTGCACAACTGCGTCTTTGAACTGGCCGAACATTTGCCTGTAGCCGGTGACTCCTTCTGTACTTGCGTAGTTGGTCTCAACCTCCAGACCTTCATCGGCGTAAATCGGATGCGCCCCAAGCCAAGCCAGATCCTCGTCTTTCCAGAACTGCCAGTAATCATACTGCTGAAATGTGTACATCAGACCGGCAGCCAGGACGGTGGTGGCCGAGTCTACAATGGAACCGGTGAATGACATCTCGCCGCCAGTGGGTTTGAATTGCGAGGCGGCCAGGATGGAATAGGCTACTTTGCTGGACATTCCGGCTGGATTGTAAATAATTCCGCCGCAGCCTTCTGCGATGGCGGTGTAGGCTTCTCCAAGCGCCATCGGACGAGCCAGACTGGTTTCTTCCGATGCGCGGCTGATCTTCTCTTTCAGCACGACCTGCGAATGTGCGGCACCAGCCGCAAACATCATTAACATCACGCAAAATGCTGAAACAAGGTTTTTCATCGCTCTTCCTTCACAAGTCTTTAAGAGACTCTAAATTTAGTGTATTATACTTGAAGTGTCCCGAAAATGAAAGTTCATATTTGAAACATATGAGAAGGCGGACTTTATTCCCTGACTCGTCCCCGGTTTTACTCGAATGTCTGGAATGTCATTCCCGCAAACGCGGGAATCCAGGTTTGATTTGATATTTTTGAATTTTTTTGTAGGGGAGGGTGCAGCGAGCGTATGCGAGCGGAGCCCCCCGATTAACAACAATAATAATAACGGGGAGCTCCGCATGTCTGCGGCATGCTGCACTCTCCCCTACCCAATAATGGATTTAATCCTGGGCGCCCGCTTTCGCGGGTGTGACGAACTCCAGCTTTGCATTTAAACAGCCCAAGGCAAATAAATTGTTCACCAAGCCGAGGGCAGGCGGCATTTATTCCATCTTAACCGGAATCTTATTCAACCAGTAGCCTTAAAATATTTGAATTTTTCAGCACCAGTGATATTCTGCTTCATCGTTGTTCAACAGACTATCGGGAGAAGGCTGCCATGTCGACAATTAATCATCTGAATCGCAGAGGTTTATATCTGTTCTGCATTATGGCTTTACTGGTTTTCTCTATGGCTCTGGCTGGCTGTGGAGAAGGGGCGCAGGCCGATGATGACGACGACGATGATGATGAGCAGCAGCAGTCGTCTTACGAGAAGCTCTGTGAGAAGGTGGCCGACTGCAAGACCGAACTGACTGATGTTGCGGCGTTTGTCAGCGAGTGCGCCGCCGATCTTAAGGACGGAGACGGCTGCATCATGAACTGCATCAACACCGAAACCGAGTGCGAGCGTATTCTGCTCTGTATCGAAGGCGGCGGCGAAGTTATCGCCGAATATTGCGATGTGACCGAAGACGGTGATGAAGAACTGGAAACAGACGGCGACGCCGAGCTTGAGCCCGAAATCGAAGTGGCTGAAGAAGTCGAGGAGAGTGAAATCGCAGACGGCGACAGCGGAGAATTCGATCCGGAAGACCCAGGCATCACTATTGAATTCATAATCAGCTATCTCGAAACCATGGGAACGGCCATCGATCTGGCCGTAGGTGATATTCACAAAACTCTGCGCGAGGATCTTGAGCCGGAGGATGAATTCGATTTCCCGGTCGACAGTTGCGTTCTGGCCAGTGAATACGGCCCCATCGGCCCCAAAACCTGCGTCAGCGACGAAGAATGCGCCGAAGAGCAGGTTTGTGATCCTAAAGACAAGGTTTGCACAACTCCTCTCGACAGCCTTATGGATGTCGGCCCAATCGAACTGGACGGCCTCCCGGGCGGAACGGCTGAGTTCCTTTATAATGCGGGACAGTCCGGTGCATACACAATGGACGGTCAGGGAGACGGGCAGATTGAAGAAGTGGCTTTCGACACTACCTACGAAGTGCGCGGCGACGGCGACCTGGCGCAGGGGCTGGGCGCATTCTCCGGCAGCCTGACGGTTCCGGCCAAGTTTGTACTCACTTCACCCGTAATTACGCCCGATCCGCAGTGGCAGTTCAGTACAATCGAACTGAACACAGCAGAGGATCTGGTGCTGCAATGGCAGGGTGGCGGAGATTCGTCGGTTGTTATCATGTTCTCCATGACCGGAGCCAATGATACGGCTTACTGCAAGATGTCCGACGACGGTGAATTCACTATCGAAAATGGCTTTATACAGGCAGTCGGTTTCACTGTAGGTGCAGATCTTTTCTCATGGGTTAACAACGTCATCGAAATAAAGACCGAAGCTTACGGCGAAATCACAGGTGAAGGCATCACGGTCGGCAGCATTTATTTCCTGCAGAGCTATGCCGGTGTTTTCGCCAAAGTGCTTGCAAAATAGGGCTGGAGTTTAAAGACCGGAGATGCGTTTTATTTTTCGCTGGCTGCGCAGATTTGTAATTTCAGGTCTGCTGCTGATAATGCTCTACCTGCTGGTGTCCGCCGGGCCCGGCCTGATGCACGTTGTCGATGTCTGGAAGCTCAAACACGCCAACCCCGAAGCCTCGGCGCTGATGATTGCGCGTGAAAACGAATACCGCGAGCGCAAAGTCAAACTGAAGAAGCGTCAGAAGGTCGTTCCATATCGCAACATCTCGCCGTATCTGCGCGAGGCGGTGCGTATCGGCGAAGACGGCACTTTCTTCGAGCATTCGGGTGTCGATTTCTACGAGATGGGAGAAGCTTTCAAGGCCAACATGAAGGCCGGGCGTTTCAAGCGCGGCGCTTCAACCATAACGCAGCAACTGGTCAAGAACCTCTATCTCAATACATCGCGCACCATTTCACGCAAGGTGGTAGAACTGATTCTAACTCTGCTGCTGGAATGGCGTCTGGACAAGGCCCGGATTTTCGAGCTTTATCTCAACTATATCGAATGGGGCAGCCATGTTTACGGCTGCGAGTCGGCTTCCTGGGGTTATTTCAACAAATCCTGCTCCAGGCTTTCGGTTGAGGAAGCCATACGTCTGGCCTCCATCACCGTCAATCCGCGCCGTTACGGCCCGTATACCAACAGCGGCTTCATCAAAAAACGCCAGACGCACATCGCCAACGCCATGCTGAGCGCCGGAGCCATCAACAAAGCCCAGCGCGACGCCCTGCCGTTCTGACGGTGCAGCACTTTATGACAGTCTCGATAGCAATGCGCGCCTGAATGGCGGCGGGTGGCCGGGACTTGAAGTGAAGAAATGATTGTGCCATAGTCTCACCGTCGAAGACGGGGAGGCTGTGCTTTTGTGTGCGTTATGAAAATGGACGGTTGGGCTTGTATTTTTTTAACACACACAGCCTCCCGAACTTCGTTCGTGAGACTATGGCACACGAGTACCGGCCATCCGCCCGGAGAAGTCGTCACACCCGCGAAAGCGGGTGTCCAGAATTAGTTAATCTCAATCTGGATTCCCGCTTTTGCGGGAATGACAAACAACAAAAGCATTGATTCCTATTGGAATAGATTTTTAGAATCAACAAAAAAAACGGCAGGGAATTTCTCCCTGCCGTTTTTGTTTGAGCGTAAGAAATTCTACAGGCGCGTAAGCTGGATGTTGTCGCAGCCCATGGGGCAGTTCAGCGTCATCAGCGTACTTAGCGTGACTTCTGCGGTGCATTGCAGGAACAGTGCGAATGTCACGTCGTAATTGCCGGTTGACGTTTCGGTAAAGCTGCCCAGTTCCCACGCCAGATTGAGCGGTTTCACCTTGCCGTTGCAGCCGTCGGTCGGGATGAACTCGAACTGCGAGCCCATGGTAATAAGCATGCAGCTTACATTGGGAATAAGCACTGTCCACTGACCTTCGACGTTTTCGCACATGCCTGCGTATACCGGCTTGCAGGCCCCGTCGATACAGCGCCAGTCTTCCGGGCACTGGAAGTCGAACCAGCACTGCTGAGTGGTGGCCGGGATGCATTCGTTATAAGTGCCGTTGCTCTGACAGATCAGACCTTCGTCACAGTCAGCGTCAACGAAGCACTGGCTTCTGGTGCGGCAGACGCCCAGCGGGCCCAGTGTCAGGTCGCAGTATTCGTCCTCGGCGCAGCCGTCATCGCTGGTGCAGGGTGCGCTGAAGGTAAACTTGCAGACGGTGTAGTTGCCCTGCATCTGGCAGGTTTCGTAGATGGCGCAATCTGTGTCGGTTGTGCACTGGTTGGCATATTCGCAGTAGTTCTTCGGACTGGCGAATACGCACTTGTAACCTTCACGGCAATCAGTGTCAGCGTTGCAGGGAATCTCTTCCACGCATTCGTAGAATTCGTCATTGAACTGACAGATTTCATATTCACCGCATTCTTCGTCGCTTGAGCATTCGTTTTTAGATTTGCAGAGTCCATAGGATCCGACAACTACCTGGCAGAATTCGCCGATGCCGCAATCGGCATCAGAAGCGCAGGTCTTTGAAATGTTGAAGGCGCACTGTTTCCAGTTATCTTCGACTTTGCAGGATTCCCAGGCCTGACAATCGGCGTCGGTCTGGCAGGTGGATGCATAGCTGCATACTCCGCCGTTTTCGAGATCGCACAGATAGCCGAAATCGCAGTCGCTGTTCACTTCGCATTCTCCGGCATTCTCAAAAGCGCAGATCTTCCAGTTGCCGCTGGTTACGCATATTTTTCCGTTTGTGCAGTCTTCATCGGAAGCGCATTCGCTCATCTCGACGCAGATCATGTCGCCTTCGGGGTTTTCCTGACAGGCAAAGCCGAAACCGCAGTCCATGTCCACGGCGCAGTCATCATTGTTGGAGAGGCAGATGTTCCAGTGTACGCTTTCGACGCAGGTGGTCTCCTCCGGGCAATCCAGATCTTCGAAGCATTCATTGCGATCAACGCAGCCGTCGCCGCCGGCATCGGGTACGCACTCGAAGCCCCAGGGGCAATCCATGTTGTCGTCGCATACCGTCACGTCGCCGTCGGGGATATCATCGCCGTCGGGGGTTTCATCGCCGTCGGGAGTATCATCGCCATCGGGAGTATTATCGCCATCGGGTGTGTCATCACCATCTGGAGTCTCATCGCCGTCCGGGGTATTGTCACCATCGGGAGTTTCATCGCCATCTGCGGGGACAAAGCAGCGACCCGCCCAGCATTCTTCTCCATCCTGGCAGGTAGTGGAGTAATTCCACTTGCCGTTTTCATCGCAAAGCAGAATAGCGGTGGCATCGGCGCATTTCAGATCACCGGGTTCGCAGGGCTCGACTTCGGCACCGTCGCCATCCTCTATCTGAAACTCCGGAATTTCACCGTCCATATCGCCGTCTTCTCCCATGTTCTGAACATCGCTGGAAGAACACTGAAGCGACGCAAATAAAATGAAGACCAGTGTTGCTGTAAGGGAAATACTGCACTTTAGTGACATGAAAAAACCTCTCTTCATCAGGCTATGATAATTCCCGTAAAAGTCACCCCCATTCACAGGCGGAAATAGCATAGCATATTTAATCGTTTTAGTAATCTATTAATTTCACTGAATATTTTCAGTTATTGTGTGTATTTTCTACACGGATTCTCAATTGAACACGCCGTGATCATACAGAATTCTCAAAGCTATCAGCAGCAGAACCGCTGCTCCCAGCATTTCAGCTTTTGCCCCCAGATGCAGTCTGGCTACTGCGCGACAGCCCAGTTGCATTCCGGCGAAGGTCAGAACAAAAGCCACTATTCCTATTATTACAGCCGGAATCAGTATGGGTACATTCAGGAGCGCCATGCTCAATCCAACCGCCAGAGCATCAATGCTGGTTGCCACCGAAAGCAGCAGCAGATTCCAGCCTTTAGTCGGATCTTTAGCTTCGATGTCGCATTCTTCCGGCTTTCTGGACTCGACAACCATTTTTACTGCAACAAAAAGCAGCAGCCCGAAGGCCAGCCAGTGATCGAAAGATTCGATCAGGCTTTTAACGCTTAAACCTGCCAGCCAGCCGGCCAGAGTCATGCCGGTCTGGAAGAGGCCGAAACTGGAAGACATGCGCAGCCAGTGGCGCGTATGTACGCGCTTCATACAGCAGGCGGTTGCCATGGCAACAGCGAAGGCGTCCACTGCCAGTGCAACGGCTATTGCGAATATTTCAACATAGCTCATGCAGTTGTTTCCATGCCACAATTAAAACGCGGCGGATATTACCCTATTATTGCGACATGTTCAATAAAAACGTGGTTTATCAGTTGAGTAGTCTGACTCATCCCCGGTTTTACATAGTCAGGCGCAATAATACCTCTGTTAAGGTATGAGTGCCATAGTCTCACGGCCTGTAAAGGCTGGGAGGCTGTGTTATTTTTAATTGGGTGCCACGGGCTAAGTTGCAGGCTTGCCCGTGCTTTTAATTTCACTGGCAAACTCCGCTTCGCTGCGTTTGCCAGTGGCACCCGGTGCAGTATCGAATGGTTGGGTGGCTCTGTTTCCCTCATGCTTCGAGACGAAAATCTGCGATTTTCTCCTCAGCACTTTCGGGAAACAGGTACTATGTTAAAAACGGGGACTGCTCAGGGTTTATCTGGCGCTTCGGGCTTCCTCTTTCAAACCCTTCCCAAAATCAAGCTTCATGAAATTCGAGCCCTGTTGCAGGAGGAAAAGCACGCCGGGATCATCCAGCGGATGTTCAAAATGGAACCGCAGGCGTGTCGGCTGACCGGCCAGAGTGCTTTCTTCAATTTTTGCAGAATAAGAATTTCCGGGTCCGAGTTCCTTGTCGAGAGTGTAGGTTTTTCTGTTTTTAATTCCCATACCGCCCAATAGAACTTTTTTTTCAAGTATGGTGTTAAACATGGGCCCATCCCATCGTATTACGTCGATTGTGTGCTCATCCTGCATTTTGTAATCGATGTGCCGCTCCGTGCGGAAAGGCATCAGCAAGGCTGTCAGCAGGGCATTCTGTGGTGAAAAAGGCAGTTCAAGATCTTCAGGGTAGTATTCAGGATCTATCGTTAGAATTCGTATCGGAATATTGATCTGATTATATTCCAGACGGATCTGATAGCCCAGGTAGTGAATCATCGACCAGGCGTTAAGAATATAAATTTTTCGGTATGGTTTTCCACTGCGGTCTTCAAGCGCGGGAACAGTGTTTTTCAGATTATTCATTATCAGTTCGTTGGCCTGAGGCAGGAAAGAATACCAAGCGCTTCCGAGCATCGCTGAAAATGTCCAGAAACAGGCCATATATAACCCGGCCCCGGCAGCGAATATTTTCTTCCACAAAGGCGGCTTATACATGACATGCTTTAATATGGCGGCTATCGCCAGTGCGCCACCGGGTGTGGCGCTGTAAATATAATGCATTCCGACAACCGTGAACATCAGCGGCAGAAGCATTAAGGAAAACCAAGCCACACCCAGAATAAAGGCGGTGTTTTTCCTGTAAATGGCAAGCAGAGTGAAAAGCGTCCACCAGATAAAAACTGCTGCAGTCAGAGCAAAAGTTGGCCAGGGTATGTTTTCGAGATCCAGAGGTATGATTCCGAAAAAGAACTGAAAGAAATACTGAATTGGGAGCACGAATGTAATCCACGGATTGCGGTTGTGCAACGCAAGTATGTAATCGTCCGTCAGACGCTTAAAGCCATCCGGGATCGGCCAGTACATCATAAGCAGAAACATGCCGATGCTTATCAGCATCAATGGCAGACAGTAGAGCAGAAGCGTTTTCAGTGTCGAAGGAACGCGATTTTCCGCTTCAGTGTCAGAATATTTTCCGTTCCAGTGAGATACAAGAGCGTGAATAAAAACAACTCCTGGCAGAGGCAGAACTATGGCCTTGCAGCCCAGCGCCAGCAGATACAGCAGCGCTCCGGAAACTATCTTCATTCGCTGCGGTTTCTTACGCCACGAAAGATAGGCGTTGAAGCTCAGCAGAGCGAATAGAGCAGCAAAAATATCGTGCCGTGCCGATATCCATGAAATAGTTATGGTATGAGACGGCAGCGCCATCCATACCAGAGAAATTCCAAGCGCCCAGGCGTAACTGAATCCCAGTTTCGTCGATATCCGGTGCAGCACCAGCGCTGTCGTAAAATGTCCGATTATGTTGGTCAGATGGTATCCGGCATACCAGTTACCCCAGATACGCACTTCCAGGGCTGTGATGAGATTGGTAACCGGACGCCAGTACGCCGCCAGCCCGCCGTCGCCGGGTATTGATCTGCCTGTAAAACTGATATATTGCATCCAGTAATCGCGCAGATATTCTTCCTTGATAAGCCAGATGTTAAGCAGGCCTTTTAAAGATGCTTCCCGGGCATAAAGCAGGTAAATCGCATCATCCGCCCACAGACCGCCTGAAAGGCTGTTGCGCCAGACCAGCAGAGTCGCGACAGCCAGTATTGCAGCGGCCATCGGAAGCCCGGCTTTAAGCGGCAGTCCACTGTTGAAGCCTTTCATGGATTCAACGCTCTCCTTGATGGAATAATATATTTCAGAATTTACAGAAATAAACCTGCACGATTCACATAATATTTAAGCATTGCAGGATGGCGTCAGCAATCTATCTGTGTGCGTTGCCCAAATAAACGAGTAAAGCTATTACACAGGGCTGAATTGTCCCCGGTTTGGTGAACAATTGATATGCCTAAAGATTCTTTTTAAAAGCAGGAACTCGTCACACCCGCGAATGCGGGTGTCCAGGTTGGAATTCAATATTTTGCAGGGGCGAGGCGGAGTGAAACGGAGTCCGCCCATACTATACAAGACGGGCGGACTCCGTGCTGCGCACTACGCCACGCCCCTACGGAAAAATTCAAAAAAACAATCGAGCCTGGATTCCCGCGTTCGCGGGAATGACATTCCAGGCATTCGTGTGAAGCAGGGGACTACTCCGATTACACAGGGCTGATCACGTGTGAGATTCAGGATCAACCGCTACGGAGAATGCTGGATTGTTTTATTGTACGAAAAGACTCAGTCGTTAACAGGCAGGGCGCTCACGGCTTTTATTTAAATGTCGGTTATTTGTATTCCCAGACTATGTCGTCCATATTTTCGGACCAGACTTCTGCCGGGTTGCCTTCGAGATAATGACGATATCCTTCCTGGCCTTTAAGGTGCAGACCCATGAAGGCTGCCATATAACGCTGCACCAGCTTGTGCATACGGGTAGTGTCCATTTCGGCATCGTTCTCCATGTCGGTGAACCCGATGTGGCCTCCGCCTATCAGCTCCAACAGGTAGGCAGGAGACGGAGTTTCGGCAAAGCAGGGTTCAGCCTCAGCTTCAGGTGGGCCGAAGGAGTCCTCGCTGGCCGAAAGGAAGAACGTGGGTGTCGCCAGTTCACGTAAACCATTGTAATCATCACCAAAATAGTAGCGTGAGGCGTCGTGCGCCAGCGATGCTGCCGCTTTTATTCTGGGGTCCGGCAGAAGTTCAGCCAGTTCGGCTTCGACTTCCAGCAGTGGGCAGATGTAGGCGTCTGGCGGACTTTCCGATTCCTCGCACAATTTCCGGATGTTTGCGTAATCGTATTGTGCGCCTGCCAGCGCCAGAGCAATATGCCCGCCATAAGAATGCCCGGCGACCGCTGCATTGGATGCGTTGCCTGCTCCGATCAGAATGTCTTGGGAATCCGCGAAAACTTCGGCGGACTTATCCATTGTAAAAAGAATATCCTGAAGACGCAGAACCGTCATGTCGGGGAATTCCGGAATGAAATGCTGCATGCCTACATTGCCGGTATGATCCACTGCAACGCAGATATATCCGTGCGATGCCAGATATTCGAGCAGGTATTTCTGCATCGACTTTCCGGCTCCGCTGCCGTGCGAAAAATAGACAACGGGGTAGGGCGCTCCGCTCATGTCGACGGCGGCGTCTTCGACTGCATACAGGCTGATTTTTCCAGCGGCGATAAGTCCCGTGGTTTCGCCGGAACCGTCAACAGTCTGACCTTCAATTACCGGATCGACCGCCGCCGGATAGACAAAAACGGTCGGCAGCGCTCTTGAATCACGGTCTTCATCTATAAAATCGAAAACGCGCACTCCTACGCCATGCGGTCCCCATTCCGAGGGATCAGGCAACTCTGTGGCGATTTCTTCGTCACCATCAGTTTCAATATCACCTTCGATATTGCCATCTGCTTCCGAAAACTCGGCCTCGCTTTCGGGTATTTCCATGTCGCCGTCGTTGTCGCCATCCATTGTGTCACTGTCGCCTTCACCGCAAGCCCACAGAGCGGAAAAAACCAGCACCAGAAAAACAATAATGACTGAATTCATTCTTTTCATAGCAGTTAGGCTTTCCTTTTCACTTCAATTACATCTTTCCGAGATGCAAACGGACAAAATATGCGTTTTTATCAATATTGAGCGTCAATGATCATTGAATTTATCATAAATATGTGTTAATATACAGAAAAAGCTGTCGTCCTGTTGGGCGTCATCTAAACGGGGGTGCAATGGATACAGAGAAGAAGCAGGAGACATACTCACATCTGGAAATAAAGACCGACAGGCAGCAGGAGCTGGGTGTATCTCTCTTCGTGTCTGAATATTCCTCGCAGTTATTTGTCAAGGCATACAAGCAGATCAACCCCGAAGCGCTGATGCAGTTGCTTCTTGAAATCGGTGTTCTGGAAAAATTCATCAAAACTGAGGTTCTTGAAGAGCTTGGGCTTCAGGAAAGGCCGGACCAGGACAAATTTGTATTGCTGGCGGAATCCCTCAGGTTCGGGGCGATAAACACCGATGTCGATTTCCAGATTAAACAGGACGAAATCATACAATACCTGAAAGAATCTCTTTCGATGGAGGATATTCCTAAAGAGCCGTTTATTTCGATTAAGACAGGAACCTTCATTGCTCAGAGAAAAACCGCTGAACAGGTAGAAATTCTTGATAATCCGGTCGATATTTATGGCGCGGCTGCAAAACAGAAAATCAGAGTCTTCAAATTCAAGTCGGGTAAGGGCATAAATGAAGACAGCAAAGGTCGCATTACAGCGGAAGTCGGTGGTCTTCTTACGCTGACCGGAGGTACTCTTAATATAGAAGGAACTTTCAGTATAAAAAGCCTCGAAGACTGGTTCGATGGCAAATTGGCTTTTGAAGGCAATGTCGAGGTAGGCCATGATATGATGGAAAACTTCGACATCGCAGCAGGCGGCGACATCACACTGCGGGGCTGTTCCG
>Ga0172375_10002236_pt1 | contig 30377 bp, 29 predicted proteins | sample LakKiv1m_FD_114537 | JGI IMG/M metagenome (GOLD analysis project Ga0172375, IMG submission 114537) | Freshwater microbial communities from Kabuno Bay, South-Kivu, Congo - kab_092012_11.1m | ecosystem: Environmental > Aquatic > Freshwater > Lake | place: Democratic Republic of the Congo... | reverse complement strand
CCGGAGTCCAGTCTTGGCGCTGCGATTAAAGCTGGATTCCGACTTTCGTCGGAATGACAAATCGGGTGTTTGGATTTGCAGTGTTGATTATCGTTACCCACACAAAATAGCGAAGAACCATAAAATCATAACACAAATATATACAGATTCTTACTGTAGGGAAGAGGCAACGCCTCGTCCAAAAAGCGGACGAGACAGGGTCTCGTCCCTACATATACAAAATGCTGTGAAGTTTTCTATAATTTTACGACTTTATTAATATTGCAGGTTATATCTGTAAAAAGAAAAGTGGTGCTGTCAGGCGCCCTCGCCTGACAGCCTTACAATACCCTGTCAGGTTTTTAGCGAAGCGGAGACCTGACAGAGATATTCAATAAAGCGACATTTTTATTGATAATCACTATAGTTGACATTTTCATTGCTGCACAACATGTAAAAATACATCTTCCAGCGAAGGCATCACTTCCTCCAATTTATCCGGCACTATATTATTTTTCCCCAGAAATTCAGTTATATCAACTTTATTGACATCGCCGGAAGTCAAACTGAGATGCAGTTTTGTGCCGAACAAGGAAATTTCCTTGGTGAAAGGGGCTTTTTCCAAAATTTCCAGAGTGCGGAACGGTTCGGAGGAGGCGATTTCATACATGGGAAACGGGATATAACGCTTTTTCATCTCCAGCGGACTGCCGCCGGCGGCAATTTTCCCGGCTTGAATCAGATTGATGCTATGACAGTATTCCGCTTCATCGATGTAATGCGTAGTGACAAATACGGTGGAACCCTGCCGGGAAAAATCATCGATTAAATCCCAGAATATTCTCCGCGCCAAAGGATCGACTCCCCCGGTGGGTTCATCGAGGAAAATGATTTCCGGCTGGTGCAATGCGGCGCAGCCCAGGGACAACCGCTGTTTCCAGCCGACCGGCAGACTGCGGGCGATTAATCGCTCTTTCCCCTGTAAATCCGCCATTTCCAGCGCCCATTTGATGCGCGTTTTCAATTTATTTCCCTCCAATCCATAGATGCCGCCGAAAAAATTCAGGTTTTCTTCCACCGTCAAATCTTCATAGAGGGAAAACTTTTGCGACATATAGCCGATATGTCTTTTCACCATTTCCGGCTGTAAATTAATATCGTATCCCGCGACTTTTGCCGTACCTGAAGTCGAACCCAGGATAGCGCACAGCATTCTTATAGTAGTGGATTTGCCCGCGCCGTTAGCCCCGAGGAAACCGAATACTTCGCCCCGCTTGACCGTGAAACTGATATGATCGACGGCGGTGAATTTACCGAATTTCTTGGTCAAATCTTCTACGATAATCGAATTTTCCATGGTAAAAGCAGGATTTAGTTTCTTACTTGTTGAGCGTAAGAGCGCATCTCTTACACTTATTAATCCGAGCGGAAAATATTTTACATTTCAACCTTATGAATTATGCTCAAATCCCGGTACTGTCATTCCCGCGAAAGCGGGAATCCAACCTTTTTTATCAGATGTGGAACTGAACATGATGTAAAATATAAAAAGGTCTGATTAATAAGTAAACAATAGTTATCTTTATTGTTACATTAATGTTTTTAACGGTGTCGGACTAAAGTCCGACCTCCCATATTTAGGAGAACAGACTTTAGTCTGTTCACTTAAGTCTTAAGCCTTGAGCCAGAGCCCGAAGCCTAAAATTTCAAATATCTTTGGCTAAGTTTTATTATTCAGCATTCAGTATTCAGTATTTATCCCCGCGGCGCGGCGGAATTTGGCTGCAGCGATTTGATAATCGGCTAATATCGACTGATAATCGATTTGCGCTTTCAATAATGCTGATTCGGCGTCCAGCATTTCCGAATTCAGCGTCATACCTTGTTGATAGAGTTCGCCGACAATTTTATAGCTTGCTTCCGCTGCGTCCAGAGCTTGCCGGGCGGCGATGTTTTGCTGAACCGCTTGCTCTAATTCCAGCTTGCTTTGTGTGACTTCCAAAATTATACCATCACGCATTTCCTTGACGGTTTCCTGTGTCTTCTTATACATCGAAATAGTTTGCTGTCTTTGCCGTGATGTTTTCCCCCAATTCCATAAAGTATAAGACAATCCGATACCTACATCCCAAGAATCGTGAAATTCATCTTCCGCCGGCATATACCTTTGATGGGGATTTTCGTAATAGTAATTGCCGGATAGAAAAATCTGCGGGTAATACCCGCTGGCAGACGCAGCGGATAAAGCTTTGACGCTTAGCAGTTTATTATCCAGCGCTTTCAATTCGGGACGGTTCTCCAAAGCCATCTCTTTCGCCGTATATGTGGAAGCAAGACTATTCTCCGGCAAAGCGGATTCAGCTTGAATTTCCACCACCGCATCCAATTCCAATCCGATTTTATTTTTCAGGATTAAATTCGCCATTGCCACGCTGTTTTCCGACTTGAGCAGCAGCAGCTTAGCGGAAGCACGCTGAGATTCAACTTTTAACAATTCGTCTTTGGTGACCAATCCTTGCCGGTAGAAATTTTCCGCATCTTTCAAATGCGCATCCAGCATTGTCAGGTTCTTAGCAAAGACCTTTTGGTATTCCTGCATCTTATAAAGCTGCCAGAAAGCGGAAGCGATTTCCCATCTCAGTTCGTTTTCCGCAGTTTGGCAAGCCCATTCCGCCGCCGAAGCGTCATATTTAGCGCTTGCGGACAAGTGTTTCAAGCGGAAGCCGGTGAAAAGCGGCTGCTGCACCGTCAATTTCAAGCTGTAGTAATCTAAAATCGCTTCGGAAATGGTGATTTCCTGTGGAAAAGGCGCAGGTAATCCCATTTCGACGGAAAACGGAGGGACTTCACTTAGTTGGGCGTATTTTCCGCTGAAGGTCAGCGAAGGGAGCATCTCGCTGAAAGACTCCCTCGACTTAGCTTCGGCCGCCGAATAATCATAAGCCGCCGACTTCAACTTACGGCTGTTTTCCCAACCCAACCGGATACTTGCATCCAAAGTTAATACTAATTTATCCTGCGCCGTAGTCTGATTGGGGATTAAAAGAAAGCCGAATATTATCAATAAAATACGATATGACATTGATTTTGCCTGGTAAAATAATATTATATAATACTATAAACTTTATTTATCCGCCGTTTTCATTAACGATATAAATACATTTTCTATCGAAGGAGAAACCTGTCTGACCTGTGTGATGGGGAATTCCTGTCCATCGGAATATTCTTTCAAAGCTGTTTCCAGGGCGGAAAAATCATCGGTCAAGATATTGATACGGTCGCCGAACATCTGCGTCTCGATAGCGTTTTTCCAGGTTTTAACTGCAGGAAGCAGATTCCGAATATCCGGGGCGGTGACTTCGGCGATTTGGTACTCCATCCTGCTTTTGATTTCGGCCGGACTGCCCTGCAGGAGGATTTCACCCTGATGCATCATAGCGATACGGCTGCAGCGTTCGGCTTCATCCATATACGGAGTGCTGAGGATAAAAGTCATCCCTTCCGACAACAGCCGGGATAAAATTCGCCAGAAATCCCGGCGCGACACTGGATCGACGCCGGTAGTCGGCTCATCGAGGAAAATCACTTGCGGACGGTATATCAGGGTGCAGGCGAGAGCGAGTTTCTGTTTCATCCCTCCGGATAATCTTTCCGCTAAACGCTTCTTGAATGGTTTCAACCGCGTCATTTCCAGCAGTTCATCCTGCAATGAGTTATAATCCGTCACCCCGTGAATTTCCGCGAAAAATTCAATGTTTTCGTCCACAGTCAGATCGCCGTAAAGGCTGAATCTTTGAGAAAGATAACCAATATTATTCTTAATCCGCTTTTTCTCCCGGGGCAGCCGATATCCGAGGATTTCAACTTCGCCCTGCGAAAAAGTCAATACTCCACATAGAGATTTTATCACCGTAGTCTTTCCCGCTCCGTCAGGTCCGACCAGACCAAACATTTCACCTTTCCTGACGAAAAAAGAAATACCCTTAACCGCAGTGACTGAACCGTAACGGTGAAAAAGATTCGTAATTTGAACTATGTTTTCAGGATCTGGCATTTTAACCTGTTTCTATAAAGTGATTTCCGCATCGGCGGGCATCCCGGATTTCAAGATTGAATCCGCATTTTCAATAGCGATTTTCACCCCAAATACCAGTTTGACCCGGTCTTCTTTGGTCTGGATATTCTTGGGCGTAAATTCGGCTTCCGGCGAAATATAAACCACGGAACCGTTAAAATTCCGATCAGGATGGCTGTCGATTTTCACTTTTACAGCTTGTCCGATTTGGATTTTACCAATTTGATTTTCCGGGACATAGATCATCATTTCCACTTCAATTGTGCGAGCGATTTTAGCAATAATCATTCCGGCGGCGGCGGTTTCACCGGACTCGAACGGGAGGGATACTACCATCCCGGACAATGGCGCGGTAACATAGCAATCGCTAATCTTCTGCCGCAGTAAATCGCGGTTAGCTTCCGCTTGCCGCAGCATAGCGCGGGAAGACTGCAGTTCTTCCGGGCGAAAAAGAGCGCGGAGTTTCTTCAGGTTCTCCGCCGAGGTCTTGGCTTGAGCTTCAGCCGCGGTCAAACGAGTGCGGGCGTCCTGCAAAGCTTTTTCCGAGGAACTGCCGGAAGCGAACAAGCTGTTTATCCGCTCGAAATCGGCTTTAGCCGCAGAAAAATTCGCTTCCGCCGATTTGACCGCTTCTTCCGCCGAATTCAAATCTTCCTGCCGAGCGCCGCTCTGCATCAAAAGGTATTGCGCCCGGGCCGCTTCCGCCGCCGCTTCCGCAGCTTGCAGTTGATAATTCAGAGTGATGTGGTCGATAACCGCTAAAGTGTCGCCTTCCTTAACCACCGAACCTTCGGCGAAGCGCATTTCCAGAATTTGCCCGGGCGATTTAGCGGCGACGCGGATTTCCACCGCTTCGATTATGCCGGACGCCTCTACGCGGCTATTGCCCGAATTGTTCGAGCAGGAATTTAATATTGATAAAATCGGAATAAGGATTAAGTAAAATTTGATGGTAATCCGTTTATTCATTGTGTGACTCCGAAAAAGTTTGCGAAAATTCAATTTTAGCTTCCCCCCTGCCCTTCTCGGTTAAAATCCCCTGAAAGACAATCTTCATCATCGCTTCAAAAATCTGCCGGGGAGAATAAGCGGACCGGGAAAGGCGCTGCGGATTGATCGCGCTTCTGACCATATCGACATAAATTTGTAAAAGCAAATCGACTTCAATATCCTGCCGAAAAACTCCCTCTTTAATCCCCTGCTCAAAAATAATGCGGAAGTTAGCCAGCACTTTTTGCTGCCGGAAATTATCTATTTTTTCCCAAATATGAGGATATTTACTCAGCAGATCCTTCATCAAAATCGGATTAATGGCCGATAGCCTTTCGCCTACAATTTTAAATAAAGCCGATAATTTCCTGAAAGTGTCCAATTCCCGGTCGAAAAGGATTTTGTCGATGACTTCTCCGGTAGCCTGAGTAAACCGGTCGATAGTATATTCAATGATAGCGTCCTTGCCGGGAAAACACTCGTACAGCGTCTTCTTGCTGATCCCCAGCGATTCCGCGATTTCATCGACTGTAGTCTTGGAAAAACCCTGTTGAAAAAACAGCCGAGCGGCGCTGTCGGAGATTAATTGTTTGGTCTTGTCGATTTCCATTAGAATATTATACCGTTTTTCAATAGTTCGATCATCTCTCGATTGTTCTGTCAGGTCTTTAGCGAAGCGGAGACATGACAGAGATCTTTCTTCGGAATGGCAAGTCTCTTAATAAAGGTTATAACCGTGGAAACTATTATTGTTTATTTAGTTTATAATGTAATAATATTCCGGGAATTTGTCAAGGATTTGGGGAAAAATTTTAAGATTTTTTTAGTGAGGAAAATGACGGAGGGAAATGATAGAGATATTTAAACCTCCGTTCCCACGCCGGAGCGTGGGAACGAGCGGAAAAATTAATCCATCGGCTTTGGCCCGAACCACTTATTTCTTCTCGTTGCCAAGACAGCGATAGATAAGCGCTCCCAGAATGCCGCCTATAATGGGAGCAAGCCAGAAGAGCCACAATTGCGATAAAGCCCAATCACCGGCAAATAAAGCCACCCCAGTGCTGCGCGCAGGATTCACCGAAGTATTAGTCACCGGAATACTAATTAAATGAATCAAAGTCAATCCCAAACCAATGGCGATCGGAGCGAATCCCTGAGGCGCACGGCTGTCGGTAGAACCCATAATAATCAGCAGGAACATCATTGTCATAACAATTTCCGTAACTAAAGCGGCAAGCAGTGAATATCCGCCGGGGGAATGTGCGCCGTAACCGTTCGAAGCGAATCCCGCTGTGACATCGAAACCGGGAGCGCCGCTGGCGATGATATATAGTACAGCTCCCGCTAATATCCCCCCCAGAACCTGCGCTATAATGTAAGGTAATAGTTCCTTCGCCGGGAAACGCCCTCCCGCCCACAAACCCACCGAAACCGCCGGATTAAGATGACATCCGGAAATGTGTCCGATAGCGAAAGCCATAGTCAAAACCGTCAATCCGAAAGCCAAAGCAACGCCAAGCAGTCCAATGCCGACATTGGGAAAAGCAGCTGCCAACACTGCGCTGCCGCAGCCGCCTAGCACTAACCAAAAAGTGCCAAAAAATTCTGCTCCGTACTTCTTCATTTTTTTCCTTTCAAAATTGAGGGACAGATTTGTAATTATTAAATAGCCTGCTTCAAATTACTCTTTAAACACTGTTTCATCAAACACCTCCGCGGAAAAAATACTGATTTCCGTGTCTTTCTGCTTCCAGGCGTCCAATGGCAGCCCGGCTTTGCGGCAGGTATGCTGCAGGAAAGTTTCCCGGTTCCAGCCATATTCCGTTGCGACTTGCGGTAACAGCAATCCTTGAGAGTATCCCCGCCGGATGATGATGCCGTGCTTGCCGACCTCGATTTCCTTAACATCGGTGATTTTGCGGATAGGGCTGAGGGCGGAAATTTCGTATTCCAGCTGCGGTAATTCGGCTTTGGATACCGGCTGAAAACGGGGATCGCGCAAAGCGGCGGATTCCGCCACTTCCCGCACTGTTTCATACAGCGGTTTCACCGGAATGATGTAACCGATACAGCCGCGCAGTTCCCCGTTTATCTTCAAAGTGACGAAAGCTCCCCGTTTCTCTTTTAAGATCCCGGATACCGGCGTGAATTCCGGAATCTGCCGCTTTTTAACTACACATTCAACCGTCGTGCGGGCGATTTCCATCAACTGGCGTTTTTCCTCCAAAGTCAAGCCATTTTCCTCTTGTTCCATCGGAGTCTCCTGAATAGCTTTTCCGCTGCCGGCTTTTTTGTACATCACCGCAGATAAATAACCCACTACCTGTTCTTTCGATCCTTGAGGCACATCGCCGGAATTAGCATGTTTGAGGACTTTAACGCCTTCCGCACCCAGTTTTTGCGCGGCGATCATTGCCGCCGCCATCGGCCCGCCGCCGCAGGCTTCCACTTTGCGGTCGGCCAAAGCTTCACAGAATTCTTGCGGTTCAAACGCCTCCAAAAGTTCTATCAACTTACTGTCCAAACGATTAGCGTCTTTATAGCTGTGAAAATGCGACAAGTCGGAGGAAGCCACTATCAGCGCATTCTTCCCTTTCAACGCTTCGCCCAAAGCATTCCCTAAAGCCAGACAATTGTCATAGCTTTGATTGCCCATCACTATCGGCACCAGTATAAAATCTTTCAGCGCCGCCTGTAAGAAAGGCAGCTGCACTTCCAAAGCATGCTCTCCCCTCCCTCCTCGAGGATAATAATGCCCTTTCATCGATTCCACTACATTTGTCGATACCCGGCAAATTTCTTGAGCCGACTCTTCATCGACCGGAATATCACCCAACGGTGTCCGATAAGCGCCTTTGGTCATCACTGCGCTGAAATCGAACCATTCGGTATGACTGGGGGAAATTACCACTACAGTGGAATACTTTTTCCCCTGAACCTGTTTATAACTGTATCCCGCCACTCCTCCCGAATAAATGTACCCCGCGTGGGGCGCAATCAAAGCAATAGGTCGATACTGCGGATAAAGTTCCGCCTCGTCCAAGTATTTGTCGATTTCAGCCTGCAAAGCTGAAGGATTCCCGCTGTAGAATTGCCCGGCGACTGCGGGCAGACGCAGGAAGAAAGTTGAATCGGTGGACATAGCGCTTTCCCCTTGATTTTGCTGGCCGCCTTCGCTGCATCCGGAGAAAAAAATCATTAGTATCGGCAGGAGGCCAGCGAAAATGGCCGTCTTACTATATGAAAACGCTGACAATTTATTTTGTCTCGAGAAAATGCTTAAAAGCGGCATTCATTTTGATAAACTCTTCGCTAAACTGCTTCTTCCGGAAAACCACGAAAAAAGGCACTAATAAACCGCTAAAATAAATCCACTGCCTTAAAAGCGTCCGGGATTTGCTGATAGATTCGAATTGAATAACATATTCCCAATCTATAATTAAAGGAAATCCCCGTACGCTGAGACAGCGGAATTCCACATTAGTTTGAATATTTTTAACTTGAGTACTGTAAATAACAGGTAGTTTTGAAGAAGTTTTTAGATATAGCTGCAAACGCTGGCCTGTTCCCAGTTTTCCCCGGGCTTGCCCAACCAAAGTATTCCACTTAGGATACTGAGAAAAGTCGAAAAAAGCGTTCCAGCATTTCTCCACTGAAGCGTCGATTTCGATATTTGTGTAAATCGCGCTGAACATTTTGTTTGACTATATTTAAAAATAAGTCTACAATTCAAAAGAAGTGTTCAAGTTTACTGCAAAGACTTCAATATGGCAGCGCCCCTTTTTCCTTAGCATTTGACTTCGAAATTCGATATTCGTTTTTACTAATGCCCGATGCCTAATGCCTGATGCCTGTTATTTTATACTTTCCCATGGCATTGTTTGTATTTTTTCCCGCTGCCGCAGGGGCAGGGATCGTTCCGGCCGACCTTAGGCCCTTCGTACTTAACCGGCTGAGGCTTCCCCGCCGGAGGCAGCATACTCTTAGGCTGGAGCCCAGGAGGTAAATCCGGCGAGGTCCGCGCCGGCTGAATACCGGCTAATCCCATATTGGTCGATTCATGATGAATCAGGTTCATCTGCGCTCTGGAACGCGGGATTTCCGGCGGAGCCACTTTTATCTGCGCCCGGTAGACTATCTTCAAAGTCTCTTCATTGGTGGAATCGAGTAATTCCATAAACATCCGATAGCCTTCTTTTTTATATTCCACCAACGGGTCTTTTTGTCCGTAAGCCCGCAGTCCCACCCCTTCCTTCATCCGGTCCATATCGTAAAGGTGGTCCTTCCATTGTGTATCTATAATCCTCAGCGGCGCAAAGCGGAACAGCCGTTCCGCCAAATCCGCGCCAAATTCCTGCTTCTTAAAATTCAAATTCGCCAGCGCAGCGGATACGATTTTTTCCCGCAGTTCATCACGGCTTATTTTACTGCGCTGTTCCTCCGAAAAGTTCAAAGTCACCAACAAATTGCGGGCTAATTTATCTTCGATGGTCTTCCAATCCCAAGCGTCGCCCCCGGCATCCTCGGCGGCGAATTCCTCAATGATATAATCCGCGTAATCCTCAATGATTTCCTTGATTTCATCTTCCGGCTTTTCCCCGAACAGCAGATTACGCCGCCGTTTGTATATCACTTCCCGCTGCGAATTCATCACATCGTCATATTCCAAAAGATGCTTGCGGATGTCGAAATTGCGCGCTTCCACCCGCTTCTGCGCGCGTTCAATCGACTTGGTAACTAAAGGATGGGTAATCACTTCCCCTTCCTGCGCTCCCATCCGATCCATAATCGAAGCGATGCGGTCGGAACCGAACAGCCGCATCAAATCATCTTCCAGTGAAAGATAAAATCTGGAAGACCCGGGATCGCCCTGCCGGCCCGAACGCCCGCGCAATTGCCGGTCGATGCGTCGGGATTCGTGCCGTTCGGTGCCGATGATATGCAAACCGCCTTTGGCCTTAGTTTTATCGCCTTTTCCATCTTGCCAAATCACCACGCCTTCACCCAGCTTAATATCCGTGCCGCGTCCCGCCATATTTGTTGCGATAGTCACCGCGCCGGGCTGACCGGCATTCGCCACCACTTCGGCTTCCTTCTGATGCTGTTTAGCGTTCAACACATTGTGTTTGATGCCCTGACGCTGCAGCATCCGGGAAAGCGTTTCCGAAACTTCCACGGAAACCGTGCCGACCAATACCGGCTGGCGGCGCTTATAGCAGTCTTCTATTTCATCGATAATCGCTTTGTATTTTTCCCGTTTGGTCTTGTAAATCAGATCTTCATAATCTTTCCGGCGCACCGCATCGTTGGTGGGAATAACCATCACTTCCAATTTGTAGGTATTCCAGAATTCCGTTTCTTCGGTTTCCGCCGTACCGGTCATACCGGCAAGTTTATCGTAGAGGCGGAAATAATTCTGCAGGGTAATAGTAGCGATGGTCTGAGTTTCCTGTTCGATGCGTACGCCTTCTTTCGCTTCGATTGCCGAATGCAAACCTTCGGAATAGCGCCGGCCGTGCATCAATCTGCCGGTGAATTCATCCACAATCATCACTTTACCCTCCTGCACTACATATTCCACATCCTTTTCGTACAAAGTATGCGCCCGCAAAAGCTGGGAAATATCGTGTTTGCGCTCGGAAATTGCGGAAAATTTCTCTTCCGTCTCCATCCTCAATTTGGCTTTCTGCTGAGGGGTATATACCGGGTCGTTTTCTATTTCGTAGATAGTGTCGGACAAATTGGGCGGAGATAAGTCCTCCACTGAAATGTTCATAAAACGGGCTAAAGCTTCATCGCCGCGTTCGGTAGTGGTGATGGAATGCTCTTTTTCATCGATGAAGAAATACAACTCCCTGAAATAGTCCTCCTTACTCATATTATAGCCGCCCTGCGAACTGGTTTTAATCAGGTAATCTTTTTCGCCCTCCTGCAAAATGCGGGAGATGCGTGTGTCTTCCTGCATTTTCCGCAGACGCTTGTTCTTGGGCGCCCCTTTTTGCGCTAGAAAGAGCTTGACTGCAGCGGCGGCTTCATCTTCAGCCTGTAAAGCGGCTTCGGCTTGATTGAGAATAGTGTTGACCGCATCCCGCTGTTTGGTGACCAAATTCTTGATGGGATTGTTCAGCCAGCCGAAGCGCTGACTGTCGGAAACATTGGAAGGCCCCGCGATAATCAGCGGCGTGCGCGCTTCATCGATGAGCACGGAATCGACTTCATCTACAATGGCGAAATGATGACCTCGTTGCACTACTTCCTCCCGCGCCACCGCCATATTGTCCCGCAAATAGTCGAAGCCGAATTCATTGTTAGTGCCGTAAGTGATATCGCAGGCGTATTGCTGGCGGCGGACAGAAGGCGGCATTTGTGAAAGGATTACACCTACAGTCAGCCCCAAGAATTTATAAATTTCCCCCATCCATTCCGAGTCGCGGCGGGCCAAATAATCATTGACCGTCACCAGATGCGCCCCTTTGCCTTCCAGCGCGTTCAAATAAAGCGGCATCGCCGCCACCAAAGTCTTGCCTTCGCCGGTAGCCATTTCCGCAATCTTACCCCGGTGCAAAGCGATCGCCCCCATCATCTGCACATCGTAAGGCACCATATCCCAGCGCACCGGCGTATCCGAAGCCGACCAGGTTTTCCCCACCAAGCGCCGGCAGGCGTCTTTTACTACCGCGTAAGCTTCGGGTAAAATTTCGTCTAAAGTTTCCCCTGACTGCAGACGCTGTTTGAACTCGATGGTTTTCCGGCGCAGTTCATCATCGGTCAGTTTATGCAGACCGCCGTAAAATTCATTGATTTTGGCGACAAGAGGGAGAAGATTTTTTACATCCCGTTCTTTTTTAGAGCCGAAAAATATATTGAGGAAGTTGGGTGACATTTTGATTATTATGAAGTTGAATCGAGTAGAATTGATTTAGTCGAAGTGTCGAAATATCAGAAGAATTATTACTATAATTACACTTTGTTAAGAAAATGTTAGTGTTTTCAAACTATCTATCTTCCCATCGCTAATCTATCGGCGAGGATGCGGGGCAAGCCGGCTTGGATAATCTTTTTCGCGGTTATCTGATGAGGATATTCCGTGCGGATCCACCGGCCTTTGTCGGCTTCGGAATCGTAAAAGTAATAACAGCTGCGGGGATCCTCATCCCGCGGTTGACCGATGGAACCGACATTGATAATCCGCTTCTTGGAAAATTCATCCTTGAATTCATCCGGCAGATGCGAATGCCCGATGAAGCAGATTCTTTCCTGCAGGTATTCAAAATTCCATTCCGCTTCAAAATCGGATAAAATATATCCCCAGGTTTCCGGTTTATAGGGGGAAGAATGAACGAAAAGTATGTCGTCGAGCGAATGCGTCAATTTCAAATCGTCCAGAAAAGTAAAATTCTCCTTAGTCAGCTGTCTGGCCGTCCAATCGGCGGCTTCCCGGGCGTAAATATTGAATGTATAAGTCGAAGTTTTCCCCAAAGCGGCGTGATCGTGATTTCCGATAACTACTATATCTGCGATTTCCCTCACCACTTCCACACAATAATTCGGATCCGGCCCGTACCCGACAATATCTCCCAAACAGACAATTTTATCCGGCTGCAGCTGCTTAATCGAACTTAGAACCACATCGAGCGCTTCCTTATTAGCATGTATGTCGGAGATAATGGCGAATCGCACAGGCAATCCGAGTGAAGTATCGGTTAATTTTCTTGAAATAGTCGGTGAATCAACGAAGTGTTCAAGTGTGCAAGAAAGAAGCAAATACTCAAGTGTCTGGTCAGATTCGGTAAAGAGGGAAGATCATTGCGCTTTCAGGTATGAAAGCCAATTAATACCGCTTGCTGCTTTTAACTTACAGACTTTCGACTTTCGACTTGCTGACTTATTTTCTATAAACTAAGCTGAGGAATTTTCCGCATCTTCTTTATGCAAAGTGTTTTTAATATCATTATACACCGCATCGAGGATACCGTTGACGAATCGGGAGGAATTATTGGTGCTGAAGACTTTGGCAATTTCAATAGCTTCATTGATGGTAACTTTGGGAGGAATATCCGGGAAATAAAGGATTTCCGCGATCGCCATTCTTAAAATCAGCTTGTCGATAATAGCGATACGGTTGAAATCCCACTTTTCCGATTTGGAGATAATCAGTTTATCGATTTCATCCCAGCCCTTTTTGATCTTCAGACACAGTTCCCGGCAGAATTCGTAATATTTATTCTCGTCTTTCGGCAGGAAATATTTGATTAATTTATCCCATTTTTCCTCCGAAATTTCATGAGCGTAAAGGATTTTCACTACTAATTCCCTGGCGTCACGGCGGCTAAGCAGCGGCGGACCGCATAACGGTCCTTCCTCAGCCGATTCATCCGAAGGTAAACTTCTCAAAGCTTCTTCTTTAGTCAACAAAGGTTCGGAATCGGAAGCCTGAGATACAGTTTTTTTCTTGTTATCCACTTATGGGTAAGAACAATTTGTTAATGACACAGTATTCGCAAATATAAGTTACTTCGCCTCGTCCGGGATTGCGGCAGCAAGTTGGGGCTCTTCAACAGTGGTGTCAGACGTCCTCGTCTGACACCACATTATACTATCGTCAGAAAGGTGTCAGGTGAGGACACCTGACACCACGGTTTAATCTCTGCTTTCGCGGGAATGACACGGTCGTAAGCTATTGTGAGACAGAACATTGTTCTATCCTTACCTAGCATACGAAAAGATTTTAGGAATTGTAATAGACTACTATTTATAAATAAAAGTCAGCCAGCCGTAAGGATCGTCGATTTTCCCTTCGATAATATCGAAGAAATACCGCTGGATTTTTTCCGTAATCGGTCCGCGGCGTCCGGCGCCGACCGGAATATGGTCGACTGTTCTAATAGGAGAAACTTCAGCGGCGCTGCCGGTAAAGAATACTTCTTCCGCAATATACAGCATTTCCCGTGGAATAATTTTTTCCACTACTTCGTGACCCATATCGGTGGCGATTCTTATGACCGAATCGCGGGTAATTCCCGGCAATACCGAGGCTCCCAAAGGCGGTGTGAGCAACTTCCCTTCAAAAACTACAAAAATATTTTCCCCGGAACCTTCGGAAACATATCCGTTAGTGTCGAGGGCTATGCCTTCTTCATAACCATCGGCGTCTGCTTCCAGCTTGATCAGCTGAGAATTCATATAATTAGCCCCGCATTTGGCTAAAGCCGGGAATGTATTAGGCGCCATCCTGGTCCAGGAAGAAACTCGGACATCGACACCTTCATTTATCGCTTCGTCACCCAAATATTTTCCCCAGACCATTGGGATAATGACACATTCAATCGGGCATTGTTTGGGGTGAACACCCAGCGAATCATAACCTCGAAAAGCAACCGGGCGTAAATACGCTTCCTGCATTTTATTCACCCGAATTGTCTCTATACAAGCATCGAAAACCTGTTCGACCGTAAAAGGAATTTTCATCCGATAAATTTTAGCGGAATTGAACAGACGCTGAACATGTTCTTTCAAACGAAAAACCGCCGCACCCTTAGCAGTATTATAACTGCGCACTCCCTCAAAAACCGCTGAACCATAATGAATAACATGGGAAGCGACATGAATATTAGCCTCCTTCCAATCAATCATTTTACCGCTGAACCAAATCTTCAGTGTTTCATCGAATTTCGACATATGAACTCCTTAGTGGTTAAAAACTCGAGATTTCAAAACATGATGACCCCCGGGGAAACCGGAATTAGGATTTGGGATTTAGGATTTGGGGAGAACAAAACCCATTTCCCTTATAAGTAATAATATGTGTCCGCAGGTTCTTTTACTTGCTGCTTGCTGCTTGTTACTAGCTGCTTGTAACTTACTGCTTTTTGTATTAATACTCCTTCAACACCCAATTAGAGATGACTATGCGCTGGATTTCCGAAGTGCCTTCGTAGATTTCCGTGATACGAGCGTCGCGGAATAAGCGTTCCACCACATAATCCTTGGTGTAGCCATAACCACCGTGTATCTGCACCGCCTGATCCACCACCCAATTGGCAGTTTCGGAAGCAAACAGCTTGGCGATGGAAGCGTCTTTGGTATAGCGCTGACCGTCATCCTTCATCCAGGCGGCTTTGTAAATCAACTGCCGTGAAGCCTGGATACGCATTTCCATATCGGCTAATTTGAACTGAATCCCCTGAAACGAAGATATCGGTTTACCGAATTGAAACCGTTGTTTGGAATATACTACGGACGCTTCTAAAGCCGCTTGTGCTATGCCTAAAGCCTGAGCGGCTATTCCCAGCCGTCCGCTGTCCAGTGAAGTCATTGCGATTTTAAAACCCATACCTTCTTCACCCAAACGACATTCCGCCGGCACCCGGCAATCTTCAAAAGTCATCGATGAAGTATCGCTGGAACGGATACCCATCTTCTTTTCCTTAGCGCCGTATATGATACCGGGAAGGTTACGCTCGACGATGAATGTAGTTACTCCTTTTGCGTTGAGGGACTTATCCGTCACAGTGGAAACAATGAACAAATCAGCGGTGAGACCGCTGGTAATGAAGTTTTTCGCACCGTTCAGGATATAATAATCACCATCCCGAACCGCAGTAGTGAGCATCGATGAAGCGTCGCTGCCCGATTGGGGTTCGGTTAGGCAATAACCTCCAAGATACTTTCCCTGAGCTAACGGTTTCAGATATTTCTCTTTTTGTTCAGTATTCCCGAATTGCATCAGGGGATAACACACAAGCGAATTGTTAACAGATAAGATAACCGCCACGGAAGCGTCCGCTTTGGCGATTTCCTCCAGCGCTACCAGATATGCTATTGTATCCATCCCGGGACCATCGTATTCTTCGGGTACGATGATGCCCATAAAACCCAGTTCACCCAGCTGTTTTATTTCATTATATGGGAATGTTTCCGTGCGGTCTCTTTCAGCAGCGGTTTTTGCCAAAACTGCCTCGGCGAATTGCCGGGCAGTCTGGCGAATCATTTCCTGTTCTTCTGTTAAAGAAAAATTCATTAGATAGATATAATATAGAGTTAGTCGGAGTATTGGATTTAAAGATTTATCCTACGGTCACCGGTCACTGGTCACTCACGAGCAAACATTTGATACTTGATACTTGCTTTTTAATGTGGTGTCAGGTGTCCTCACCTGACACCACCAGAATTTTAACAATGTCGGGATTGAGACAATCCCGACTCCATTTGCTTGCTGCTTGTTACTTGTATTGATAAGTCAAGTTGTATTACATTTGAGGGGATTGCTTCAAGGCTTTCAGCCTATCGCAATGACGCTACTGGTGTATTATAGCCAAAAGAGATAGTACACTTACTTCTTGGAATAATCATAAAAACCCCGTCCGGCCTTCCGGCCAAGATACCCGGCGGCGACCATATTCCTGAGCAGCGGGCAAGGTCTGTATTTGGGATCGCCTAATCCCTGATGCATTACTTCCAGAATCCACAAACAGACATCGAGCCCGATAAAATCGGCCAAAGTCAATGGTCCCATCGGATGCGCTGCGCCCAACATCATAACCGTATCTATTGCTTTGGCATCGCCTACTCCTTCCATCAAACAATACACCGCTTCGTTGATCATCGGCATCAGGATGCGGTTAGCGATAAATCCCGGATAATCGTTAGCCGGAACCGGCGTTTTATCCAGCTTTTCCGCGAAAGTTTTAGTGATTTGATAAGTTTCCTCCGAAGTGGCCACGCCTTTAATCACTTCCACCAACTTCATCATCGGCACCGGATTCATAAAGTGCATTCCGATGACTAAAGCCGGGCGTTTGGTCACAGCGGCGATTTCGGTAATCGAAATTGAAGATGTATTGGTGGCGATAATCACTCCTTCCCGGCAAATCCCGTCCAATTTACGGAAAAGTTCCAGTTTCAAGGATTTGTTTTCCGCAGCCGCTTCCACCACAAAATCAGCTTGACCGGCGTCTTCCAGTTTAGTCGATGTGGCGATATTCGCCAAAGTGGCTTGCTTTTGAGCTTCGGTGATTTTTTCTTTGGCCACCATCCGGGCAAGATTGCCGTCGATAGTTTTTAAAGCTTTGGAAAGGAATTCCTCCTTGATATCGATGAGAATGACTTTATAGCCAAACATAGCCATCACATGAGCGATGCCGTTCCCCATAGTGCCGGCGCCGATAACGGCAGTAGTTTTTATTTCCATAAATTGCCTCGGAATTAATAATTAACTTTAAAAATATTTAAAGTTTGCAAGTTTGCAGGTGTTCAGCCCCACAAATAATTATTTAAGGTAGAATCTCATTTTTCAGATATTCTTCACTTCGTTCAGAATGACGAATATCGGAATGATTGCATTAATTATAAGCGTTCGACAATCAGAGCGGAAGCTTCGCCGCCGCCGATGCAAAGCGATGCGCAGCCGCGTTTAGCGCCTGTATCCTTCATCGCATAAAGCAAAGTGGTGAGAATCCTCGCGCCGGACGCTCCGATGGGATGTCCGATAGCCACCGCCCCCCCGCGAATATTGACTTTAGCAGTATCCAAATTCAGAAGCCGATTGTTGACAATCGAAACCACACTGAAAGCTTCGTTGATTTCCCATAAATCGATGTCGGCGGCAGAAAATCCGGTCTTATTTAAAACCTTCTTAATTGCCCCTGCAGGAGCAGTGGTGAACCATACCGGGTCTTGAGCGAAGGAAGCTTGCCCGACGATCTTCGCAATCGGTTTAACGCCCATCTTTTCCGCCCTGTCGCTGCCCATTATAACCATTGCGGCTGCCCCATCGTTGATGGAAGAAGCGTTCGCCGCGGTTATAGTGCCGTCGGGTTTGAAAGCGGGTTTTAGTTTGGGGAAGACTTCAGGTTTGCCTTTGCCGGGTTCTTCATCGGTGTCCACAATGATAGGATCGCCTTTCTTCTGCGGGATTTCCACTGGGATAATTTCAGCTTTGAACAAGCCTTTTTCTATCGAAGTTTGGGCGCGTTTGTAAGATTCAGCGGCGAAAGCGTCCTGCTCTTCACGGGTGATTTTATGTTCCGCCGCGCAGACTTCCGCACAGCTGCCCATATGAATATTATTGTAAGGGTCCCACAAACCGTCGAAAACCATTCCATCGATTAATTTGGTATCACCCATCTTAAAACCGGTGCGGGCTTTGGGCAAGTAATGCGGCGCCAGCGACATATTTTCCATCCCCCCGGCGATAATTATATCCGCATCGCCCACAGCAATCGCCTGAGCAGCTAACATCACCGATTTTAATCCGGAGCCGCAGACTTTATGAATTGTCATCGCCTGCACCGCATCGGGTAATCCGGCGAAACGCATCGCCTGCCGGGCTGGCGCTTGACCAATCCCCGCCTGCAAAACACATCCCATAATCACTTCATCGATCTTATCCGCCGGAATCCCCGCTCTGGCGGCTGCGGCTTTAATCGCCGCCGCGCCCAGTTGCGGCGAGGGTACTCCGGACAGACTCCCCATAAAAGCTCCCACCGGCGTACGGGCAGCGGAAGCGATCACGACATCACGAACGCAGCACATAAATCTATCTCCATTAAATTTAAAAGAACAGTTAAGTAATAATAATTATATATTACATATATACATAATATATTTAATAGGCAAACGCCGGCTCGCCTCCCGTAAAACTTCCCGGATTGTTTGATGGTTCAGGCTTTTCTAACTGCAGGGTAACTCTCTACCGCTTGGATTTCGTCCAGATAAACCAGCGCTTTTTCCACCGCGGAAATCATATCCACCAGCTTGAACGGTTTCAAAATGACGGAGACAATTTTCAAATCCGGGGAAAAAACGATAGCGTTTTCGCTCATCGAACCGGTCATCAGAATGATGGGCGTAGAAGGATCGATTTTATTTATCGCCCGCGCCATCATCATCCCGTTGGCTTTGGGCATATAAATGTCGGAAATTACTAACTGCGGCAGTTCCTGCTTATACAATTCCAACCCGGCTTGACCGTTGAATGCGGCGACCCAGGTGAATCCCAGAGAATCCAGAATACTGCATAAAATATCATGGTAAATCTGCTGATCATCGACAACCATTACTTTCATACCGCGATACTTTTCGAATAAAGCTCCGGTACCCAATTTTTCTCCTCCGCTCTCCGTTGGTTAATTTATATTGAAATGAATCTTAATTGCTTTGAAAATAGTCGAAAGGCGAAAGGAAAAGCTGTGCTGTCAGGCGCCCTCGCCTGACAGCCAGCGTCAGACTGTGGTGTCGACCCTCTTTGGTCGACACATTTTTCATCCTTCGTTGTGCGCCGAAAGACGCATGAGGATTTTCTTTAAAAAGTACAATCAAGATAAATGCTGCAGAGTGCAGGATCTCTGCAGCACGATGCTTTTGCTTTTCACTTGAACACTTGCCAACTTGTCCACTTGAACACTTCTTTGGACTTTCGACTCTCGACTTGCGGACTGCATTAATATATCAATCTAAAACGATTTTTTCCAATTTAAGTTTGCCGGTTTCGTCTTTTTTTAGATACCCGGCTTTAATATTGGGTGAATGTTCAAATAGCAGGAGATAATTCTTCTCTACTGATTCTTCTACCAGTTTTTCTTTAAAATCCACCGTTTCCACCGGGTACAGGTCGTAACTCATCACCCAACTCGGCTTGATTTGCGCGGTCAAGGGGATGAGGTCGGCTAAATAGACCGCAGTCTTGCCTTCCGATTCGATGAATACGATTTGATGGCCGCGCGTATGACCGCCGGTGACTTGCACCCGGACGCCGGGGACAACCTCAGCGTCGCCTTCGATAAGCCGCAGCTGACCGGCTTCCTGCATCGGTAAAAGATTTTCCCGCAGATAAGACGCTTTGGAACGGGGATTGGGAGAAACCGCGTCTTCCCATTCCAGCTTATTGACCACATATTCGGCGTTGGGGAACGCGGTGACAATTTTACCAGAGGTATCGTATTTGGTATTCCCGCCGCAATGGTCGAAATGCAAATGAGTATTCAACACATGCGTGATGTCCTCCGCTTTCAAGCTTAATTTTGCCAGACCCGGCATCAGACCACGGGGCAAGTCGATAGCGTAGATTTGATTGAACTTAGCCGGGAATTTTTCTCCGGTGCCGGTGTCGATGAGCAGATTGTATTTGCCGGTGCGGACTAAAACCGGATTGCAGGCCATCAAGATCCGATTATCGTTATCGACCTGTTCGACTTTCGACCATAAAGTCTTGGGAACTACTCCGTACATCGCTCCGCCGTCCAAACGGAACAGACCATCGTCGATAATATTTATTTGAAATTTTCCGAAGAGCATAGATTTCCTTGAATAGAATTAAGCTGTTACAATGTTTTCCAATTCCAGTTTAGGAATTTTACCGCCGCCGAGAGTTTCTTTGGCATCGAGGATTTCAATGCCAACCAAAGTTTCATTTTCGCCAATGTTTAAGGCAATTTCTTCATTTAGCCGCAAGGTCCGGCATTGAAAATTGCCTTCCAGCAAACGGATATAAAGGGCATCGATTTCGGGATCATAGGATATTTTCATAGTATCTCCTTAGAAATAAAATACATAAACTGTGATAACAACAATCTCATTATATTCTTCTTTAATTACTGGTGCTACTTGTTTTATGGAATAAAATTTTCCCTGCCAATAATTGTTAAAAGGAAAATTATAAGTAACAATCTCACGATTTTTCTTGGCAGGTTTTCTGATACCTTTTTCGATAGATTCAACTATTTCTTCCTTAGATGCTCCTCGCTCCAGACATTGTTCTTCCGCGTGTTTAGTTAATCGTATTGGTTTCATAATAGTCGAATCATTTCATTAAACAAAAGTTGCTTATATTTTATATATTTCTATAAGAGGATTAACATATTTATCGATAATTTTTATAGTTTCCAAATATAACTTGTCATACTCATCCCACCCCGGATTGATTGCTTCCTTAGTTAAGTTGTTTTTTACTGCCGGGAAAGGAAGCTGATCATTTGGTAATTTTAAAAATATCGACCAACTAATTTTGCTTGATTTTTTTATAAATTTGTCAATAGAATCAATTTCATCCATGGTAAAATAATTCTTGTTTAAATCCCAATTTTTCTGTAGTATTGTTAATAAATCTCTTACACTGTTATTATATTCATCGCGTGTGCCCGGCGATAATCCTTCGTACTTCTTTGAAGAATAGTAAAAATCAATGATGCATCGTTTAGTATTTTTAAGTTCATCAAGCAATTTTTCCATTTTTATTTCATTAATGCGAAAATTTGATTGTTCCTTGATTGACCTAAGATCAAAATACTTGGTTATCATTACGCTTGCCAAGGAAATTCCAGCACCAATCAGGATATCTAAAATGTTTGTCATATTGTTATATGATAATTTTCATTTTATTTGTGGAAATCTCATATTTCTGCAGAAAATCCTCGAATTTGCGAAATTTTAGCGGTCTCTTTCGCATTTCTTCCAGTTCTTTCAAATCTTCGAAATCCTCCAACCTCTCTAAAAGTTCCTGATAATAGTCAATATCCAAGATGACTGATTTAGGTTTATCTCGACGATAGACTATTTCAGGTGTTTTTCTAATTGTGGCAGTTTTCATGTTTTTCTCAAATTACATTATTATCATATATTAACGCAGTTTACATTTAATAGAGATTGCTTCATCCACCGTATGGCGGATTCGCAATGACACATCAGCACCTTTTTTCCTTCTATCCTTCTACCCATCTATCCTTCCATCCCTTATAACTCAACACTTAAAACTCAACACTCAACACTTCCTACCTCACTCCCAACACATCCCTCGCAATCACCAGTCTTTGTATCTCCGAAGTTCCTTCCCCGATGGTGCAAATCTTGGCGTCCCTATTCATCCGTTCTACCGGGTAATCATGAGTGTAGCCGTAGCCGCCGTGAATCTGGATGGCGTTATGCGTCACCCGCATCGCCGCTTCGGAAGCGTATAATTTCGCCATCGCCGATTCCCGGACGAAATCTTTACCCTCGTCTTCCAAACGGGCGGCATGATAGATCAAATGTTTGGCGGCGGCGAGTTCGGTCGCCATATCGGCGAGCATAAATTGGATGGCTTGGAATTCGGCGATAGATTGACCGAACGCTTTGCGTTCTTTGGCGTATCTTACACTGGCTTCATAAGCGCCTTCGGCTATCCCCAGAGCCAGCGCGCCGATGGAAATCCGCCCGCCGTCCAAAATAGTGAGGAATTGCTTAAAACCTTTGCTTTTGTCGCCCAGAAGGTTCGCTTTGGGGACTTTGCAATCTTCAAAAATCAACATACAGGTATTGGAAGCGCGCACGCCTAATTTATCTTCCTTTTTGCCGATGGAAAATCCAGGTATCCCCTGCTCTATTATAAAAGAACTTATCTCCTTCTTTCCCCTTTCATCCTTTCCGGTAACCGCAGTGCAAACCACGCTGATGCAATATTCCGCATTGGTGATGAATTGTTTGGAACCGTTGAGGATAAAAAAATCCCCATCTTCGACAGCGGTAGTCTGCGTGCCGCCGGCGTCGGAACCGGCGTTAGGTTCAGTTAAACCGAAAGAACCCAATCCTTCGCCTTTAGCTAAGGGGACTAAGTATTTCTGCTTTTGTTCTTCGGTCCCGAACAGGAATATCGGATAGCATCCCAGCGAAATATGCGCGGCTAAAGTGATGCCGTGCGAGCCGCAGGCTTTGGAAATTTCTTCCACGGCGATGATATAGCTGACATTGTCCATCCCTGCGCCGCCGTATTTTTCCGGGAAAGGGATACCCAGCAGCCCCAATTCACCCATTTTAGCGATGGTCGCTTTAGGAAATTCCGCAGTTTCATCTATTTTGGAAGCGATCGGCACGATTTCCTTCTCCGCAAAATCCCGCACCATATCGCGCAGCATTATTTGTTCATCGGTAAAATCCATTCATTGCTCCGTTATAGAATCGGTAGATAGTTGATGGTAAATGGTTGATAGTCGATGGTTAATAGTTTACAGTTGACAGTTGACAGTTGACGGATTTTATTCCAAAGGTTCCAGCCCGCCGAAAGTCAAATTCTGAATTGTCAATAACAGAAAATCTAATTCGATTGGTTTATTGATGAATCCATCCACATGCGCCGCTTCCACTTCTTCTTCAATCAGCGATTTCGCATAAGCGGTGCATAACAGCACCGGTAGATTTGGAGTATTATTCTTGATAGTGCGAGCCACTTCGATGCCGCTGATGAAAGGTAAATCCACATCGACTAACGCAATGTCGAAATTATGCCGGCCATATTCCTCCAGCGCATCTTTGCCATTGGCAACTGCAGTCACATTTAAGTTCGCCAATGTGAACCATCTTTCCAGCAGATTCCTCAGTTCATCGTCATCTTCCACTAAAAGGATACCTAACCGGGGATGTTCCTTCCGTGATTCGACTTTTTGCCGGCAATATGGGCAATTAGCGGCAAATTCGATGATTAATGCGCCACAGTTACCGCAGAGCATCTTTCCTGCATCTTATCTGATTAGTAGATGTACTGACATTCGAGATCACATTAGAATAAAAGCGTCATTGCGAAAGGCTGAAAGCCTTGAAGCAATCCCATCAATTGTTATACAACCTTTCTTGTCATTACAATTAGAATATACGCTAAATAGTAACTACACTAATTCTATTATGTAAGCCTTTCGTGAACAAATTCAATCGTATGTTTAATTTTCAAAGGCAAATTCCGCACACGCGCTTCTTCCTGCAGCTTCAAAATACATCCCGGCGACCCGGCGGCGATTTCGGAAGCGCCGGATGCTATTGCGTAATCCAGCTTTTCTTCACTGATAACGGTGGAATCTTTAGCATAGAACAGCGAATACGATCCGCCGAATCCACAGCATAATTCCGAACCCTCCATTTCTACCAATTCCACTCCCGGCAAAGCCCGCAAAATAGTCCGCGGCGCAGCTTTCACGCCTTGAGTATGCCGCAGATGGCAGGAATCGTGATAGGTTGTTTTAACTGGAATATTTCTCAGTTTATTATCGAGCCCCAGTTCCAGTATCAAACTATGAATTTCCCTATATTTGCGGGAAAAAACTTCATAATTAGGTTCGTTATGTAAAAGCTGATTATATTCGTGGGTAAAAGAACCGCCGCAGGTAGCATCGGCGGAAGTAATAATCTCCACCTCTGCTTCTAAAAAAGCCCGCACATTTTGCCGGGCAAGATGCACCGCCGCATTCATTTCACCGTTATTAAAAGCGGGCGCGCCGCAGCAGACCTGCGTTTTGGGAATGACTACTTCACAACCCAGTGCGGATAAAGTGTCGATTGCGGCGATGCCGATATTGCCAAGAAAGAAATTGCTGATACAGCCGACAAAATAACCCGCCCTGTATTTTTTCTCACCTTGGGCAGGAACGACTTCAGGCAGTATATCGAGCAGGAATTTATCAGCGATTTGCGGTCGGAAAGCCCCTTCTTTCGACTTGATCACCGGAAGAATATTTTGCGCCATCCTCCCGGTCTTCAATAAAGCGGTAAGCCTATTCCAATCCGATAGCGAACGGATTGCTCCGCCTTTTAATCCTGTTCCCAAATCCAGCGAAAAATATTCCCGCGCTTTAACCCAGATTTTGCTGGTTTTAACCCCGGAAGGGCAGGCGGTTTCGCAGGCATAACACAGCAGGCAACGGTCGAAAATCTCCTGACTGACCTGAGAAGCATCCAATTTCCCCGCCGTCAGGGCTTTTAACAAATGTATCCGCCCCCGCGCGGAAAGCGTGTCATCCTTGCTCAGATTGTATACCGGACATACCGAATGGCAGGTCCCGCAGGCGGCGCATTTCTCCAATTCCGCCTGTGTCTCTGTATCGAAAATTTCTTTATGTAAATCATTAGTCTGCAAGTCTTAAATTCCGTAAGTCGAAAGTCGAAAGAAAATGCGCAGCGCTTTACTGATTAGAATCTCCCGATTGTGTCATTGCAAAAGCGTGAATCCGCTTACAACGGATGAAGGACTGTGGCAATCTCCTGTCTTCCCATAATAATTTCATTTGTAAATACAACATCGTTCTAACGCAAATCCTTAAGCAGCAATTGCGTAGTGACACGGCTCATCCACAAATTCTTCTCAATACTGTAAATCATATCGATGGGCCGGTGATCCAGCACAATCCGGTCGTATTTTTCCGCTAAATTGAAGCCGATAACATCGATGACTATACCGTTTTGTTTAGCTTTGAAACGGAGATGCTGATTGTTGGAACCGACCAGCCGGGGATAAATCACTTCAATATCACGGGAGACAAAAAGCGGTTTGGGATTTTTCGGACCGTAGGGTTCAAAGAAATCGAGGTAGCGGATGACTTCGGAATTAATTTCATCAAGGGTGATTTCCGCGGAAATCTCAATTTTCCGGATTAAATCATCCTCTTTGATCATCGAGGAAGCGGCATCTTTGAATAGTCCGGCGAATTCCTCTATCTTATTCTTATCTATGGTCAAACCGGCGGCGTATTTATGCCCGCCGAATTGCATCAGCACATGCGAACATTGTTTCAGCGCATTATAAATATCGAAACCGGGGATGGAGCGAGCGGAACCTTTACCCACACCTTCATCCACCGTAATCATTATGGTCGGACGATAATATTGTTCGATAATGCGGGAAGCGACAATTCCGATTACGCCGGGATGCCAGTCTTTTTTTGCCAGCACAATGGCTTTGTCATTATCCAAATCACATTCATCGTTGATTTTTTGACGGGCTTCATTTAAAGTAATGTTATCGATGAATTTGCGGCGGCGGTTTTCTTCTTCCAGGGTTTGAGCGAGACGGTAGGCTTCGGTGGAATCGCGGGTGGTCAACAGTTCGACCGCGCTGGCCGCGCTGCCTAACCTGCCAACCGCGTTGATGCGGGGGGCGAGCACAAAAATGATATGACCGACATTGATGACGGAATCCTTCAATCCGGCGGTTTCTATCAAGGCGGAAAGACCGATTTCCCCATCGGAATTGATCTTCTCCAATCCCTGCTTGACTAATATCCGGTTCTCATCGATCAATGGCACAATATCGGCGGCGGAACCAATTGCCACCAAATCGATGTATTTATCGTGACTCAAAGCATCAAGTCCCCACTTCTGACTAATCCCCTGAGCCATTTTATATGCGACCCCGACCCCGGCAAGTTCTTTAAAGGGGTACTGGCAATCCGGCTTTTTGGGATCGAGCACCGCCAGCGCATCGGGAAGGCTTTCGCCGGGTTCATGGTGGTCGGAAATGATGACATCGATGTTGGAAAGCGTGGCTAACTTGACTTCTTCTGTCGAAGTTACACCGCAGTCGACGCTGATGATGAGCCCGGCTTTCCAGGAAATAGCTTCGCGGATACCCACACTCGAAATACCATAGCCTTCGGTCTGCCGGTCCGGGATATAGTAGCGCACCACGCCGCCCATATCCTTAAGGAAAAGGTAGAGCATTGAAACCGCAGTAATGCCATCGACATCATAATCACCGTAAATAAAAATCCGTTCTTTGGCGATCAACGCTTCGATAATACGGTCGACCGCCTTCTCCATATCCTGCATCAGGAAAGGATCGTGCAAGTTCTGACTGCTGGGCTTGAAAAAAGCGCGGATTTGCTGAGGCGTTTCAATGCCTCGAGTCACCAGAACTTTAGTGATTAGTTCGGGAATTTGTAATTCCCGTGATATTGATTTTCGTGTTTCCTGTTCTACCTCTTGATAAAGCTCCCACTTATAATTCATAGAGTTTGTTTATATTATTATTGAAATCAAATACGAGAGAAAATGTGTAAATCGGGTATATACCAGTTCCCAAAAGTCCTTTCGCATGTTTGGTAGGGACAGAACAGTGTTCTGTCCCTACAATCGGAAAACAATAGTTTAGAAACAGTATAACACCGGTCTATAAAAGTCTTGACATCTCACAAGCGCCCTGTCAGGTCTTTAGCGAAGCGGTGACCTGATAGAATCTATTTGGAATGGTGTCAAGTAAGGACACCTAAAGCCGCAGTTTAAAAGTTGCCCGATTGCGTCATTGCGAAAGGCTGAAAGCCTTGAAGCAATCCCCTGTTTTTAACTCTTCACGGCTTCGGAAAACTAAAATTATACAATCAAATTAATAAAATCACTATCTTTATTAATATAAAACTTATTACCAAAAAAGCAATTATTTAGTCCATTCGCACAGAATTTTATCCCGGCCAGCGCTCAATCTACTTTTATCCTGATGCGGGCGTCGACCACCCGGGATTTTTTCCCTTCCGGGAATACCAGCAGCGGATTAATATCCATCTCCCTGATCTGCGCAAAATCGGTCACTAGCTGCGACAATCTGCCCAGACATTCATAGATGACATCGAAATCCACCGGTTTTTCCCCTCTGAATCCGGAAAGCAATTTCGCTCCTTTCAGCGTCGTCACCAATCTCTGAGCTTCCAAATCGGTCAAAGGCAGAATGGAAAAATTGACATCTTTCATCACTTCCACAAAAATCCCGCCCAGCCCGAACATTATCAGCGGCCCAAAACTGGGATCGTGGGTGAGTCCCAGGATGACTTCCCGCCCGCCCTTGATCATCTGCTGAACTAAAAAATTGTATTCCGTCAAATCCAGTTCCTGAGCTTTCCCTTCAATCTTCAGGAATGCGTTAGTTAACTCTTCTTCATTACGAATATCGACCATCACCCCGCCCACATCGGTTTTATGGGAAACTTCATCCGATATCATCTTTAAAACGATGGGATAACGGGATTTTGCGAAATTTACCGCTTCGTCAAGCTTTTTCGTGATGATGGAATCCGGCAGCGGGAAACGGTAGGCTTTGAGGATTCGGCCGATTTCCTCCGGTTTCAGATTTTCCCGCTTTTCTTTAACCGCATTATCGATGATTTTAGCAGCTTCTTTCTTGTTGACATCCTCGTAATTAAGGATCACTCCTTCCGGGCGATCCTTGATTTCTTTGTATCTGACCATCGCCGCCAGCGCCATCGCCGCCGACTCAGGGAAAATATAGACCGGCAGTTTGGCTTCCCGTAGAATGGAAATACCGGTGGATTCACCGATTTTACCCATAAAACAGCAGATTACCGGTTTGCCCCATTCCTTCAGCTTCACCGCATCGACAATCGCCTGCGCCGTCCCCACCGGATCGGCGGTCACCGGTTTAACAAAGATGACTATCACGGCATCGTTCATTTCATCCTTCAGCAGCACTTCCAGCGTACGCCTATATCCCGGCGGATCGGCGGAAGCGATCATATCGATGGGATTGGAGAAAGACGCTTCCGGCGGCATATATTTGCGGAATTCCTTGATAGTCTCCGCACTGAAATCCGCCATTTTAAGCTTATGCGTCACCAGCGCATCGGTGATGAGAATGCCCGGACCGCCGGCGTTAGTCATCACCGCCACCCGGTCGCCTTTAGGCAAAGGCTGATTAGCGAAAACCGCCGTCAAATCGAACATCTCTTCCACCGTATTCACCCGGATGACGCCGCATTGGTGGAACAGCGCGTCGGTCGCCATATCCATCCCGGCGAGCGCGCCGGTATGGGACGAAGCGGCTTTTGCGCCTAAAGCGGTGCGCCCGGATTTTACCGCGATGATGGGCTTTTTCTTGACAATGCGGCGGGCGAGTTTAGTGAAATTGCGGGGATTGCCAAAACTCTCCAAATAAAGCAGAATCACTTCGGTTTCCGCATCGTCTTCTAAATATTCCAACATATCGTTAGCGGAAATATCCATCTTATTGCCGATGGAAACGAACATCGAAAAACCGATATTCAACTGTTGAGCGTTATCCAGAATGGCTACTCCCAAAGCGCCGGATTGCGAAACAAAACCCACATTACCGCGTATGGGATGCGTGGAAGCGAAAGTGGCATGCAGTTGATAATCGGGATGAGTGTTGATGATTCCCATACAATTGGGACCTACCATCCGCATCCCGTATTGCTTGACAATTTTGTTGACTTCATCTTCGGTCTTATAATCGCCGGTTTCGGAAAAACCGGCGGTGATCATCACGACGCCTTTGATGCCTTTGCGTCCGCAATCGTTCATCGCCTGCAGCGCCAGATTTTTCGGCACCACGATTACCGCTAAATCGACTTCATCCGGTATCGATAACACCGAAGGATAACATTTCATACTATGGATGACTTTAGCTTGCGGATTGACCGGGAAGACCATACCGTTGAAGCCGTAGTCGATAATGCTATGGAAGAGTTCGCCGCCGATACTGCCTTTACGGCGGGAAGCTCCGATAACCGCCACCGATTGGGGACGGAATATAGGATCGAGGGGGGAGGGCATAGAAATTATTAATTGTTAATTTTAGATTTACCTAAACCAAAACCACCAAGGAAACCACTAATCAATCCTCCAAGTCCTGTTAGTACAGGAACAAGGGTTTGAGGTTGTTCCTTAAATAGAAATAAGACAATTAACACAATCACAGCAATTATTATAAAACCTGTAAATAAATATCTTCGATTGGATATTTTTTCATGTTTTTCGTTCTCTTGAGACTGTTTCACTATAGCAAATTGATTTTCATCATGTTGCACAGCAAGCTGGAGAATTTGAGAAATATGTTCGGAATTCATTTTATGCTGAAGTGGATTTCCCATTCCGCTCATTTCCATCGCCATAAATTCGAAAAGTTTTTCCGGTTTTTTCTCGGCAAGTTTTTTTATTGCCTCGGGTAACTCAGTTGATATTTTACGGTCAGTTTGCTCGTCCATTTCAGGAGTATAATCACTCTCTTTTTCAATACCTTTATTTTCCATAAAGAACTCCTTTAATACCTTTAAGTGAGTACTTTTGTTTAGGATCAATATTTATGTAATCCTGCAATATCATTGAAAGCCTTCTTTGGACATATTTACCTGTAAAAAATTCTAATAAAGCTAATGCTTCATTTTTTTCCAGAGTCCCGTCTTCTGCTGCTTCAACAATAGTTTTAGCTATTCGCCAAATGATCTGAGTATCCTTATCGAAAGAAACATTTTCACCCGAGGTCATCCCTAAAACACTTAGTAAATCACCAATATAATCTCTTTCCGAATCACTCTTTTCCGGCATTGGCCAGTTCGAAGAATTTAGTTTTCTAACTAATTCTTCAGGCATTTTTGGAATTTGTGTAAAGCCCATTTTTTGCCCAGCGTTAATGTGAAATGATATTATATTATTTTCATTTTGGAATTAATCAACATTAAGCGTGCTGCAGACTCCCTGTAGTCTGCAGCAAATCTATAATATATTGGTAAGTGGCGCAGGGTGCAGGGACCCTGCGCCACTTCTAATCGCGTCCTAACAATTATATCTGGACACT
>Ga0172375_10002235_pt1 | contig 30384 bp, 20 predicted proteins | sample LakKiv1m_FD_114537 | JGI IMG/M metagenome (GOLD analysis project Ga0172375, IMG submission 114537) | Freshwater microbial communities from Kabuno Bay, South-Kivu, Congo - kab_092012_11.1m | ecosystem: Environmental > Aquatic > Freshwater > Lake | place: Democratic Republic of the Congo... | reverse complement strand
GAATATGCCAGCCTTTCCCGGAGGTAAGATTCGCTATGACTCAAGGCAGGAGCCGTATGCGGTAGTGCCGCATGTACGGATCTGTACGGGGGGTGCCGGGTAACTGGTATCCCTACCGTGACTAAACGAGGTCAGCACAACACTTGCGACCATTATTATTCACCTATTTTTCCGTTTTTTATCGACGCACCAGCATACTCACACCTGCCCTTGAAATACCCAGCATCCTCGCAACATCCGCATGAGACAGGCCCATTTCAATGACGAACTTCCCGGCAAGCTCCCGCCTTAGCGAAGAATATTCCCTGTTCCGACTTCCGGCCTGGAGTGCTTCAACCGACAAACCTTTTTCTGCACACTCCCTTTCGAGCATCCCATGGGCATCGGCCCGACGCAACTGCATCGGCATCATCTCCTTTTGTGCATCCCCAACCTCTCCGAGCACCTCTTCGGCAAACTCACCGCTCCCCAATATTCGCTCATCGCTAAACTGACGCTCGCCCCGTTGCCGCATCGACAACACCTCAGACCATCCTCCTGCCGATCGCACCAGGCCCCCACCGGTCAATTCCGGCTGACGACCAAGTTGTATCTGATCACGAACGAACTCAACATAGGCTTTACGGGCTGAACCTATTGTTCTGCCGAATTGCTGCAGAACATACTCCGTATCCTGCCAGGCATGTTCACCCATGCCCATGATCGCCGCATGGCCGCTCCACGGATATCGCTCCAGCTCTTCCAGTGAAATGACCAATCCTGCCCTCAAGGGATTCAGATGGATATAACTGACCAGCTTGATGAAATAGGGTTCCTCTTCGCAGAGTATCGATTTGTAGCGGTTCTGGAACAGATGTCCCGTTCGATGATGACGCTTGTTGAACGATACCGAATATCCCGTCAGCACTTTCCGCATGAACGTCGGCAAACCTGCCGATCCACTCCGAAGCAGCAGATGCGCGTGATTGTTCATCTGCGCCCAGGCATAGATCACCGTTCCGGTTTTCTCCGCCGCTTTGCCTATCCGGTTCAGGAAATCCAGACGGTCTTCATCATCAAAAACAATCGCCGTCCTCTCGACACCCCGAACCATCACATGATGCAACGACCCCGGCGCATCCAGTCTCGCTCCTCTCGGCATCGCTGTTCTCCGTTTCAGGTTCTTGAGCAATAACTACTCTTCATAGAAAAAATAGGAAATAATATGTTATTGACCTTGTTTACTTACGTCCCCAATTCCCCCTAACGCATGGAAACCTGCATCTCTGCCATGCAACGGGAACTGAAACAATGATCGACATACTTCGCAAACGACTGGAGCGCTATTCCGTTTCTGAATCAAAGCTCCCCCCTGCGCATCCAGCCACGCTGCTTTCAGCCTGACAGCTCTCCCCTTATAGGTTCTTTGCCAATAGCTTGTCGTTCGGAAAGAGAGAGCAATTCAATTGCTGCTTACCTCACTAACTTACCGCCAATGAACGCTCGACCCGTTATTCCCGCACATCAGTATATTGGCTCAAGAAGAGATTTTTTGGCAACGGAGCAACGTCCCGGAGCCCTTCAGCAAGCGAATCTCTCACCTCGTTACACAACGACGTGGGGAGATGTTATCGAAGTAAAAAGGAATTAAAATTCGTCAAGCAAGTATTGCCGGTTCTCGGGGACTGGCTTGAACTGCTGTTTTTTGATCCATCTTGTGAATTTCTGGATATTTCTGGCTTTCACCTCTTCAAGAACGCTTTCGACATAACGCTTCATGTCCGGAACTCGTTTGAGTGTATAAAGTTCACCGTTGACACTTCGCTCGATTGAATGCATCGCCTGTTTTGCCTGCCTGTCATCAAGCTGTTTGTCGTCGATAATAATCTTGCAATCAGGATGCGATTGCTCGCCTTCCCCGTCGAAAAGAGAAAGCAGGACTTTATAGAGAAACTGCGTTTCGGCAATGTTTTTCTGGACGGTTGGCGGTTGCAGCTTGAGGTTGATGAAGTTGCCGCAATAGAGTGCGCCGTTCCCTCCGATAAAATCAACAGTGATGTCAGGAATTAACGTATCAGCCGCGAAATTATTGGTTGCGAACTTGTAGCCAATGTCAAGATGGGATCCCAGTTCCTGGCACTGTTTCGCATATTTTCGGAACTTGACGCCCGGTTCCTGGCCTCTCAGTGATTGTGAGCGGGTTTCACGCTCATCATCGATCAATTTGCTATACAGCAGCCCGAACCTTTCCGCCATGACTGCAGATGGTGATACCTCTGATGAGACATCAAAAACCAGTGGTTTGGGTAGAGTAAAGCGAATAACGCCGTTCTCATAAGCGGAAAGGTACTCAAGCTGTTTGACATCAAGAGCTTCCGGAGCCTTTTCGAAAAGCTCAAGCTTCCTGATTGCACTTTCCAGCAAGGAGGATTTACGAATGTTCAGGGCGTTATTGATCCGGCTGACCCGGTTCCGAGAGAAACGCACAATCACTTCACCGCTCTCAGGGCTGACCATGACGAGGCCGATGCCAAAGTACTCCTCACGGTGAGGGTTTGGCGCGTACTGGACGATGGTAAAATAGGTTTTCATGGTATCTCAATCCTGGCGTCTTCTAAAAGTTGATGGAAGAAACCTCGAACCAAATCTTTACGGGGTAACAGGAAACTCTTGACAATACTCTCTTTTTCATGATCGGACAGGCTCCATTCAGCAGGTACCTGATTGACAACCTCATACAGCTCTTGTTCTGTGGTACACTCTATACGACCGAGATATTTATCAACTTCCACAGAGGTGAACAGACCAGCCACATCATAGACCTCCCTGAATTGGGGATGCCCGATAAGCGTATCTTCAATGGTTAACGGAACAAGACTGAGTCGCTGTAATCTCGATGCCTCATAAGGATGGTCGTCAAACATCAGGACATGATCGATGGCCACGAATCTCAGATTGTCAGCCTCAATCTCCTGCAATAGTACATTGGGATTGCGTGGAGTACGATCAATATTGTAAACCCAAAGATCAAACAAAACTATCCCTATCAGGGCCTGAGAAGCGGGGAATTTACGAATTTCAGCCCCCTTTATCAAATCGAAGCTGTCCAACCCCCTTGTGATGCCGCCCAGCATTTGGGAACCGAACCCCAGCCCTTCCGGAGGTTTTCGCTCGAACCGCTCTCCTTCGATAGTTTCCGGCACAATTTCCACCAATGCCACTTCTGGAGAAGGCAGAACGAGATGTTCAAGCAGCTTTGCTCCGAGCAACTCGTTAATCACCTGCGTTCGCCCGTTGCCGGGATGTTTGACGTAATAACTTTCGCCATCGCTGCACTCAAACAGACAGGGTACGCTACCGGCAGTTGCCAACTGGCTGATAAATCGTTCTGTCCTGACTTTTTTCATACCTATGAAACCTATCATTACGTCAGAAAGGCTTTGCGAACTGATTCTGAACTTCAAGAGTTTACGGTATACCTGACTTGTTTGCTTCTTCCCTGCCTGACTCAGAAGCAAGGCGCAACTCCCTATCCAGAAAATAGACCCTATTGATCCTCAGCACCTTTTTCGATTTTCGTCTTTACAGGCTGCAAGGACTTGTTTAAGCGAAGGCTCGGGGGTTCTAAAGTTCATAATAGTCGTAAATGTTTAAAGCAAATTATTCTCTTTCCGAAAAAGTACAACCACCTACAATGCAAATATTTTATTCTAATTGCATTTTAGAGCTTATTTTATCGATAAAGCTTTTTATATCACTTTTTAACTCTATTGGACTTTTTTTGTATGTATGCCTGATAAATGGACCGACATCGGAAGGATATTCAACATCTCCTCTAACCAACAACATCATCCTATCACTACCCAGTCTACCCCAAAACCATCCAACCTCAACCCATATATTTTGCCTTGCTCTTCTTGAAAAACTCAAAACATCAACAGCCTTGATATACCCACCCTTATCATCTACAACATTGCACCCTATATCATCAGGAGTAATTATTGCTATAGCGCAATCCGATTGAGATGCGAGGCGCTCAAAACCACTAGAAACGGGCTCTGCCTCCTTAACAACATCACTCATCACAATAGGATCGGAATAAATATTTATTTTATACTTTGTATCTTTTAATATTTTTTTCAATATTAACTTATCACCAGAACGGCCATGAATAACAAGCACTCTTGGATAGGTCATCAATGACAACATAATTTTATCTATCAACTCAACAATCCAATCATCAGAAACAGCAGATGACTCAGGAGGAAAATCAACTGATAAAACCCCTTTGTCAATTTTATTGCGATAATCAGAGCATAATTCTTCTGCCGCACCACCGAAGAAAGGAATTGAAATCAATCTTTTGCCTAACATTATTGCAGTTTGGCCAGCTATATATGTACCGTCAGACCCCCCAATAACAATAACCGCATCTGATTCTTGTACACAAGAGATATGAGCTTTAGCCCAAACCTTTGATGCCGGATGATTCCCATCAGGATTAACACTCTCTCGGCTTTTCGACTTATAACCGTCACTTACAAAAACATCAGCTATTTTATTATTTTTATCGCGCGATGTCCTTGCAACAACAAGCTGGTGTTTTTTCTCTGCCAAACGCTCACCAATTCTATAACATAATATCTGAAAATACGACTCATTTTTTAATTGCCACCCAAAAGCAATTGTCTCGTCACGCCAACTACCTATTACAGCAACTCTCATGTACCCTCCTCATTTTAAAGGAAATTATTATAAACGCGGTTAAAACCCCAGCCCCATCTGCCCGTCCTTTTGCTTTACCATCTTCCCCGGCTTCCCCTTCTTCTCCCACATTCCAGCAGCGACCTCTTGCGCGTGAATCTTGTGGTTCAGCTCTAACAGGCGTTTGAGGACTTCGCGGCGGGCGTTGGGGTGAATGGTAAACCTCACTCGGTCGTTTTCGGGGAGGTAGTCTACTTCGTAGAAGTCGTGGCGGAGGTCGATGTCTGTCCAGCCGTAGGCCTGGAGGACGGCGTTGTCCATCTGGATATGGAGGTCGCGGAGCTTCTGGATTCCGGCGACGGCTTCGTTGAAGGTGATGGTTCCTGGCGTGCGGGCAAGGTGTTTGCGAAGCGCGGCGGCGTCTTTTCCCATGAGCTTCTGGAGTGCTTTGTCGTCGAGCTGTGCTTCTTCGGGTTGCATTGGCCGGAGCTGACGGGCGTGGAAGAGGTTGTAGGTTTTCGTCAGCCCAAGCTGCATCGAGAGCATCAGTTGCTTTCGATGCTCATGATATGCTTCACCAATCTGCTCAAGTTGCTGCTCCTGTGATTCAGAAAGATTTTGAGGAAATGGAAATGTTTCAAAAACAGCAGTGGGTTGATAAATCAAATCCGTCTTAAGTCTTGTTGCATATTTCCATACCCATTCCATATGAACAACCGATTGAAGAATAGAATAGACACTCCACAAGTCAATCGACAGTATTGTTAGGTTTGCGTTTAATACTTGATCTCGAGGAACAAAAGCAAATGCCCCCGTTTTTGATGTTCTCGCAATAACTAAAACCCTTTTCAAACTTGATATTTTATTATATAAATCAACACCACGTCGTCCATATTGCCACCACTTTTCACGGTATCCTTTATCCTTCAATACATCTCGTTCAGGCTTAACCAGCCTGTAAACGATTTCGTAACATTCAGGATATTCTCTTCTGCATTTTTCCGCAGACCAGTCAAAAAAATTTATCACCCATCGATTCGTAGACTGATTGGGATTGTTGTTTAGATCGTCGCCATTAAGGTAAGGAAAAAGAGCCTCCCTGTTTTTTAAGTTTTTCCTAATAAGCACTTCAGCCTCATCGCGTTCAACTATAAATCCTGTGCCGAGAACGATGCTGCCCTGAAAGCTTTTGCCTTCATTCTGTTTGAGAGGGTATGGATTGCCAAGCGTGTCCGCATCATCGAGGTAAGGCGTGATGGTCTTGACCTCTTTTCCAGCAAGAATATATTTCCCTTTCCACGATTGCTTCGTGATCGAGACCGAAGCCACTTCCACAGCGGCGATTCCCGGCCATTTCATACTGCGCACGGCATGATTGATCGTGCCTCCCTGCCGAACAATCACGTCAAGGCCATCTTCACGGGCATTGCCTTGGGCTATGGTATTGGTAGAGATGAGAGACTGAAATCCGTTTTCCCTGACGAGGGTAAAGATTCGCCGAAAAAAGTAAGTGACCAGATCGACAGCTCTAATCGGAGCATAAGAATATTTGAGATATTCAAGGTAAGCATGGCTATATGTTCCACTTAATTTTTTATTCCCCAAAAATGGAGGATTACCAAGAATCACATCAAATCCAGAAGTTCCAGAATCTTCACTCCCATCTTTCCCCGCAAACACTCCCGGGAATTCAAGGAACCAGTGAAAAAACCGATGCGTTGCCGCCTGATCGACAATCGAAACTTCCAAGTCATACGGAATCGTCTGTCCGCCCTGCAAATAGCCGAAATAGGCCTTATCGGTAACATGAGCACCTTTGTGCCCGACTGTTTTCGGAACAAAAAACTGCATCACCTGAAGATCAGCGAGCAGCTTCAGGGCGAGCAGAGCCTTGCTCTGCTGAAGCTCCCGGTAAGCTGCGGCTTTGGCGGCGATCTCCTCCGGGGTGTGCTCCGGAAGCCGGTCGAACGCCTTCAGGCGAGCAATGAGGCTGTCCATCTTCTCCATCACCTCTTCATTCGCCCCAACCATCAACTGCAACCCAAGTGAGCCGGTTTCAGCTTCACGCTGCTTGCGCTCCGCCTTGTTGCGCTTGGCAAGCGCCGATGCCACCGGCTTGTCGTCGCCCGGCTGCGCCTTGAACGCCTCGTCAGCTATGCCTTTGAAAAGCTCCTCCTGATGCGCCAGACCGACGATGGCGTCACCACATTTGATGTGGTGATCGAGAAAGTTCAGCGGCTCGCCGGGATTGTGCGCTTCGAGCCATAGCGCCACCTTGCAGAGCCTGACGGCAAGCGGATTCTTGTCCACGCCGTAGATGCAGGTGCGGATGACATCCCGCAACGCATGGCGCAATGCGGTCGGCGACGGCTGATCTTCGTTTGTACGAACCCGCGCAAGCTCGATTGCTATTTTTCTTGCTGCTGAAAGCAGAATATGCCCGCTGCCGCAGGCAACATCGCAAACCCTGATGGAGAGCAGGGCTTTTTCCTTATCGGCCTCTTTAAGCTTGTCCCCGATGACATATTCGAGGGAGTGCTTGATAAGCGGCTTGACCAGTTCTTCAGGCGTATAGTGCGCACCGGAAGTTGCCCGCTTGTTCCCTTTCACGAATCCGAACTGCCAAACGCCATTTATTTTTTTAAACTCGGCATCGTATTCGAGCAGACCTTCGTACACCGATCCGAATTCCTCGACATCGAGATCGGAGTAGTTTACCCTGACCTGCTGCTTCTGGTCGTTCTCGAAAACCGTAAGGTGGCGAATAACCTTCAAGAGCACTTCGTTGCCAAGGGAGAGCTTCGGGAGAATCCAGAGTGCAGCCGGACTGAATATGCCGGAACCAAGGGACTTGATACCGATTTTTTCACCGTAATACGCCTCCTCGAAAAGCCTGAAGGTTGCCTTTACCCCTTGCCAGAGATCGTGCTTTCGGCCGTCAACATAGTGCAGTTTCAATGCAAGCCTGCGAAGCTTTTCGATGCTGTAGTTGTCGTAGTAGAGCCTGCGCTTGCGTTGCAGACTTTCATCTTTTGAATCCTGATAGACCAGATTGCGTTCTTCGATAACAATGAGAAACAGAAAACGGTAAATGAGCTGAAGCAGGTCGGCATAGAAGTCTCCGGCTTTGATGATTCCCCTTTCGATCTGCTGCAGAAGTTCCGAATTGTCTGGATGTTTCAGAAAACCGTTGGCAAGCTCCTTGATCGACGCCTCCACAGCCTTGCTGAGATTCTCCCGGATTCGAGAACCTGATTCAAGCGACTCCTGATGATAATATTCGATCGGGGACTCTTCGACCGCATCAGGGTTTTCAGGCATCCTCGTGGCGTGCAACAACCTGAAGAGCATGGCGAAATCGGCATAGAGCTCCTCTTCCATCATTTTCTCGAGATTGAACTCGATATAACTCAACCGCACCAGACGGGTGGCGTCCCTGAGGAGACGCAGGTAACGGCCATTCGTTACAATTCCGTAGGTATGCTCGGTATTATTCAGATATTCCTGCACAAGAGCATGAGGGCCAAGGCGGGGGCCTCCGGTTTCGCGACGGCGATCAAGATCGTCGTGCCTGCCCATGATATGGATGGGAAACCCGTTCAGGTTGGCTGCTTCATGGCTTATGGCATAGCTTTTCTGTGTATCGGGGTGGATGAAGGCCTGGGCTTTCTCAACATCATAACCGAGAATACGCAGGAGCGGAATCATCCATGAGTTGCGCGTTTCGCTGGTGCCGGTATCTCCTTCCCGAAGCCTATCGATCCTGAGAGAGAACGCGTTGTAATGGGCTTTGGCCGCACTCCAGGCAACACCGATTTCGTCACGGACCGAGGCTTTCCGATCAAGGCTGAAGTCCGCCGGATTCTGGAACTTTTCTTCGTCGTTCCGGATCTTGTCGATAATCTCGGAAGAGAGGATGTTTCCCTGTATGGTGATGCTGCTGAAATTCATCGTTTATGATTTGTCTCGCATGATGGTACTGCCGTTTCAGAACAGCGATTCGGGTACCGGGTTCAGGATATAGACCCCCATGATGTCCGGAGGCAAAACCGGATGAACCGCTTCGTAACGCCTGCCGCCAACAAGCTCCTTGAAGCGTCCGTGCGCCTCCACGAGGTTTTCCGCCCTTTTTTCCGCTTCATCCATGAAATGAGGGGTCATCGACCTGAACAGCGACCTCTCGCTTTCGAACACCTCCTGCTGCATCTGCAGGGATAATCCTGACGTGGAAACGGCTTCATGTAACAGGTCTTTTGCCTCATCGCCGGAGAGGATTTTCGCTTCGACGCCACTTCCCCGGTATCCCCAGAGGCACATCTCTTCGGAAATCACCTCCTGTTTTCCGCTTACCTCCCTGATGACATTACGCACCCTGAACTGGATCAGGGTTGTCTTCAGCCCGACTTTTGCGGTACGAATGACCGACGCCCTTGCAATCCTCTTGTACGGCGGGCGTGGTTCGAAGGCAAGAGAGAGCAGAAACTGGCAAAGCTGTTCGACAAAGAGATGGTTTCTGCCGATATATCGGTAACCGGCAGGTGTTGGTGATTCGAAACTCACCCTGACCGGTTTCGAACCTGTAGAGGAGAAATGGTTTTTCAGATGTTCCGGGAGGTTCAGCAGGTTCAGGAGATAGCCCGAGCCATTCTTGCTGACCGATCCGCCAAGATGCGCCACTGCAGCAAGCACCAGAGATTCGACGGTACCGGGATCGCCTATGGCTTCGTCGATTTCGTCGAGGCTCTGGTTTACAAGCTCAGGGTCTATACTTTCATGCGCAAAAATGCTGCGAAGGTTTTCGGCTTTTTTTCTCGCGTCTTCAAGCTCGTGCGTAAAGAGATCTTCGGCAAACAGGCTCATCTGGCGTCCGTCTTTTGCCTTTGTCTGAGTTTCAAGCAGTACATCCTTGATGACGGCATCCATGATCGATGTTTTATCGTCGCCAAGAGTGATGCTTACTCCGGTTGCTTTCTGGATTTCCCTGACCTTGCGAATCAGGATCTTCAAAACGATCCGGTCGATCGGGTTGTCTTCGCCCCAAAGCAGCAGTGTTTTCACGATTTCCGCCTCCTGGCCGAAACGGTCTACACGACCTTCCCGCTGCTCGATTCGATTAGGGTTCCATGGCAGGTCGTAATGCAGCACGGCCGTAAACAAATGCTGCAGGTTTATTCCTTCACTGAGGCAATCGGTGGCAACAAGAACCCGCTGACGGCTTCCCTCCATCAGCTCTATTTTTTCGCGGCGCTGCTCGTCGGCAAGCTCGGAGGTGATGATTTGCACGTCTACCTTATCGGAAAGCGATTCCCTGAGCAGAGCACCGATATAGTTGGCCGTCGCGATATATCGGCAGAACACGATGGGATTGAACCCTTCGTCAAGCCACTTGCGGATAACGGTTACTGCCTGTTTCGCTTTCCAGTCATGCCCGATTCCCGACAATTGCGCGGCCTGTTCAGAGAGAACCGATAACCGGCGTATTTCGGAAGCGCTGAGTTCGGCATTGTCGATCAGTTCGGCATTGCCCGTATCGTTTTCATCGCTGAGGGTCTCGATAAGCGGGTTTTGTGAGTCGCTCTGCGCCAACGCTTCGCGATCATCCTGATCGAGCATTCTTTGCTGACGGTTCCGGAGCATCTCCATTGCTGCGGCGGGACTCGACATGACGCCCCGTAGAAGCGCGAGGGCTGCCCAGTAACGGATTTTCAACGAACCGCGTTTGGCGCCATCCTTGCTGATGCCACGCGCGAACTCAAGAATATCCTGATAGAAATGCGCGTAGTTTTCCGAAAGATGGTAGGCAAGTTCCTTTGGATCGCGTTCCGGAAAAGGAGTCGTTTCGGATGCGGAATTCCTCAGCCACCGTTTGATATTCTCCCGCTTGCGCTGGATGAAATGGCGGGCTATCCTGCGGCGTTTGGCCTGATCTATCTGGTCGAGAGCATACGTTTTGAACTCTCCGTTCAAGAGCCCGAGCAGGGACTGAAACTCTTCATCCTTGCCGCTATGAGGTGTTGCAGTGAGAAGAACCAGATGCTGTGATTCTTTTCTTGCGATTTCATGCAGCAACCGGTAACGTTGCTGCTGGGCATTTGAGGTGGCACCGGCCGGTTTCGCACAGGTATGCACTTCGTCAACGATAACAAGCCCAGGGCAATCGTTGAGAAATATTCCCATCCGGCTGTCTGACTTGATGTAGTCGATCGAGATCACCTGATATGGAATGTGATGAAAAACGGAGCGGTCATCGGGCAACCGCCTGTCGAGGCTTGCCGCTGTACTGGTTCGGATAATTTCCGCCTGGATATCGAGCTTGTCTTTGAGTTCCTGCTGCCACTGCTCGCAGAGATGCGGAAGGCAGATGACCGCAAAATTCCTGATATCACCGCGTTCGAGCATCTCCCGAAGAATCATGAGCGCTTCGATGGTTTTGCCGATACCGACGTCATCGGCGATCATGAGCCTTACAGTCTCCTGCTTCAATGCCATCACGAGCGGCACGATCTGGTATGAGCGCGGCCTGAATCCAAGCTTGCCTATGCAACGGAAGGGGCCGCTGGCATTGCGAAACAGAAGACGGGTTGCATCGTACAGCATTCTTGCGGACTGGAAATCGTCAAGGTCGTCCCTGTCCGGTTCGGGAAAAGATGCGTCTGAAATGGCGTCGCCCGGCATTTCGAGAGGCAGGAAAACGCCGGTGATCTCGTCGTCCGAACCTCCGATGGGCTTAAGCATCAGGAGTTCCGGATCGGATGAGGGCAAGACGATCCATTCACGGTCTCGAAATGTTACCAGCTTGCCGGGCTTGTAATCGATTAGCGTCATATCACCGTACTTTTCTGAAAATGTCCTTGCGGCGCTCTACAAGCGAGGCAAGCGATTCTGTGTAATGCCATTCAATCACGTCATACCCTGAGTTTCTGCAGGCCTGGCGTTTTCGCAAATCTTCTTCCTTTACCGTTTGCCTGTCGTGTACAGCTCCGTCACAGAACACCAGAGTGAAACTGTTGCCTTTTTTGTAGACAAAATCGGCATTGACATAATATCCCGGCACGTTGAACTGGGCTTTGTCGGGTAAAAGGATGCCGTTGAGGTAGAGATACTCAATAAGGGGTTTTTCCGTAGCTGAATTGAGATCATAATTATCCATGAGATAGCGGTACTGCTCGTCAAGCGTTTTCCCGCCCTGCTGATTATCGATCGTACAACGCATCAGGCGCTCAAGCGGCTCCTTTACAGCAAACCGGTCGAGCTGTTCATGATAACGCTGGTTGTAATACGAGAGCAGGTCGTCATAGGAGGCTTTGGGCAGTTCGGGTCGCATGTCCTCATGTGTTTGGGGGTCAAAATGCATGGCTGAGTATGCTTCAAAAAACAGGTTACTGAGCAGTTGTGCGTTATCAATCAGTTGCGATAGGATGCCAAGGCTGCCTTCGGAAGCTTCATAGACAAGAATGTTCTTTTCCTCGGTCGACCCCATGATCCAGACGCCGATCTCTCCTTCTTCGACCTGGAATTGCCGCTCAAGCGCCCGCTTGAGGGCAAACGCAAGGGATACCACGCCATCGTGCTCAAGATCAAGCTCTTTTATGGGCTGGATGTAGAGAATATCCGCCGTGCCGGTAGTGTAAACCCTTACGTTCATTGCAGGATCTTCCGAATCCGTTTTTTCCAGATCCTTAGCTTTTTTCCATTTCCCGGACCTGCGGCCGATAGCAAATCCTTCGTCCCGGTTTCTCGAAATTTTCCATCGCTTGTTGATCTGGAGAAGCCTGGCGGCCTGATCGTAAATTACCTGAAGCAACGGCTGACCACCCTCGGCAATGATAACCTGTTTCGTACCGTCCATCCCGCGAGCAAACGAAAAATACTGGTCGATATCGAACCCTGTCGATGCCCTTTCCTCCTCTTCACATGAAATCCTCTCCTGGGGCCGGGCTTCTGATTCGCCGAGTTCAAGCAGGTTGTTGTAGATGGTCACCAGGTCCTGCCCTTTCAGCTCCTCACGTGTTATAGGATCGTTGTTTATTCCTTTGGCTTCGCTGTCGAGCAGGGCATAACCCGTCCGGTTCGAGATTTTGACGGAATGAATATTGAGGTCAGCCTGTACGGCCTGCATCCGTGTAATACGGTATTTGCCGCCATTGTGGTAAATGAAGTTGTTAGGGCCGAACTCTTTCAGGGCTATGAAACGCGGACGGGAAACGAATTCTCCCTCGTCCTTGTAGCGGTTTCCAAGAAATGCCCTGATTGGAAGACGGGTAAAATTATAACCCGGAAGGAACCCTTCAGCTGCGAGATAGCGAAAGACATAAAATTCCGAATCGTTGCCGTATGCTTTTCTTTTCAGATTGAGAAGCAATTCCCTCTGCCGCTTGCCGACACGCTCGTCCCTTTCGGCATCCTTCTTTTTCTGATTGTCGCCAGCTATCGAGGGGTCATCGATCACCGAACGGGAAACATCGATCAATTTGTTGGCTGTCCTGTATAGGCTGCGCCAACGACCGAAACTGTCGTCGAACTGCCGACAGAAACTTCTGGCATGGGTAGCAAACCATTCGGGCGAATACCAGTAAGCATCGTGTATGCCCTGTATCCCGGAAACGAACTCGTGGAAATTATCCGCCCATTTGCCTGCATGGTTGTCGATCTGGTTCTGAATGTATGCAACGATCTCCTGCTTGAGCGGAATTTCAGGAAGCTGTCGGACATCAAGAACATCTTCCGCAGAGGAGCGCATGTCACCCAACCCGAGCTCCATAAGAATGTAGGCGTTGAAATGGGAGCGAACAAGCTCTTCGTTGGTCAGGTCAATCGTTGGCGGTACTACCGAACCGGCAACCATTCGCTTGCTTTCCCTGAAATAGTTTCGATCGTGAGGCGAGCCGTTCGAACAATAGGTAAAGATCAGGGCCGCCTGACCGCTTCTACCTGCACGACCGCTGCGCTGAGCGTAATTGGCGGGATTTGGCGGGACATTACGCATATGGACGACGTTCAGCTCCCTGATGTCGATACCGAGTTCCATTGTCGGGGAGCAGAACAATGAGGCAATTTCGCCTTTACGGAAAGCGTTCTCACGCTCGATCCGCTGTTCATGGTTCAACTGGCCGGTATGCTCCCGACCCGAAAGGGTTCTGCCGAACGCACCGAAGTTCTGCTGGTAGAATTTCCTGAAGAAGTCGTTGGGCTTTGGACTGATGGCGCCGTTGTAGCTCTGTACTCTAACTTCGTCAGCCACGACGTTCTTCCCGTTGCCCAGTTCCCAATAGACGCTGTCGATCCGAAGCCTGTAACCGGTACACTCCCCTTTTGTGCCACGCACTTTTTCAGCCCGTAAAAAGTGCCCTCGCTCAAGCAATGAACAGATGGATTCAATCGCCTGACTGAGATCTTCGCCATGCAGGGCACCAAATGCGCTCCGGGACGATAACCGTCGGATATATTTTCCAAGATTGCTTTGCGGGCCTGCGCTGGCGGTATAGACGCGGAAACTGGTTTCGCCTATCGAGCGAGGCAACAGAATAAACGGCGCTTCGATTTTCTCTTCAAGCTCAAGTGACCAGAGTTTGTTTTCGTCCAGGCGGTTCTTCAGACGCTCTTCGGTTTCAACTCTCTTGTCCGTAAGCTTGTAATATTCGAAGGCATAGGATGTCCTGAAAAAGTTCAGAACCTGCAACAGAATATCATACCGTTCCTGTGCTGTAAAACAACTTAAGAGAGGGGCGGATTCGAAAAAATGCTCCCTTTCAGAAAATTCACGAAGCCGGTTATAGCCTATGTTCAACAAGGCGCACTGTTCGAGGTTGGGAGTATTGTACCTCCAGCCTCTTTTCAGGTCATACAGTATCCGGACAAGGAGATAATCCTTTATTGCCTTCTCGTTTTCCGGATCGGGCCAGCCGAGATACGAAGATGGATTCCGCGCGTATTCGTGTTCGGAAAGATTCAGCTTGCGGAAAACCGCATCGCTGATGGAGTCGATCGTCAACCGGTTATCCGGGGCATCCTTGAGTGCCTGATAAATCGACGACCTGAGCATGCCGAGCATCATGAAGTCGTTGAAATGGCCCGCCTGCAGGGATGCGTCCTGACGGTTATCGGTAAAGCTCAGCAATTTCTGGCTTTCGGCGGGTATACCCTGATTGTGCAGCGATTTGACAATACTGAAAGACATGATGGTTGTCGCCGTGCTTCGTCCCTCGTTTCCGATCCTCATGAGCTTTGTATTCTCGTTCGTTTTTGCGTCGAATACAACTCCGGAAGTAGGATCGATCAGGAGCCGTGCGGGAACGAACCAGCCTGTGAAGGGGTACTCTGGCTCGCATGAGTATTTTCCGTCAGAGTCGAAATAGAGTTTTTGCGGCAACTGGTGCTCATAGTAGTTGAGCAGATTTTTACCTGCCTTGGTGACAGAGAACCAGCTATCGGGAAGGAATTCCTGCTGTTCATCGCTCCACAAGTCGTGATCGTTCTCCGTTACAATCAGGTAACCGGCAGGGAAATCGTCCGGAACTAGCTCCCTTTTGGGGGTACCATTATTTCTGTCGGCTTTGAGGTCGTCCTTGACGATTCTTGCCGGCAGATCATCGGGGTTTCTTGGCAGAAACTTGCCGTTTTCTTTTTTGACACAGACGAAATCAGAACCGGAATACCGGCTGAACACAACCGGAAACAATGGCCGATCGTGCCCGTCTTTCCGGATATAGCGATTGGTTTCGAGCGTTATTTCCCGTGATTCGCGGCTTTCAAGCGTAACGTATACATTACCCGTCTGGGCAATGAACTGGTGAATCTTGAATGGCAGATAACCGCCGACTTTCGAATTCTGACCGATATTAAGCTGTTCAATCCATCCCAGAAACCGTTTAACTGCATCCCTGCAGTTGTCAAGCGAGTCATGGGAGTCGCAACTCAGTTTTTCTGCGATCTCTTCCAGCGTCTGGGGCACTGCTCTTTCAATATATCCATCAGAAAGCCGGTTCAGCGCAATGCGGTTCTCGAACCATATCGCCAACGGATTTTGAGAAAAAGAATCGGGATTCGGCAGAAACTGGCTGGCCATGGCTTCCTGAAGATCAAAACAGGAAGGTATGGTTCCATTGAAGTTGGTGCTTGACCTGAGCGTTTCATTGATTACCTGATCAGAGGAGAATGGTTGACCGAATATTTTCTCGGCAACCTGCGCGATTTTACGTTTCTTTTCTCCCGGAGTACCCTGACTGGACAGGGTTGCAGAGGTTCCGATAGATATGAGGGGACGGTCAACGAGTTGGGTGATTCTTCGAATCAGCATCGAAACATCGGCTCCCTGACGTCCACGATAGGTGTGCAATTCATCGAAAACAAGATATTCGAGGTTCTCCCGCATTGCCTCACGTAGCCAACCCTCACCGTTTCTTGTCATGATGAGTTCAAGCATCATGTAATTGGTCAGGATAATCGAGGGCTGCGATTCCCTGATCTTTGCCCGAACATCTTCATTTTCCTGCCCGGTATATTTTGCATAGGTGATCGGGAACCTATGGGAGGTCATCGTTTTTAACGATGTAATAATCTCTTCGGGAGTTTTCTCGTCAAATGCATCACGAGAAACGGAGGGCAAAAACGATTTCAGGTAATTGATCTCGTATTTCCTGATCTCCTCCTCCTGTGAATTGATAAGGGCATTCATCGGATAAACGATGACTGCCTTGACGCCTTTCGAATGGCCGGTCTGAAGAATCCTGTTGAAAATGGTGGCCAGGTAGGTTAAAGACTTGCCGGATCCTGTTCCGGACGTAACTATGAAACCCTCCCCATTGACTCCTTTCCTGATGGCTTCGACCTGATGGAAATAAAGGCTATATGCACCGAAAATTTTCTTGAGCTCTCCATGAATCAGCTCCTGCTTTTCAAGCTCCTCCAACGATTCGCCAAGCTCAAACGACGGGTTAAACTGCAATAACGGTTCCGGCAGGAATAGCCCGCTCCGAAAAGCTTCCTGAACCTTTCCCTGTATGCGGGAGTCGCTGATATTGGTGAAGCTGTTGAGGTAGTTCTTGTAGTCCTCGACAATTGCACTGTGGATTTTAAATGCCTGCATAAAGCGGGTTCTCTGTGTAAGCTGGAGGAAAATACAGAAGCATTGAAGAAAACAGCGATTGATTCAATCGATATGACCAACCCCTTTTGCATAAGGGAAATATACGATTACCGACAAAGCACGGCAACTAAAAGGCTACGAAAAGCAAACCATATACCCTATTAAGCCAGCTGCTCCCTCAACCCGCGTCTCCTTTCCGTCCGGCGCTTCACTGCTGCGCTGAAAACCTGCTCTTCGCTCCACACTGTTACAGCCTGCCGTGCTCTGGTGATGCCGGTATAGATCAGTTCCCTTGTCAGTAACAGGGTGTCATCTGGAGGGAGAACTATCAAAACTCTGTCGAACTCGGAGCCCTGCCCTGGCTTTTGTGGATGGTCATGGCGAAGGCGGTTACGTGCGCAGGGAGGAACTCCGGGGGAATGGCTCTTATGGTGCCGTCGGGGTTGGCGAAGTATGCTCTGAGATTGGTGGTTTCCGGATCGGGGAGAATGATGCCGGTGTCGCCGTTGAAGAGTCTGTGGATGTAGTCGTTTTCGGTGATGAGAATGGGGCGGCCCCGGTAGAACGGGCTGCTGGCTGTGAGGAGGCCTGCTTCGTGGAGGATGGTTTCGGCTGCGTGGTTCATACCGGTGGCTCCCCAGGGGCCTTCGCGGAGGGCGGTGAGGATGCGGAAGCTGTCGAAAAGTTGAAGGGCCTCTTCGGGCGCTTCTGCTTCGAGGCAGGGACATCCTCTATTCTTTTACTATTTTCCTCGTCAAATCTCGACGGAGATTCAGGTTACCTGTTAATCTTAATTCTAACATTATTGCAGAAGTCAAGAAAGTCTTTGAATGAAAGTAAATGTTTTGTATCATTATGCCGACTTATTAGTTCATTAAAATAATGTACTTCAACAACTCCATTTGGATTTTTTTTTGAATATCGAATGTTTTTTTCTAAAAGCATTTCGGTAAGATAAGCTTCGTGAAATTGAGCGCTTGTATTAAATCCTTTCATAGCAGTCATCAGCTCCGGATTTTTTTCCTGCACATTGTAAAACTTGTTATACTTTCTCAACTCTTCACTTTGTGGTTTTTTCGAATAAACTTTTCTATTTCCAAGAAACCAGGATTCAATGCACTTATTCTGAACAATAATCACAAACTCAGTTTTTGAACTCAACTTCAGATTATGTTTTATCACATAATCTGACACATACTTCTTTCTATTATCAACGGATGCATCATCTGAATCAAGACATATCACAAAATAATCAAATTTTGATATCGTGTTAACATCTATAAACGCATTAACAAGATGGTTATCTAATAGTGAAGGAAATCCATTACCATTAAAGACGTAATAGTTATTGAAACCTATTTCAAATGGGTCTGTAACCTCTTTCAATTCGGGTAATAAATATGATAGCCATCGGGGATAGACTTTTTTTTCTGTTCTTCTCCCTTCAACAAGAAAGTAAATATTCATAAACCTTAATCAGTTCCTGTTTCATATTGTTTTAATTGCATTAATTGCATAAATTTATCATGTTTTGATTTTCCGCTGATAAACATGTCGATAGGACTTGCCTTTACGACTCCTGACTTTCTTGTGACTAATTTCCAGTTAGAAAAATCAATATTGTTAATAATGTAAGGATGATGACTTGTAATGATAAACTGAACCTGTCTGCTTGAATATAAAATATCACTTGTAAGCTCGTCAATACAATTTATTCCAAGAGAGTTTTCAAATTCATCAACAAGAAAAACTGTTCCCTCTTGGCACAAATACATTTCACTAATATGAATCAAAGTCCTGAACATTCCCGAAGATATTGTACCCTGCTGTATCCATTTAGGAACTCCGATCTCTTTTATCTGTATTACAGGAAGTTCTTTTAAAAACACAGGAATGTCTTCATCTTCAATATCCATTGGCTCATATCTAAGGTCTTCTACCTGAGGAAATATCTCACAAAATCTATCCCGAATTTTATTAAAAGTTTTGATATCTATTCTAGAAACAAGATAGAGTTTAATTCTTATATCCTCATCTGACTCTTGGATATTAACAAGATTTTTATACTTATTCCTGAGCTTGCTTGCATTAAAAAAATTAATTTTTAAAGGTTCTCTTTGTGATTCAGATTGATCACTAAAAACGACTTTTTTAAATCCATCAAAAGCCGGCTTAATTAGATCTTCTTCCTTTAGGATATATATAATACTGTGTTGTGGAGAAAATTTTAATGTTTTCTCACCTTGAAATCTTGTTTCTGATGATGTTCTGTTAATGAGGAAATCGTTATTAAGAATCAATTCTTCATTTAAAATTATAGGTTTATTTTTTTTAATCTCTTCATCTTCATCATCAATAAAGAATTGTTTTCCTTTATTTTCATACTCACCTTTCCATATATAATTCTGACCCATTACCGTTTCAAATTCTATATTCCAACTTATTCCACTTATAGAATCTCCACCTGCAATTTGTTTTAATGCTAAAATAGCTTTTAAAATCTGTGTTTTACCAACACCCGATGCACCTACAAGAAGAGTAAGTCTATCAAAAACAATACCTTTCAGACTCCACCCCGATGTCTGGTCGCTGAATATAAACTTATTTATTTTCATTTAATTTATGATAATTTTAACACGCATTTAATATTCAAATTTTATATCTAAATAGCTTTAAGTTTTAATTATCAAATAATACATAATATAAAAAGAACTCATATTTTTACCACTCCGCTCCACATTACATCCCATCTAGAGCATATATACTAAACTAATTTGCGTGTTATTGATCCTGTAAATAATAACTGCCATAATGAAATATCGGTTATGTTTAACAAGACTCTCGGCTCTGAAGCCACCTTTTTAATGATGCCTGACTCTCACCAGACAGTTTTCCGACATGAAGCCCTTCGACGCTGATGTCTTCATCAAGGTCAGGCCAATGGATGTCGTGGCCATTGCCAATCAGCCGCCATTTTGCTCTTTCTTCAGGATGACCATGTTCAAGGCGCGGACACCAGCCCAATGGAATAGAGACGGTGCGTCCATCGCTCAGCTCGACAGTCAGAGCATAATCGGCCACATGAACATCCTGTGCGTTGGGGTAACCTATATCAAACGTTAAAACATTCATCCCATGCCTCCATGAAGAATTCCTGCTGCTTCTCAATTATAACTCGAATCTCTTTCAATTCAAACCGGATGAAGCATCCTCAATTCTGAGACGGATAGGGTGGAGCCAGTGCTTCCCAACCTTGTCACCTCGCTACACCAACCACCATTACCCGTTTACCAGCCGCTCCCTCAAACCGCTTCTCCTTTCCGTCCGGCGCTTCACCGCAGCGCTGAAAACCTGCGCGTCGCTCCATACTGTTACAGCCTGCCGTGCTCTGGTGATGCCGGTATAGATCAGCTCTCTGGTCAGTAGCAGGGTATCCTCCGGCGGCAAAACCATCAGCACCCTGTCGAATTCGGAGCCCTGGCTTTTGTGGATGGTCATGGCGAAGGCGGTTACGTGCTTGGGCAGGAACTCCGGGGGAATGGCTCTTATGGTGCCGTCGGGGTTGGCGAAGAAGGCTCTCAGGTTGCCGGTTTCCGGATCGGGGAGGATGATGCCGGTGTCGCCGTTGAAGAGTCTGTGGATGTAGTCGTTTTCGGTAACGAGCACCGGTCTGCCCCGGTAGAACGGGCTGCTGGCTGTGAGGAGGCCTGCTTCGTGGAGCAGGGTTTCGGCGGCGTGGTTCATGCCGGTGGCTCCCCAAGGGCCTTCGCGGAGGGCGGTGAGGATGCGGAAGCGCTCGAAGAGCTGGAGGGCTTTTTCGGGCGATTCTGTTTCGAGGCAGGGGCGGAAGCCTTCGAGTACCTGGGTGGCGAGGCGTTTTTTGATCGTTTCGCGTGTCGGGGTTGGTTCGAGGGCGATGGTGCTGCTGCCGGGTTCGGAGAGGAGGCGGAGGGCTTCCCTGTCGTTGCCGGTGTTGATGGCCTGGCTGAGGGCGGCGATGCCGGAACCGTCGCCGAAGCGGTAGTTGCGCTCGAGAATGGTGACGCTTCCTTCGATAGCGGAGCCGGGGGTTTCGGCGGCGCGGCAGATGTCGCCGAGGACGGCTCCGGCTTCGACGGAGGCGAGCTGGTCACGGTCGCCGATGAGGATGAGCAGGGCTTGCGGCGGGAGGGCCGAGACGAGGGCGGTCATGAGGGGCAGATCGACCATCGAGGCTTCATCGATGATGAGCGCGTCGCAGGGCAACGGGTTATCCATGTTGTGGCGGAAGCCGATCGAGCCGGGTATGGTACTTGAGGGACGACATTTACTCGATTAACTGGAGGGAGCATTGAGTTAATCAAGTAAATGTCGTCCCCTCTTTGAAAGTTGTTTTATTGCTTCTCGTTTAAAAATTTAACTAATTGGTTGCACGTATCTATCAAATTTCTTGCATCTTTCTCACCCGGTTCTTCACTTTTATGGATAGCATTGTTTCTTAATGAATAAGCATGTCTTATTTTATCAATCATCTCGTTTGACAATATTTTTGAATTCCCTAAATTTCTTAGAGTTTCATTAATAGACCTTATTTCAACATACGGGTTAGTCCTTTTTAAAAGATTGTTTAATAATTGTTCTAGAGCAATTCCTGCAATTGCCATAGATGCTCTTATTTGACCATTTTCTAACAATCTTTCAGCTTCATTAATTTGAGAATCCTTTAATACTTCGTTAATCGAATGAAGAAGTTCCATTTTTGCTTTTTCAATGCTACCAATTTCTAAAGGATTGTATATTATTACCCTAAATCCACGAATATCGAATGGAATGTCCTTGATTTCTTGAGAAATAAATATGATTGGTTTCCCCATAGCTTGTGCCAACCCAATTTCATACATTACGTTTGGATTTTTCAATGTGACATCCGCTATTAAAACCCTTGCTTGCCTTATCGATGTTCTAATCTGCTCAATAATGGAGCCTGGTCTATAAATCTCATCTGCCCGTACCGATTCAAGTCCAGATTCAAAAACGGATGGTTTTATAAGATAGTTATAAACATTGTTCATCTCATTATTGAAAGGCATGAGAACAAAACATGTTTTGGATGTCGTTGATGTTATTGCATTAAATGTGATATTATCTGTTGACTTAATTATTTCTTTTTCAACTTTCTTAAATTTCTCTGGCTTCGATTCTCTTGCTGACATGTCATCAAACCTATCAACATGTTCAAGTAATATATTAAGGAAATGAGTAATTGCTTCTGTTTTAGAAACAAATTCTTTAGAAGGAATTGAAATGATATGTAGATTTTCTGAATAACTTTTTTCTATTTCTGCTGATTTTGAGTCAAACTGAATAACATACGACATTCTCTCAAATTTCCCAAGTCTTGATTTTACAATTTCACGGATATTCTTAAAATCTGGGTCAGTTAGACTGTAGCCAATAAAGAGTGGAGTTCGTGTAATTAACAACGAGGATAAATGTGTAGCAATAACAGGGTAGTTATTTAAATAATCTTTGTAATCTTCTGTTGTAATTATTAAGTGCTCTTCATGTTCTAAATCCCCATGCATTTTTACAATGTTTGTTAAGAGTCTTCCCCCAAAAAATGGCATTTGTAACTCACCAACAATAGAACGATATGGTCTTTTAATCTCAGAATATGCTTTCTCTAAAAGCAAGTCAAAATTTGTAGTATAAACAACGTCAAATGGAAATTGAGAAAGAATCTTGTGAGCTTCACCTGGCAAAACCTTGTCATAGAAAAGTGCTTTTCGAGTATTTTCAATTAACTGTACCCTCCCATATTTTTTTTCAAACAACTGAGCTGTTTTAATTGGACTAATTTTTTCTTTAATCCCGCAAATATTTGCATAATGTTTTCCTAGCATGTCCCAGTTAGGCATAATTTCATTATTAGGCAGATTTGCATTCATAGAAAATCCAGCTCCAATAAATGCAAGACATTTCCCTTCTACAATATCAACAACTAATGGTTTTGGTATTATTGATTTTAAGTCTTTCATTGAATTTAGTTTGTTTCTTAACTATCCATTTTCATTTGTTTGTAGAATCTTTAAGAATATTATCTTTCATAGCACTTAGGCGTTTTGACAGTTGATTTTTTAGAGTTGTTATGCTACCATTATAGACAATATGATTATGTCCTTTCAAATCAAAAGGAATATCATTGCTATCTTGAGTAAGAAGTATCACTTCTTTGAATAATGCATGAGAATACCCGACTTCATAAAAAACATTCGCATTTCTTCCTGTCATATCCGCAATTATAATATCAGCTCTTTGAATTCCATCATAAATATGTTTTAATATTTGATCATTAAATTCTAATTCGTCAACTCTTTCAACCCTCATGCCCTGAGATAGAACTGTTTCCTTTATGCCTAATTCATAAATATCTCGAAATTTTTCGGAAAAGGGCATTAGGATAAAAACATACAAACTTAGTTCGTTCGAAATTAGTGAGGGTTGAGATTTAATTGCAGTGGAAATCAACTCTGCAATTGTTTCCAATATTTTTTGTTCTGATTCTGTAAATCCACTTTTTCTTTTTGAACTTTCAGCTTTAATAACTCCAACAACACTATTATTTAAATAAATAGGAACTCCAAGAAAACTAATCATTGAGCGTGTTCCTTTTGGATAAACAATTGCGTCCCATTTACCTTTCCAATGTGGACTACGATAAATATCATCTCCAGCCAGTCTAATGGGAATTCCGGTAGCAATTTTTCCAGTTAATCCTTCGCCAATTGTATAATATACATTATAATCCGAAAATCCTTGTTCTTTCCCTTTTGAGGATATACCTGAAAGAACTAATTTATCACCTTGCCTTAAAAATATGGATGAAATTTCAGCATTTAATAAATCACATGCTTGATTCGCAATATCTGTTAAAATCTTTTTCGAATTCTCTATGTTTATTTCCATATCAGATCACTAAGGTTTATTTGTAATGTCCATTTCTATTTTGCACAACGGTTACCTGTATGTGGCGTAGCCGATTGCGGGCTACTTTCCAGTCAAACCGAGATAAAGTAAAAGCGGGCTACAAACCTTCAAATTTGCACTGCCCCGGCTATGACATATACAGATTGTTGGCGGTAGTTTTTTTTATCGAATATTCTCAATTAAAAAATAAATAAAGTCAAATGTGTTTTTTGCGACATTTTTTTGAAAGTCATTTATTTCGTCTTTCCGGTGAGCGAAATCGCTAATTCCTTTGCAAAACAAAAAATCAACGTCATACTCTTTGCAGACTTTTGCAAATCCAAAACCTTCCATTTCTAGACCTTTTATCTCGCGACCTTCAATATTCTCAATTTTTTTTCTCACTTTTTCTCTAGTCGAATAATCATTTAAAACATCTTTAACTGTAATGAATGTTCCTATTTCTATTTTTTGCTTGTATTTAGTTAAATAGTCTAATTTGTCAATGTATTTTTTAATATTTTCATTAATAGAAAAATAGCTTAAATCACAAGAAATACTATTTGCATCCTTATTTATTCTTGATAAATCATTGTAGTTGTCAATATTCCAGAAACAATCTGCAACTAATATTTGACCTTTTAGTTGAATTCTTTCTTGCATACCGGCAGTGACACCACCCATTACTATTAATTTAGGTTTATTATTACATTGTTTAATAATAAATTCTAAAACATTAGTCAAGGTATATTCTATTCCATAGTCACCATTTCCTGTTTGAAAACATTGAAATAACCAAATTTTTTGGTCTTTAAAGTTTGGACTACTTATATCGTACACTTGTGGCAGTTTTCTATTTGTCTTATTTAATTTATTTGGAAAATTTAAGTTTCGTGTTTCTTTTGCGCTTTTTTTAACGCCTGCTAATTTTAAAGCTTGTTCAAATTCAGAAGCAAAAGCCGTTACAATTAGTATATCTGGCGACTGAAATTTTGATGCCTTATTAATTATATTTACTGGAGATTCTCTTTCTTTATGCTTGGATATAACAACGGGTACATTAATCGAAAGGTCTAATCTTAAATCTCGCGATAATGTGCTAAAAAGTAAAAGATTAAAATTTTGGATATTTTTTACTATCTTTTCCGACAATAAATTTTCAGTTATTATCAACAAACCAAAAGCTTTATTTTCACCTGTTGGAGTAATAAATTGACTTGGAAAAAAATGGAAATTATTAAAGGTTGGATTTAATTTATGAAGGTTGGATATTTTAATTAGACCCTGGAAGAAACTGAAAATATCATTTTGAAGTATGTAGGTTAATCTTTGATTTATAGCACGATATTTAATTTGTCTTAAATTGTTGTTTATATATTCTTCGAAAGCTGTTTTATCTATTATTTCAGCCAAACATTTTAATTCATTCGATATTGCATTGGTAATTGTAAGTATTCTATTTCTTTTATAATCTTTCTCAACGAGATTAATTAGAAATGGATTGTCACTTTCATTCGAGTTATTTATTTTACACCAAATCTCTTTAAAGTCATTTTCACTCACTAAGGTATTAGGGAAAATTGTAAAGTCTTCGTTTATCTGAATACTTGTATCGTTTTTATTATCAAAAAAGTGTACCCCAAGAATTAATTTTATATTATCTCCTTTTATTCCTTCTATGAAATTTTGATTTACCCTTTTCCAGAATAAATCTATAAATATTTCATATGCTCTATTCGGAATTGAAAATAAATCGTCAGGATTCCTTTTACTAATAGCATCTTTAAAAATTTCTACTGCTAATTCTGAATCAATTTTGTTCTTAAGAATGAAGTATTTACTTCGAAATGTAGTGTGGCTAATAAATTTTTGAGCGAGTGTTTCTTTTTCGGTATTAAGGTAGTATTCATTTAGACTTTTTGATATTTCTGAATATGGATTGATTTTATTATTATTCGGTAGTAATTTCATGTTTGAAAATAATTGTTTGCCAATTATTTCATTTATAATAAATTCATATGTGTATTCTTTATCCCATTCACTCTTACTCAAATAACGTCCATTTGTATCCGTGTAAATCTTACTTATCCAATCATATATTTTATTATCTTGGACGTGAGAGCCAATTCTCTCGTTTGCCGATAGAGGTATTAAACCATAAAAGCTATAAATGTTCTTTCTGAAATAGAAGTACTTTTCCCAAAACTTTTTTTGATTTTTATTTCCAATTTTACTTAAATTGTTATCAATTGCATAGTATAAATCAGAAGTTTCTTCAAAAGTGAAAAGTAATGAATCTTCTTTCGACAATGTTACAATACTTAACAATGCCAATTGCCAATCCCTAATAGTGTGAAAAATCCAATGGGTAAATACCACATCAAAAATGGGCTTCTCAAATGTTTTATAATAAGTTCTTAAATCAGCATCAACTAAAATAATTTTAATCTTAATATTTTTATTTATTTCTTTTTCAAATTGAAATGTGTCTGTCTCAATAAATTTATTCTTATTTAGTTTCCTTTTAAATATTTCAAGCATTGGCATTGAAATATCAAGACAATAAAACTCAAAAAAATTAATATTGGCGAATTTATTCTTTGACAAATAGATTGCTAATTGATTAATAAATGGCAGCATTAATCTACCAGTTCCTGTCCCGGCATCAAAGAAGCGCAATAATTTATTTTCGATATATTCTTCTGAATCATAATGTTTCCTTATTATATCAATTATCAAATCAAAAGCTTTTATCTCCCTGTCTTGAGGGAAAAACCTAGTTTCATCATAAAGTAATGCAATATCATCAAAAGGTATACAGTTATCAGTTTTATTAGTTTTCATATGTATTGGTGATTTTAGCTATTTGCCTTTCCAATGAATAAGTTTGTTTTCTATTAGGATACTTAGTTTTGCCGATAAATAACCTAAAATACCAACAACAATAATAGCTGCATACATCCTTGTAGAGTTAAACACTGCCATCGAATCAGTAATTATCTTGCCAAGACCATTGTCAGTTGCTATTAACATATCCGCTGCAATTGCAACAATAAGAGCTAAAGGAATTGATGCTTTGACTGCAACTAACAAATGAGATGAAATCTCTGGAAAATAAATTTTTGCTATAGTATCATAAGTTGAAAGATGCCATGCATTCTGTAGCTTTTTGTAAATCACATTTATTCCCCTAATCGCAATTCCAACAGTTGTAATTATTGTAACTGCAACTACAACTGTAACACTAAGTATTTTAGAATCAAGACCTACTCCCATAAAAAGGCTGATTAGTGGCACTAGTATAATTGAAGGAAGAGACCTTAGAAATTCGACAAAAGGTTCGAAAATAAACCATATTTTTTCGTTCAGAGCCAATAGAATTCCTAGTACAATTCCAATAATAATACCCAAAAACAATCCAATGAACCAAGAAATTATTGTGCTTAAAACATCCAACCAGAAAGTATTTGATTTTGATAAATGAATTAATTCGATGAAAACATTTTTAGGAGATGGTAATAGAATTGGTTCAACAATTTTGAAATAAACGACAAAATACCAAACAATTAGTATTATTAGAAAACCAATAATTGAGTATAGATATTTACTTTTCTTCTTCATTTTTTAGAAATCTAATTAAATGATTCATATTTGTTTCTTCAATATTATTATCTAAAATAAAACATCTATTAGGCTGTATATCTGTAATGTCTGTGACTGAATGTGTTGCAATTAAAGTGGTTTTCTTGATTTCTTTAATTAAAGAAATAGCTATTTTTTTATTGTCTGAGTGAAGTGCAGAAAATGGTTCGTCAAATAAAAATAATTCACTTGGTGTACATAACGTGCGGATAATATTAATAACTTGTTTTTGACCACCACTTAACTGATACGGATAATCATTTTTTTTATGATATAAATTGAACTTGTTTAAATATTGCTTTGCCAAATCATCTATATTTTTGTCGCTTTTTAGCTGGTTGGGTAAAAGTATATTATCAACAATATTAAGCCACGGAAACAATCCACCATTAAAATCCTGCAAACAATATCCTATTACAGAATTTGAATAATTTTCAAATAATGATTTTGTGTGAAATTTTCTAAATCCAATTAATGTGTCAAAAAATGTAGTCTTTCCACTGCCATTTTTGCCAACAAAAACACATACGTCATTTTCGTTTATATTAATATCTACATCTAAAAGTTTTTTATTAGAATTTGGATAATTAATTACGCCATTCTCTATAGACAGTATACTCATTTTGTGCCTGTGTAATAGTTAAAAGGGAAAAGATTGTTCAAATCAATTTCTTTACTCATTAGTTTTGCATTTATTAATGCGTCTTCTGTCTTCTTTATTTCTTGCAAATCAATCTTTTCATTTGAGTAAGGGAAATAATATCCGCCCATTTGTTCTGAAATTTTTACATCAATACCGAGCTTGTTTGCTAATATTACTTGAGATTCTTTTTTATGATTTCTTGAGTATGTTATTGCTTTGTCAATCGCATTTAAGAATTTTTTATACAATAATTTATTGTTGTTCCATTTTTCTTGTTTAACAGCACCACTTCCACTCCAATAAGGCGAACCTAAATATTTTGCTCTAGGATTAGATTCTAATAATTTAAAATTGCTACTTTGCAAAGCTATTGCGAGTGAAGGTTGGTCTAAAATACAAGCCGTAACAATATTATTTAAAACAGCAGAAAGAGCAGCATCTCTATTTGCGACATTTATTTCTTGAATTTCATTATCTTGAAACCCAACTTTCTTTAAAATATTCAAAAGGTTTATTTTTGTATATGGATTAATAGCTAATATTTTTTCTCCTTTTAAAGAATAAATATCATTCCCTTTAAAATTCTTTTGTGTAATAATACCATATACTGTTTCATCATTTTGAATCTCAGCACCGGGAATAACTGCATAAAATATTGAAGGATTATTCTCTATAGCACCTAATAACATAGGAAATGATGTTGGAGAAATAATATCAACCCTATCTGAGACTAATGCTGGCAAATGGTCTCCAGGAGGAAGCACTATTAACTTTACATTTAACCCATCATCCTTGAAATATCCTAAACTATCTGCTAAATATATAGGCAATGAACTTTCGTGTATTAATATCCCAACCTTAATTTCATCTGAAGTTGATTTCGAATTATCCTTTTTTAAAAAAAGATAAAAAGCTAAAATTGAGATTAGAATAATACTAACTGCGATTAATAAAAGCTTTTTCATTTTTATATTTTTTTCGTTTTATACAAAATTAATTTTTTCAATTTATTATACTTGTTTTTAGTAATTCCAATTGCACGAGCATTTTTAGAACTACCGCCAACTTGCTTATATGCGCTACTCTATAGCGCCTTACATGCCATATTGGGCGAATAAGCGCTACAAAGTAGCGTGTTATTTCCCAAAACTCTATTTACACGGTCTTCAAAAATCATTGAATGGGCATTAAATTATTTTTTTCTCTGAAGTGACGGTCGATTTCAATGGTCTTACTGCTTTTGTGTCCCGGAGACTCACGCACTTACCTTTGTTCGGTTTCTGAATCCAGCAATCAGAAGAGGCATTACTGCTCATGTTTAATAATACGCCAATACTTTATCAATTCAAACCCAATGATGCAAAACAAGCGCTATTCCAAAGAGAGAATATAGAGGGCCGAGCTAAACTTTGCCAGAGTGCTATCGTGTTACTGATAAATACAGATACGGCTCATTGCGACCTCTGCCATTTATACAAAATCGGTAAGGATATGAGATTTGTAGTGTGGTTTTCTGTATACCATTCTATCGTTAATACTGTCAAACTCTTTCCATTGTAATCAGCCGCTCTCGTAACCCGCTTCTCCGCTCTGTTCTTCGCTTCAACGCAGAGCTGAAAACCTGCGCGTCGCTCCATACTGTTACAGCCTGACGTGCTCTGGTGATGCCGGTGTAGATCAGTTCTCTGGTCAGTAACAGGGTGTCATCTGGAGGGAGAACTATCAAAACTCTGTCGAACTCCGAACCCTGGCTTTTATGCATCATCATGGCAAAGGCGGGTTCGTGCGTCGGGAGGAATTCCGGGAGGATGGCTCTTATGGTGCCGTCGGAGGCGGCGAAGTATGCTCTCAGGTTGCCGGTTTCCGGATCGGGGAGGATGATGCCGGTGTCGCCGTTGAAGAGTCTGTGGATGTAGTTTTTTTCGGTGATGAGAATGGGGCGGCCCCGGTAGAACGGGCTGCTGGCGGTGTGGAGACCTGCTACATGGTTCATGCCGGTGGCTCCCCAAGGGCCTTCGCGGAGAGCGGTGTGGATGCGGAAGCAGTCGAAGAGCTGGAGGGCCTTTTCGGGCGCTTCGGCTTCGAGGCAGGGACGGAAGCCTTCGAGTACAGAGGTAGCGCGGCGTTTTTTTTTCATCAGCTCACGCCTTATCTCACGAACATTTATTCCGGCATAATGGCATGAAAGTGAATACATTTCTGAACGTTCCTTATATTTCTACAAGGTAAAGGAGAATTGCTAAACAAAGAGCGCCTTTCTTCAGGGACTTGAGGGACGACATTTACTCGATTAACTGGAGGGAGCATTGAGTTAATCAAGTAAATGTCCTCCCCTCTTTGATGGCGAGGGTGAGAATCAGCTCGCGGAGCTTTTTGATGCCATCAG
>Ga0172375_10002232_pt1 | contig 30421 bp, 31 predicted proteins | sample LakKiv1m_FD_114537 | JGI IMG/M metagenome (GOLD analysis project Ga0172375, IMG submission 114537) | Freshwater microbial communities from Kabuno Bay, South-Kivu, Congo - kab_092012_11.1m | ecosystem: Environmental > Aquatic > Freshwater > Lake | place: Democratic Republic of the Congo... | reverse complement strand
GAACTGCTGAACGACTCAGCCCTGTTGGTTGCGTCCTTGTTCAGGCGATGATGGAGACAGGCCAACCAGGCCATTGAGGCTATCGGTGACCCGGCGTCACCTTAGCCTCATGGCTAACGTTGGAGCGCTGAATACAGTAAAGGAGTGACATGAGAACCACTTGCCTGCTCGTGATAACTTCTCTCGTAATGCTGACCGCGTGCTCTAGACAGCGAACGCCAGTTCAGTTTCGATGGGAGGTGAACGAGCCTTTTGCAAAGTTCAAGGGACCGCCAAACGAGCAGCAACAGCTAGTCGATGAGGTTCTCAAAAAGACGGCGATGATCGATTCGATGACCATGTTCATTGCTGCGGATACTGCTTTTGAGCTAAGTAGACTCGAAGATGCCGCATTTCTCCTGCATGCCGCGCGGTTTCGGTCGATGGTGGATATGGATCGATTCTCGCCGAAAGGCCGGGGAAGTGAGAGCCCTGGCATTTACCTGAGCTTTCTGAGTGCCAACGCTGGCCAGATTATTGGGCCTGCAGCAATAGAAAAGCCCGACGTGCTGGTCGCGGTGGCAAAGCGTTTCGCATCATGGGATTTCACCACCATCAAGACATACAATCCCGGATGGGAGTACAGCGGCAGCCCGGGATCGGTGGAAAGCTACAAGGCCAAGAAGGACGAGATGTCTCGAGCCTTAACGGAGCAAGCTGAACTCATGCAGGACGCTGAGTATGCTGGTTTGTTGAAGTCCATGAATGAGTTCATTAAGGATCACCTTGTTCGGAGGATGCAGGGCGCTGAAACGACCCCTGCTGCGCAGGCGCAATACCGTCGCTCTCACGCGCGAATGGTCGAGATCGAAACTGCGAAAGGTGTTCAGGGCTTTTCCGTATCATTCTCACCGGATCTGATCCTCGGCCGCGATCTGGAACCGAGAGCAGGGCCTGTTCCGGCGCAACCTGGCTCGAATTCGGTACCCGCAACTGCGCCGCCCCCAGTCCCCCAAACGCCCGCCACGCCATGGCCAGCGCTCTCTTTGACGGGCATTATGGCATCTCGATCGGGCGGTGGGTGTTTGATTAATGGCCAGGTTGTCTCTGTAGGAGAACGGATTCAGGGGGTACGCATAGTTGAGATCAAGGCCGGTGTCGTCGTGGCCGAATTCCAAGGAGAACGGCGCGAATTGAAAATAGCAGTTCGCCCATGATGAGTTGCACATTACGAGGAGTCGAGTAGCGCAGAAGAACGAGTCCCGCGTTACGTATATCGCAGCAAACAGGAAACTTCAACAGCCCCAACCAGTAAATGCTCGGGAAGGTTTTGCCGCCCGATATTTGCGAGTTGGATGCACAAAACAAAGAATGGACAGAATAGTCGTCTTGTGCTACTTTGTCTTACATTATGACTACATTAACTATCAGATTGCCAAACGACTTGCGCTCAGAACTGAAAACGGTAAGCAGGGAAAAGAATAAACCTGTCAGTGACCTTGTCAGAGAATCGATCAGACGTTATGTCGCAATCGAAAGATTCAGATCCCTCCGAAGAAAAGTTCTACCCTTTGCAGAAGCACAGGGGTTTGTAACTGACGAGGACGTATTCAAGGTCATTTCATGAGAATCGTTCTCGACGCCAATGTTGTTATCGCGGCATTTGCTACTCGGGGACTTTGCGATACAATCCTGGAGTTCTGTCTTGATAGTCACGACATACTCTTGAGCGAGGATCTTATTCTCGAAATTGGTTCCAACCTAAGAAAGAAAATCAAGATTGCATCCCCTACTGTAGAGAAGATCATAACCTTGTTGCGTGAAAATGCTGAAGTTCTTATTCCAGAGCATCTAAGCAGCAAGCTCTGCAGGGATCCTAACGACTTACACGTTCTCGGGTTAGCCGTAACAGGTCATGCAGATTGTATAGTCACTGGCGACAGGGATTTATTAGTACTAAAGAAGTTCAAAGATATCCCAATCTTGAGCCCAAGAGATTTCTCGGTTTTCATTCATAAATAGAAATGCATCCAACAATTTCCTGCACCGTATTCTTCGACCCGCGGTCTCGAAACGGTGAGAATGACGTTCGACAAAAGAGAAATAAGATAAATGCTTGTTGACTTAGTCTCGATGTTAGCGTACGTTATTACGTACGAATAAGGAGAATGTACAAATGACAACATTAACGGCAACTCTAGCGCGAACTAAACTTTACTCCCTTCTGGATGAAGTGGCACATTCACACGAACCGATCCAGATTACAGGAAAGAGAAGTAATGGAGTTCTGATTTCTGAAGACGACTGGCGAGCCATACAGGAAACTCTTTTTCTCACCTCAATTCCAGGAATGAAAGACTCTATAGTCAAAGGAATGAAAACCCCTGTTTCGAAATGCAGCCGGGAGATTGAGTGGTGAGCTGGACAATAGTCTATGCGTCTCAAGCCAGGAAGGATGCCAAGAAACTCTCTGTTTCGGGCCTAAGATCAAAAGCAGAAGAATTACTGACAATAATCAACAAGAATCCATTTCAAACCCCACCTCCATACGAAAAGCTTATCGGAGAGTTACACGGAGCCTATTCGAGAAGAATCAACATCCAGCACCGTCTTGTCTACGAGGTAATAGCAAATATCAAGACGGTAAAAGTTCTCCGGATGTGGACCCATTACGAATAAGACTGTCGAACCATTTTCAGCAGGTGATTCTCGTGTCCAGCGGCACTCGAACACCTGAGAATGACGTTGAGGGAGAAGAAGCAATGAAACGAGTACTATCGATCGGTGTGGTAGCCATTTGTCAACTTCTGGTCGGCTGCGCAACAGACCGCGCAGCTACAAACACTTCGAGAGGATGCAGAGCCGGCGAGTCTTTCGTGTTGCTCGCCAGCAATTCTACACCTGTTCAGGTAGTTCTACTCGGCGCTCCACTTCAGCTCTTTTCAAGCAGTAGAAATGTGGCCGGTTTGCGCATCAGTCTAGGCATGGGATCCAGTCCGAGTCTGGACGGCCTGGATCTCGGAGTCATGAACTACTGCGGCCGGTTCTCAGGCATTCAGCTGGGTTTCATGAACAGCTCGGGCTGGTTCTGGGGGCCGGATTATCTGCCTATGACCTTATGGGAGTTCGACAACGGGATTTTTCCGCACCATTTGGAGGGGGGCGGCGAACGTCCGGAAACACTCGCATCGAGAGGTGCTCAATTGGGATTCATGAATGGGGTGGCAGTTCGGTTCTCAGGACTACAATTGGGATTTGGCAACACGGCCGAGGACATCACTGGATGTCAAATCGGCGTTGGAAACACTGCGCGGCGAGTTCATGGAGTGCAGATGGGCACAATTATCAATGAAGCAGACGAAGTCACCGGGCTGCAGATCGGTCTTCTCTGGAATAAGGCGAGAGTCTTGCATGGCGTACAGATTGGACTGCTGAACTTTGCAGGAAATGGGGTTACGCTTCCGGGCATCGAACAGGGATTTCCGATTATCAACGCTGCGTTCTGAAATTCCCCCAACGCTGGGTCATAGGAAAGGACAAATATCATGCAGAACGTAACGATCTTTCATATTGGCGCCCTCTTGGGCATTGCGGCTGTTGTATATGGCGTTGTCCAAGCCTTTTTTTCAATGTACAGCAGAAAGGGAGAAATCTATCGATCACACTATTTTCTGGTAACAACGTTGGAGGAACTGAGAGAGAAATCGTCCGGGCGGTCCTTAGTCCTTATTACAGACACGGCTTCGCGTGGTCACGGGGCACGCTCTGCCCAGCGCGAATTCGAAAATGACATAATGCCCAAGATACTCGACTCGGCCAAGAAAACGGGGATTCTGATTTGTTGGGGCAACCTGGCAGGGAATGACATAGCCAACTGGCTGGAGGAAAAGAAACTCAAGAAGCGGGGATGTTTTGTCATCCGTGATGGTGTGATTGTCGAGCATGTCCCCTTTGACTTTCTAGCATCGGACGTTAGTAGAGCCAGAACTATCGAGACAGTACTCACGAGAATTACCACCCCATCCACTTCCTTATCTGACACAGTATTGCCTGCTAAAATGGATGATGGACGAGTGCCCGCAACGTTAGTCTGTTCAATCATTGCAGTCATTCCTTGTGCAATAGGAGTCGCGATGCTCTTCGGCTTCGTCAAGGGGACTACGGGAGGGGGGCTTATGCTTCTTGCCTTAGGCATCGGTATGGGTGTTGTGAGCAGATTGGTTTGGAGAGGCCCGGGACTTCGTAAAACCACCCAACCAACTTCTGCTGGCGAGTCCTCAACCCGCGCGACGCGGGTCTCGGAACCGCCAGAGAAGTGACGTTCGGGAAAGAGAATGAGATGATTTGCGTAAGACTAACGGCGAAACCAACGCGACGCTCGGGCCACTACGAGAAGGCCTCTGGCGCGTACGTGAATTGCTGGATTGACTTTCCAGAACCTGGCGGCGCGGTTGTCCCCGCAAAGAAGTACATTGCGGACGACAAGTGGGAAGTCTGCAAGGGCAAACCGATCCTGACCGGGTTCTCTCGACTTGCGGAGGTGCCGAAAGTCTCTCGGCCGTACTACGCCGAGGCTTTGAAGTACGGGTATAGTCTGGTGTTCCACTGTTGGAGATCGAAAATGGAAAAGACAAAGCAGTCCCGAACCACGCCTCGCACTTTACGTCGCGTACCGCGCCGCGCATGATGGCGTGCGTTCGCCACAAACGGAAGGAAAAGAATATGAAGCGGATTGCAGTCAGTCTAATTGGTCTCCTGTTTGCCTCTGCGAGTATTGAAGCATCAGACACGTCAACAGCGTCATGGCACACAACGCCACTTCAACTCTCTCTTGGTCCTCCTATTCCCTATTGTCATATCCAGCTTGCCCCAGAAGACTGGGATGTGCGGGGCTTGCGACTGAATCTTGGATACGGAAATAACAAGAACGTACACGGAATCGACGTCGGAGGTTTCAACTTCGTAACATCAGAAGCCGTTGGAGTACAGATCGGCGCGGGAAATTCGGCAGGGGAAATGAAAGGCATTCAATTTGGACTGTTCAACGACACGCATGGAGACTGTTGCGGGTCCCAAATCGGGTTCAAGAATCACTGTATGCGATCTCTTACCGGTGTACAACTCGGCCTGATCAACGAACGCGGTGCCGATGATAAGACAATGCGTATGATGGGAGCGGCAAACGAATTCAATCGCGCGGCAGTCGGCAGCGGTCTTGTTACCGCCTTGAGTTCTGGAGATTTCGCAGGTGTGCAGGTCGGCATTTACAATGGAACGTACTCATGCTCCATGAAAGGGGTACAGTTTGGCCTGCATAACTACGCAACAGATATCCGCGGGTTGCAGATTGGATTGCTGAACCGGGCTGTCGCCATGACAGGCATTCAAATTGGGATCGTCAATATTATCACGGAAAGTCCTCTCTCGTTCTTGCCGATCGTCAATGCCCATTTCTGATGAAGGTTGCGTGGCGAGTACCTTCAAACGGATATAAGAGAGATTCGATGCGAGCCAACGCCTGCATTTTACGTCGCTACCGCGCCGAAAGTGAGGCGCGTCGTTCTCTGCCTTCAGACGATGTTTTGGAATCCTGTCACGGGCCAGCGAAGCCTTCGTGGAGCTTGCCGAAGTCCTTCGGATACGGCACCGGGATGGCGCCGGGCATGTCGATTCGCGGTTTCTCGCTCAAGGCCTTTTGCCCCTGCTTGATGGCGGCCAGGATGGCCTGGTAATCCGGATCATCCGGACCTTTGAATGCCGGCTCCATTCCGCGCCCGCCATTGTTCTTCGGAAGATGGTCCACCAGCACACTGCTCCACTCGGGATGAGTGAGGTTGATAAACGATTCGCCGGACCTGCTCCTTTTCCCTGCCGCGAGAAGGCGTATTAACTCATTGAACCACGGACCCGTCCAGATGTCGCGCGACCCGGCGCTTCCTGGCCGGGTATTTTCATATGTGCCGTAGTAGGGAACGTTCGCATCGATCCACGCATAGATTGCCCGCCGGCTGGTGTCGTCGACATCCACCTTCGCGTGGCGGGATTCAATCAGCCTAGTCAAGCCGCTGACGTATGACCCGCTGCACATCGGCTTAAGTACGGCGGTGCCCGCGGAATTGAGCCAATAAAAATCCACCCATTTCGGCACGGCCAGGTTTGCATAGGCCATGTTGAAGAACCTTCCCTTGTCATTGGACAGATCAATGCCTTTCGGATCCGGCCCGCTGTGGCAACTCACACAATAGCGGTCGAGTACTGGCTGGACCTGCTTGACAAAGTCCACCGGCCCGGCGCCCCACGGCGGCGGCGTAATCTCCACGGGCAGGCGTTTCATGGAAAGCGGCAGATCTGCACGGGCAGAGGACTCCCGCGACTCATGGCAGCCGACGCAGCCCTGCACTTCTCCTGGCATGACCTGGGTGACCGAGGCCATGCGGAAGAGTTCCTTGCCGCTTGCATCGAGGGCCTCGAAGTAGAGTTCCACTCCGGTTGGGACGTTGAAGCAGGCCGAACCATCGGCCTCAACAGGCACCGTGCCATAGTTGTATTTCACGTAATAAGTTCCCCTGCCAATGAGCGGATCGTGATCGTATGCGCGCAGGCCCCGCATGTTGCAGGGCTTGGGAACCTGCGAGAGGATTCGCAGCTGCTTGACCGCGCCTCGCGGCACGCCAGTCAGGCCGCGACATACGTCCTGCAGGACAAACGTGCCGGTTTTCTTCCCGGGCTCCGAAAGATTGGGCAGTGCCGGCGGTTTAATACGCGGCTTGCAGGGGATCGGATTGAAACAGGAGTAAAGCGGATCCTCGCAGAGAATCGTATGTTTCTCGCCGGGCTCCAGCAGGACCAGCCGGTAGCGGCTTCTCTCTCCAGGTTGGGGGTTCGAGCCGCCGTATGCCACAAGACAACGCTTTTCATCCACCGGCCAGGGATCAAAATAGGCCCATGGATACTGTTTATCGCCAGGCACCCAGTTGGCATCCGTGGTGACGGGATAATGGATGGACGGCGTGAGATTCGTTATGGCGGCAGGGTTTTCGAATCCCATCCGCCTGTCAACAATGCCGATCGCACCGGTTGGCGTGCCGTGATGGGGCCCCATTGTGCAGATGACCTTCTGCGAACCTGGAATCTGCCTGGCCTGCCACAGGACATTCGGGCAGGACACCGTGTTACCGTAGTAAAGCCGCACTGAGGTGCCGTCGGGATTGATGGTCCAGAGTTTCTGCCGCGTGAAAAGACTTCGATCGTTGTATTCCCAGCGCATGAACAGGATCCTGCCGTCGGCCATGACGGCCGGCGAGTAGTCACCCAGCGTGCTGAACTCTATGCGGCGGATGTCCTTGCCGCCGGCGTTCATGGTAAAGAGCGCGCAGGCCGGCGCCGGTTGGCACATCGAGTAAGACTCGCCCCGCGTTGAGACGAAGCAGATGTTCCCGCCGGGCAGGTATGTGGCGCTGACATCGTGGTATCGTCCCGTAGTGAGCTGCCGCAGGTTCTGCCCGTCCACACCGATCTCGTAAATATGAAACGAGTCACGGGCGTCCCTGGCCAGGGACATCCAGGAAAAGAGGATTTTGCGGGCATCGTATGACAGTTCAATGTTGAAGACCACGCCTTCGTCGCGGCGGAATATCTCGCGCTGGTGTTTTTCGGGATGGTTCGGATCAAAGGCGTAGATTCCGCCACCCGGCAAGTAGCAGTTCCAGGCATACACTGTGCCTACACCGAACGGCGGACGGATGTGGTGGCGCTTTATGAAGACAATTTCCGGGCAGTCAGCCAGCACCGCGTTGGTGGAAACCGGCATGGCTGAAAGCGGCGGCTCGCCCCCGGCACTGACCGGATGGCTGGAAAGGATAGTGGACGCCACGACCATCGCGGCCGTCACCACCCGGACCTGCGACTGTCTGAATTCGGACACCATGTTCATCAGCAATGTCATGCTCCCTTGTAAAGAAGGAACAGAAGAACCTACTTGCGGATATCGATGCGGAAATCCCGCGGCGGCTTTCCGACAACCTGGTGGAATGCGCGGCTGAAGGAATACACCGAATCAAAGCCGCACTCCTCTGCGATCTCCGAAACGCTCTGGTCAGTACTGTGAAGAAGCCCGCAGGCAGTGTGGATTCTCGTCCGCCTGATGAAATTACCGAGGCTGATTCCAAGGGCATGCTTGAACCTGGCCCTCAGCCTGCTCGGGGAAAGATGCACGCAACTGGCAATCTCGGAGATATCGATCGGGCGCTTCATGTTGCGCTGGACAAAAGTAAACAGGGGCTTCAAGAACCTCACATCAGCCGCGTCAGGAAGAAGCTTTCCGCCTGCACGCTTTATGTACCTGTGCTGCCTCTGCAGCAGCCCGCTGAGCAGAAGCCCCGCCTCTATCGGCAGCTCGTTACGGACATTTCTGCCCTGCCGGAATGACTGGCATGATACATTCAGCACCCTCAACAGGCGCTCAAGATCACTATCTTCAAAAGTAAACGGCGTATTGCGAAGAGGCTCCAGCTCTTCGGGCACGCGGTACTCGAACGTGGTAAACAGCCAGCTGATACCCGCCGGATGCTCGAACCTGGTCCAGTGGTGGTTCTGGTACGGGAAAATAAGCATACCCTGTCCCGGCTCAATCCTGTACATCTCGCCATCCACGATTATGTAGCCGGGCCCGTTAAGACAGGCCGTCAGGACAAACCTGTGGTGCGAAAACGGCTTGTTGACAAGCATGTACCTCTCGTTATGCCGCAGGAACTGCAGGACATTCTCCGGAAGCGTACTGAGAATCGACTGGACACCCGCGAAGAGGTTTACAGGTTCAGGTAACTTTCTCGCCAGTCTCTCTATTTCGTGATGATTCTTTTTCCAGGTAATCATAGCCCTCACGAGTCAATACTCTCTTCCCGGGTATTTATTACCACCTTCTTTCCCGAAATGCAATAATGCAGAAGCTTTCAAGGACCCACCTCAAAGCGTTAGTCTGAATATTGCATGAGCGTGCTTACGCTCATGCAATATTAGCTCCAGAAATAAGGAGAAGTCTACTGAAGCCGACTTGCGATTTTATTACAAATCGCAAGCCGGGATAATCCCGATCGGCCCGTCGGGCGGATATTGCAGAATATTGATGCAATATCCGGATTAGTCATATATGTTAAATATTCAGTCACTTTTGCTATTCCTCATTAACACTGCCCGTGGTACGTTTCACGGGAAGTCCGCGAACTGTCGCATCACGGCATTATATATCCACAAGAAAAGCAGGAGGCAGCAGCTTATGAAACGCCGCACATTCCTAAAACAAAGCACACTGGCAGGCGCAGGGTTCATGATTCTGAAATCCGGTATATTCGCGCAGGGCAATTCGCCAAACGATAAGCTGAACATAGCCGTCATCGGATGCGGCGGCAGGGGTGGCTCCAACCTGAACGATGTCCAGGGCGAGAATATCGTGGCACTGTGCGACATCAATTCGCAAACGCTTGAGAATGCGGCCAAAAGATTCCCCAAGGCGAAAACGTATGCCGACTGGAGAAAGTGCCTCGAACAGAAGGATATAGATGCCGTCGTCTGCTCAACGGCCGACCACACCCACGCTTTCGTCGCAAACTGGGCAATGAACCGCGGCAAACATGTTTACTGCGAAAAGCCGGTTGCCGTTTCTGTGCACGAAGCCCGCACCCTCCGCGAAACCTACGCAAAGAACAAGGACAAGATCGCAACCCAGATGGGCACCCAGATCCATGCCTCGGATAATTACCGCAGGATGGTTGAACTGATCAGGGGCGGAATGCTGGGCACCCTCCAGTCCGCGCACGTATGGTGCAGCCGCACGCCGAAGGGCGGCAACTACCTGCCGGAAGTCACTCCTGTACCAGGGCACATCAACTGGGACCTGTGGATCGGACCTTCCTCTTTCCATCCTTACAATCCCGAGTACTTCAACGGCGGCTGCCTCGGCTGGAACATTTTCTGGGATTTCGGGGCAGGCCAGATCGGCGACATGGGAAGCCACATGATGGACATGGCTTCTTACCTGCTCGACCTCAAGAGCCCGACAACCTGCGAGGCGCAGGGAACACCGGTCAGCACTGACACGTGCCCGCAATGGCTAACCGCAACCTGGGAACATCCCGCCAACAACTGGCGGCCGGCCATCAAGGTCCAGTGGTACGACGGCGGAAAGAAACCCGGCATGCCCTCACCCGTTTTCAGCCGCGATAACGCCTTCAAGGGCATCATCGTATACGGCGACAAGGGAATCCTGTACGGGGACTACGACTTCAGGATTGTAATGATGAAGGGCGACCTGACCCAGTACAAGTCTCCGAAGAAAGAGGACCTTATCCCCGAATCACCCGGCCATCACAGGGAATGGATTAACGCCTGCAAGACTGACAAGAAGACATCCTGCAACTTCGAGTTCTCGGGAACGCTCGTGGAGAACAACATGCTCGCGCTTGTTGCCTACAGGGCCGGAAAGAAACTGGAATGGGACGAGAAGAACATGAAGGCAACGAACTGCCCTGAGGCAGATCAGTTCATCCACAGGAAATACCGCGACGGATGGACGCTTAATGGCTGAAGGAGACAGACATCACATGATTCTCAACCGGCGTGACTTCATCAGGACATCACTGGCGGCCGGGGCATGCGTCCTGGCTGCCGGGAAACTGCAGGCCGAACCGCAGTTCAAGACAAAACTCTTCAAGGCTACAATTACCGGCAAGCCCACAGAAAACAACCTGCGCCCGCTGAAGGAAGCCGGCTATGACGGCGTCGAGACGAACGCCATCATTGGCGAAGCCGAAGCCGCAGAGTGCCGCAAAGTAGCCGAAAAGCTCGGCATGCGCATCCATTCTGTCCTGCGCGGATGGGTGGACATGAACAGCAATGACCCTAAAGCTGTCGATGGCTCAATTGCATCAGTCGCAGGCGCCCTGAAAGCCGCAAGGGGCTACGGCGCCGACGCCATACTCCTGGTGCCCTGCCGGACCGGCGGCATGCCGATGCCGGAGCCATGGGACTTCAAGGTCGAATTCGACGAGAAAACCGGCCACGTCACACGGGTGGCAGACGGCGACAACGAAAGATACAAGGCCTATATCGAGGCGCAAAACAAGGCAACCGACAACTCCCGTGAAGCGCTGAAAAAACTTCTGCCGGTTGCCGAAGAAACGAAGGTCGTCATTGCCATTGAAAACGTGTGGAACAACCTTTGGGTTACCCCGGCGCTGGCAAAGAATTTCGTAGAATCACTCCAGAGTCCCTGGGTAAAATTCTACTTTGACGTTGGCAACCACGTAAAATACCCGGCGAAACCGCAGGAGTGGATCAGGACACTGGGGCCCCTCCTTTCCAAGGTCCATATCAAGGATTTCAAACTCAATCCCGACGGACACGGCGGCAACTTTGTCCATCCGCGCGACGGAAGTGTCGACTGGCCGGAAGTTCGAAAGGCCTTTGACAATGCCGGCTACAATGGCTGGCTGACAGTCGAAGATGGCGGGTTGTCAAATGCCGAATTTAACAAACGGTTGGACTTGATAATCGCGGGAAAGTAGTCTTCCCTTTAAACATCAGCAGAAAGAGATTCCTTTATGAAAACAAAACTGTCACGCCGCAATTTTCTCCGCGTTGCCGCAGCCGCATCAGTCTTTTCAATCGTGCCCCGCCACGTCCTTGGCGGCCCGGGCTACACGCCTCCAAGCGAACAGCTGACAAAGGCCGTCATAGGCGTCGGCGGAATGGGCATGGGTCACCTGGGCCTGGGCGGCGAAAAACTGCTGGCCGTCTGCGATGTCGACCAGGGCCACCTGGATCACGCCATCAAGAACGGCGGACCCGACGTAAAGGGTTACAGGGATTTCCGGGAAGTCCTTGCCAGGACTGATATTGACGTTGTCCATATCCCCACCCCGCCCCACTGGCACGCACTTATTTCCATAGCAGCAGCCGAAGCCGGCAAGGACATATGGTGCGAAAAGCCGATGGCAAGAACCATTGGCGAAAGCAGGAGAGTCAGGGACACTGTGCTCCGCACTGGCCGGATGTTCCGGCTGAATACCTGGTTCAGGTTCGATGGCGGCCTCTACGGTATGAACACCTCCACAAAGCCGATAAAGAAGGCGGCAATGAACGGCCTGCTCGGCTGGCCCCTCAAGGTGACAATTGGAGCGCACCAGGGATTCGACTGGAAACTGGGGGCGTGGCAGGGACGGACCGACCTGAAACCGGAACCGGTGCCGGCCTGTCTCGACTACGATATGTGGCTTGGACCAGCCCCTTTCAAACCATACCATCCCCACCGGACCCACGGATCATTCCGCGGTTACTGGGACTATGACGGCGGCGGACTGGGCGACATGGGAATGCATTACCTCGACCCGGTTCAATACATTCTCGACAAGGATGAGACCAGCCCCGTGGAAATCGAAGCCGACACTCCGCTCCAGCATCCGGACGCCGCCCTGCCATGGCGGCGTGTACGCATGAAATACGCAGACGGATGCGAAATCATCCTCGACGGCGACAACAGCATGACGGAGGCTCCTTTCATCGAGGGACCCGAAGGAAAGATCTTCAAGGGTTTCAAGTCCGACATACCGGATATCGAAAAGAAACTCCGCGAACTGCCGGATCCCCTGCCACAGCAGACTGATTTCACTGATTCCGTGCGGCGGCGGAAAAAATTCGCACTTAACGAAAGCAACGGCCACCGCTCCTGCACGCTTGTAAACCTCGCGGTAAGCGCAATCAGGCTCGGACGTCCCCTGCGTTACGATCCGGTCGCCGAAAAATTCATTAATGACGATGCCGCCAACCGCCTCATCGACCAACCGATGCGCGCCCCATGGAGGATATAACAATGAAGAACACAAACATCTTCTACAAGGCTTCCATAGGCGTCGCGGCCCTGCTGTTTGCCGGATTGACACTTGCAGGGGCAGTTGACGTCAAACCGCTGGTTGACAAAATGCCGCTGCAGAATCCTGCAGAAGAAAAGGCTGTCTTCGGGGAACTCATAAAGGAAGGCAGGGACGCTGTTCTTGCGGTATGCGAAACGCTGGTTCCTGCGGAGACAGGCGGAGACAGCAAGGCCCGTTACGCGATCGGCGGCCTGGCTTTTTACGTTGCACGCCCCGGCGCCGAAGCGGAACGCCAGATGTTTTCCGGGGCAATCATGGAAGCGTCACAGAAAGCAAAGGACAATGAAATAAAGTCTTTCCTGCTTGGCCTCATGCGCTGGTGCGGCGGCAAAGAAAATCTCCCTGCACTCGCCGCATGCCTTGGCGATGCCGGCCTGACTGAACCCGCGGCAATGGCTTTGTGCTCGATTCGCGCTGAAGGTACAGCTGAAATTCTTCTCCGCGCCCTCAAGAACGCAAAGGGAAAACAGGTTATAACAATTGTGAAAGCTCTAGGAGAACTTCAGGCAAAGAAGGCGGTTCCGGCCATAGCGCAGTTTGCGGCTGACGAGGACAAGGACCTGCGCCGCACCGCGCTGTACGCACTTGCCAATATCGGCGAAGACGGCTCCAGCGGCAGCATCCTTAAGAAAGCCTGCCAGGCAAAGGATCCCCTTGAGAAATCCATTGCCGTTTCACTGTACCTGCATTACGCGAACAGGCTTGTGGAATCAGGAAAAAAGAAACAGGGTGTGGCCGTGTGTCGTGAAGTTATCACACTCTCCGCCGAGCCGGGCGCGGCATATCTCCTGCCGGACGCGCTCAACACACTTGCCGCGGTTACCGGCGACGATGCCATTCCAGCGCTGGTAACGGCACTCAACAGCTCCAACATGGTTTCCAGCGTGGCCGCCATGAATACCCTCATCAGGATGAAAAACAGGAAGTCAGCCGCTGAACTCGATAAAGTCCTTAAAGAAGGGCCAACGTACCTCCGGCTTGCACTGCTGAACACGCTTACACCTGCCGACTGCCAGGCCCTTGCCGCGTCCATTGCTTCCAACCTCAAGCACGAAGACAAGGAAATCCGGGCCGCCGCAATCAGCGCCTTGTCAGGAAAAGGCGGGCTGCCCGCTCTCCTGGAATCGCTGCGGTCAGGCAGTGCGGAAAACATTCCGGAACTGAAGAAGGCAATCCTGATATCTGCGGGAAAGAACGAAATGAAGGACCTGTCTGCGGCCATGGCAAACGCTTCTGTTCCTGTGCGGACGGCATTACTGGAAATCCTCGGCCTGCGCTGCGCCACTTCGCAGGCGGAAACGGTACTGGCCTCGGCAGTCGCCCCTGACCCTTCGGTACGGCTGGCCGCAATGAAAGCCCTTGGTTCAACCGCCCTGCCTGAACACCTGAAGAAGATGATCGATATCTTTCTCAAGACTTCCGATCCGGCAGAACTGTCTGCAATGTCACGGTCAATAGCCGGTACCGCGAAGACGATTACAGATCCGGACCAGCGCACCCAGCTTCTGCTGGCGGCCATGCCGGGCGCATCACAGGACAGGAAAGAGGCTATTATCGGGATTCTCCCGGAACTGGGCGGCAAAAAGGCGCTTGAATCTATCAACTCGGCGATCAGCGGAAACGATGAAAAGATCCGGAAGGCCGCCATCCTGGCGCTCTCAAACTGGCCTGACCAGGACGCAGCCGCAGGAATGTTAAAAACCGCCGCAAATTCTACAGACCTGACTCAACAGGTACTCCTGATGCGCGGCTATGTGCGCCTCGTCCGGGCGGGCACAATGACGCCTGAAACAAAACTCGGCATGTACAAGGAAGCCCTCGCGCTGGCCAAAAGGCCAGACGAGAAGAAGCTTATCCTGGCCGCCATGGCTGACATCCAGACCGTGGAATCTCTTCTCGTTGCAGGCACATACCTGGACGACGCTGACATCCGCGAGGAAGCCGCAAACCTCGTAGTCCTGATCGGGTGCCCGGGCAAGAAAAAATACAAGGGATTATCTAATCCCGCCGTCAAACCAGTGCTTGAAAAAGCGGCTGGTATCGTGAAAGATGAGAAGACAAAGAAGAAGATCGAAGCTCACATTGCAGGAATTAAATAAGAGGAATATATGAAGAATACAGCCATTCAGTTCACAGCGTGCATTGCCATAGCCATAATGACCGCAAGCTCACCGGCAGAAGAGGAAGGTTTTGTTCCTCTGTTCAACGGCAAGGACCTGACCGGGTGGATCGGCGATACAAAAGGCTACGTCCCTGAGGACGGAAAAATCGTATGCCGGCCCGGCGGGAACCTTTACACGGAGAAGGAATACGAAAATTTCATTTTCCGGTTCGAATTCAAACTCACCCCGGGCGCAAATAACGGCCTGGGTATCCGGACCCCGCCCAAGGGCGATGCCGCCTATGTCGGGATGGAACTCCAGATACTTGACGACACAGCCGATCAATACAAGAGCCTCCAGCCATACCAGTACCACGGATCAATATACGGAATAGTGCCATCAATAAAGGGTCACCAGAAACCTGTCGGGGAATGGAATGTCCAGGAAGTAATAGCCGACGGGCCGAAAATCAAAATAACCCTAAACGGCACGGTCATTGTCGATGCCGACCTCAGCCAGATAAAGCAAACCGACAAGATGCACGACCTTGCAAAACATCCCGGCCTGCATAACAAGAAAGGGCATATCGGCTTTCTTGGACACGGAAGCGTTGTTGAATTCAAGAACATCAGGATCAAGGAACTTCCAGCGGCCACCGCAGCCGCCCCGGCGGCGGCTCCTGAAGGATTCACCGCCCTCTTCAACGGCAAGGACCTTACCGGATGGAAAGGACTCCTGGCCGGTCCAAACGACAACCCCGTCAAGCGCGCGGCATTGGGCAAGGAAGCTTTTGACAAAGCCCAGGCCGATGCCAATAACGGCATGGCTGCGCACTGGAAAGCGGAAGACGGTATACTGGTGTTTGACGGAAAGGGCCGTTCCATCTGCACTGCAAAAGACTACAAGGATTTCGAAATGCTGGTGGACTGGAAGATCAAGCCGGACGGAGACAGCGGAATCTACCTGCGCGGCTCGCCCCAGGTCCAGATATGGGACTCGATCAAACATCCTGAAGGATCGGGCGGCCTGTACAACAACCAGAAGAATCCGAACAAGCCTTCCGTCTGCGCCGACAAGCCGGTCGGGGAATGGAACACTTTCCGGATCAAGATGGTCGGCGACAAGGTTACAGTCCACCTCAATGACAAGCTCGTTGTGGACAATGTAACCATGGAGAACTACTGGGACAGGAGCAAGCCGATCTTCCCTTCGGGCCAGATTGAGCTACAGAACCACGGCAACACACTGTATTTCCGCAACATATACATCAAGGAACTCTAAATATGGCCAGGGTTGGCATTGTCGGGTTCGGATTCATGGGGCGCATGCATTACCGGTGCTGGAAAGCGCTGAAAGATGTCCAAGTCACCGCAGTATGCGATGCCGACGCAAAGTCACTGAAACCCGCAACAACGATTGCAGGCAACTTAAGCGGAACCGAGGCCCCGATTGACCTTTCAGGGATAAAGACTTTCGCCAGCTACGACGAAATGCTTTCATCCGGGATAACGGATGCAGTATCAATCACACTGCCAACCAACCTGCACCCCAATTTCGCGATAAAAGCGCTTCAGGCCGGCCAGCATGTCCTATGCGAGAAGCCAATGGCCCTGACCACGGCCGACTGTGACGGCATGATAGAGGCCGCGAAGAAAAGCGGACGCCTTTTGCAGATCGGCCACTGCATCCGGTTCTGGCCGGAATACGCCAGAACCCGCGAGATCATTCTCAGCGGTAAATACGGCAGGGTCCTGGCGGCAAACTTCCAGCGGTTCAGCCCCATGCCCGCCTGGAGCACAGGCAACTGGCTCAGCGACGAAAAGAAAAGCGGGGGCATGCCTCTTGACCTGCATATCCACGACACCGATTACATTCAGCACCTCTTCGGCATGCCGAAGTCGGTAATGAGCGTCAGCGATAAGGCAATGACCCACATTTTTTCGACATTTCTTTACAACAATGAAACTGTTGTCACTGCCGAGGCATCATGGCGGGTTTCGCCGGTGCTGGGGTTCAGCATGGGCTTCAGGATAACGCTTGAGAAAGCCACCATCACGTATGACTGCACAAAGAACCCGGCGTTCCTTGTCTACCCTTTTGAGGGCAAGGCCATTACGCCTGAACTTCCTGCCGGCGACGGCTACAGCCGCGAGATTGAACACTTTGCAAAGAAAATCCGCGGCGAAAGCGTTGAAGAAATCCTGACACTCGAACAATCAAAAGAAACCATTCGTCTTGTCCTTGCCGAGAAGGAATCGGCACTCAAGCACAGCATTGTTGGAGTCTGAATATGAAAACAAAACAGGGATGGCCAATCGGCGTCTGCAGCTGGTCGTTGCAGCAGGACATCAAGGGTGTCGCGGCAAGCCTGCGCGGACTCGGGATAAAACATGTGCACCTCGCTGTCGGACCGGCAATTGGCAGGGGCGGCAAAGCATACCTCGGGACAGCCTTGAAGCAGGACTGGACTGTTACCAGCGCGATGATCAATTTTCCCCAGGAGGATTACAGCAGTCTCGGGGCAATCCGCCGCACCGGCGGAATAATGCCCGACAGGCAATGGCCGGCTAACAGAAAACGCTTCATCCAGGCCTGTAATGCCGCCGCCATGCTTGGAACTCATTATATTTCATTCCACGCCGGATTCCTCGATCACAGGAACATTAAGAACGCCCGGAAATTCTATGACCGGATGAACTGGCTGGCTGACATCGCCGCAGGCAGGAATCTCATCCTGCTCATGGAAACCGGCCAGGAAAGTGCGGCTGACTTGAGTTACTTTCTCGACATACTGGAACATCCGGCAGTTGGAGTGAATTTTGACCCCGCGAACATGATTCTCTACGATAAAGACGTGCCTGCCAAAGCGGTAAAGATACTCGCCCCCTGGATCCGCCATATTCACATCAAGGATGCTGTACGGACAAATAAACGCGGCGCCTGGGGCTCGGAAGTTCCATGGGGTGACGGCGAAGTTGGCGGCAACAAATTCCTCAAGTCCCTGGAAAAAGCCGGTTACAAGGGCGCAGTCGCCATTGAGCGCGAAGCTGGCGACCAGCGTCTTGCCGATATAAGTCTTGCCGTTAAACGGTTACGGTAAGAGAAGTTAAACGGAAACATCATAAAGCACGAATGAAATCCTGAGTATATCGCTTACAGGAGAGCGATAATTTCATGGGTCAAGATTAGCAGAGAGAACGAAATTTATCATACAAATTCTCGTTCTTCTCCTGAACCACCTCTGCTATTATCTATATCACGAACATGATTCTTGCTCACATGATCAGGGTTTATCGGCGTGTATCGGCGGTTTCAATTCTTGTATTGCTCCTGGCTTCAATCTCTGTTGCCGAAGAGGCCGGCAGGATTGAGGTTGTCGGCAAAGACTCCGTTGATTTCGGCAAGTATCACGCCAGGGAAAAGAAGGTTGCCGCGTACCAGATCAGGAATACAGGTTCCGGCAAGCTGGAGATCCTCAATGTCCGCAAGACCTGCGGTTGTGCCTCGGCCACCTGCGATAAGAAGGTTCTGCAGACCAATGAGACAGCCAATGTGGAGGTTGTGATACTACCCAACTCCATATTCGGGCTCTACAGCAAGAATACATTCGTTGAAAGCACTGACCCAAATAACCGGTTCCTGAGATTAACTGTTACCGGCAATGCCATCCCTCTTCTCGATGTGAAACCTGCCCTAGAACTTAATGCCGGAAGAATCAAGACGAACGCAGCATGGTCTCAATCATTCGCCCTCAAAACTACAGAGCCTGGGGTTATACTGGGAGACCTCAAGACCGACAGCAATTACAAGGTTGACGCAAAGCTGGAGAATACGGGCAAAGAAGAAGGATGTTTTACCCTTAACATGACACTCCTGCCCTCTCCTGACTCCGGCGATTTCAAGTGCGTAATGAGCATTCCTGTAATAAGCCCCACCAATCACCCACCTATTAATGTTGCTGTCATGGGAAGAATCGGAACAGAGCTTTCAGTAATACCCGGAATCGCCTATTTACCGCTCTCCAATGAACAGCAGACAAGGAAGTTCGGTATGAGGGTACTTGGAGAACGCACAAGAATCTTGAAGCCCGAAGAACTTATATTACCAGCTCACAAAGAAGTATCGTTCTCGGTCAATCAAAATACACAGGAACATGGTCTTGAAGTTACTGCCACATTCAATCCGGAATTTGTCAAAGAACTGTATGCCGAGGAGAATATCCCGCTCGAATTCAAGATTCCGGGCACATCTTCTGCTGTGGTATTATGCAAGACAAAGAAATAGGGAGGGAGAGCGAAAATGAGTCGAACTGGTTGGATTGTTATTGGATGTATTATCATTGCGGCTGTGGTGATTGTCCGGGTTGGCGGAATGCGGAACAGAAGCGCAACCAGACAAACCCAGACTACTGAGAAGGCAGAGGCTTCAGCCAATGTCGACGAGCCTGATAGATCTACGGGGAGAACAACACCCACTCCTCCGAAAATCAAGGACCTGCCCAAGATCAGTGTAAACGCCAAGGAAGTCGAGATCCCGGCAAGTCTCCATGTCGTATTCGGAATAAGCGAGAATAAGGACTATATGACGAGAATCAAGGCCGTCCATCAGCTCGGCAAAAATCTCTCAGACCAGGAGATCAAGGCGTTGTATGTACTCCTTAACCGGCCCGACAACGAAGATAACCTGCAGCCGTCGGAGGTTCATGCCATAAAGAACGATGTTTCCGTGGCTATAATGGGACAGCAGAAAAAGCCCGCTGATTATGCCAACAATCTAATGGCCATGTATTATGACAAATCCCACGACAATGTATGGCGGGATTACTGCATCCAGCATCTTGGTAAATGGTATTCAAAAGCCGATGTTGCCGAGAAACCCCTTATTGCCGCAACGTTATGGAAAGCCCTTGAAGAAAATGATATTAGCATTGCCGGAACAGCCCTCATTGCCCTGTCGAACAACACCGGCGGACAGGATATTCAGAAAAAAACCGTTGCCAACAAGGCCCTTGAATTATGCGAGGATACCCGGTGCGGGGAACTGGCAAAGATCACGGCATTACAGATATGCGCGGAACTGAACGAGAAACGTGTATTGCCCACAGCACGGAAAATAGCAGAATCAGGGGCAAGTATACCATTGAGAATGTCGGCCATCGCCGCTGTCGGAACACTGGGTGATTCTTCGGACAGACCCATGCTCGAAAAATACGCTTCAAGTGCAGATGTCAGACTGAGGAAGTCGGCTCAGTCAGCGTTGGGAAGGTTGAAGTAAATAACGGAAAGCCGCATCAATTCTGCAAAATATCCCCCAACGTAGAATACCACACTATACCCCTATGATAAGAAAGGGAGGCCATACATACGTTCCAAGCATGCAAAATATGTTAGCAGTATTGAGGAATACGACAAACTTGCGGAAAAGCTGGATTTTGTGCCGTGCCCTCATTGCCATGTAACAGGTTGCCTGAACAAGCACGGGCAGATAAAAAGATACGACGAGAGAACCGGTGAACAGACCGTATGCAACGCCCGCGTTTTCTGCAACAACCGCGGCAAGATGCGCGGTTGCGGTAAAACTTACCCCGTGGTGCTGATCGAACGGATGCGCCGGTATATCGTCTCTTGCCGGACCATGTGGAGTTTCCTTCTTCTGCTACTTGCGGGCAATAGCATCAAGGATGCCTGGGAAACAACAACAAAAGCGTTCACCACCGATACTGGCTACAAACTCCATACAACATTTGCCAAAAGTCAGGTGTATATCCGGAAGTTACTCTACAAACTCGACACTCCAGAAGCATCCAATAACATCGCTGACCCGCTTCTGCAGACGATCCAGCGCGTTAAGACTGCTTTCCGGGCATCTCCCTGTCCGATTTCAGCCTTCCAACTCCGGTTTCAGAAACCCTTTTTCCGCTGAGGACAATTCCTCCCTTGCCGACTTGCGACCGTATGCCATTTTCCGACGTGGTCCGCTGGTCAACCAGCAACCGAACGCTCTAATAGACCCAGGCAGGCAGCCTCCGATAATCTGACTTTCAAAGAAACCCAATAAAGAAAACTGGAGAACGTCATGAATACATATGGCAGACATATTGGAGAACTTCAGGAACCAGAGAGTCTCGATAACGGGATATTGATGGAAAAGGTAGCAACCTTTTATCACAAAGCCCTGTTGAACAATAGTACCGGCACTCACCATTTGAAAGACCTGTGCCTTGATGATTCCAGCCTGCTGGAAACTTTCCAGATCGGATATTGCGACGGATCGTTGTTGAAAATATTGCCCGAAAGTTTTGACAACAGCCGAAATGATCTACTCAACCTGGGCATCTTAAAGCAAAGCGGACAACAACTGATCGAAGCATTCCACAACAATATCGTTCTCCCAATATACAATTCATCTGGTTGCGTTGCAGGGCTTTACGGAATAGATATTAAGCATGCCAGTGAGCAGGTTATCAGCTCAACTGCTTGCACCTGGAACGTCAAGGCCGCCAGAATTTACACAGATCTCATTGTTACCCGCAAAGTAGTCGATGCACTCAGCCTTGTGCACGCCGGGTATCTCAACGTCATCGCGCTCTTGGGAGAATCCGAAGCAAACACCGTCCTGCAACAGCTCAAGGATCTGGGGGTAAGAAAGCTTTTTCTCCTAGGAGCCAAGGGGTCCCTGCCCCATCTCCAATCAGGATTCAATGCCTTGCCTTGTTCATACATAGATACACCTGCCGGCTTCACACCAAACAGTCACCTTGTAAAATACGGAAAGAAAGAACTGGCCGACTTTGTGGAAAAGCTTATCGCAGACGCATCGCCCAATCGCGGACTTGACAGCACCGCGCAACACATCGGCGACAGCATTACCATTACCGTTTCTCATAGAAGATACATTCTTAAAGGTATTGAGAAAGGTCCCCGGAAACTCAAGGCAACCATCCGCACTGATTTTATGGGCAAGCTATATATAGACACCGTCGATTTCTACTGTGCCCGTTCAAGGAGAAGCTTGTGCCAGGATCTTGCCCTCTTCTTCAATGAATCGGCGGAACTTATCGAAGCCGATATCACCCGGTTCATGAGACTTGCGGAAGAATATCAGCCGCCGGAAAACCCGGCGGAACCTGCAGCCTCTCCTGAACTCTCCCAGCAAGAACGCCAGGAAGCAGAGGAATTCGGCCGGGACGAGAACCTCATTGAACATATCACGGATGATTTTGAAGCCTGCGGACTAATCGGAGAAAATATAAGCAAGCTTGTAGCCTATATTGCGATGGTAACAAGGAAGATGGATGACCCAGTCTCCGTCCTGATACTCAGCAGTTCCGGCGCAGGCAAGACCGCGCTACAGGATATTTGTCTCAATTTCTGTCCGCCGGAAGATGTAATCAAACTGACCTCCCTTACAGGAAAAGCTTTATTTTACAAGGAAAAGCTCAGTTTGAAGCACAAAGTACTTGCCCTTGAAGAAGGCGCAGGCGCCGAGAATGCCAGTTATGCCATTAGGAGCCTCATTACTTCAAGGGAACTCGTCATTGAATCAACCATGAAAGATAATGCCACCGGCAAGATGACTACAATGGTCAACCGGGTCGAAGGACCGACAACAGTATTTCTCACAACCACCAACCCGGAAACTGACGCGGAAAGCCGGAGCAGATTTATCGTTATCAGCATCGACGAAAGCCGGGAGCAAACCAGACGCATTCTTGAATTCCAAAGAAAACAGCAGACGCTGGATGGCCTCACGAGCCGGAACAGGGTCAAGGAGATTGTTCAAAGACACAGGAACTATCAGAAACTGTTGAGACCACTGGAAGTGGTCAACCCGTTTGCCGACAAGCTCGTCTATACTGATGACACACTTCAGGGCCGACGCGACCAGCCCAAGTATCTCGCAATGATAAAAGCTGTAGCTTTTCTGAGGCAGATGCAGAAGCCCATGAAACGCACAGACACGGGCATGGAATACATAGAGGTTGATCACCATGACATAGAGATTGCCAATAAACTCATGATGGAGATTCTGGATACGGCGACAAGCGAAGTCTCCCGTCCCAGCATTAACCTTCTGATACTCCTGGACGAAATGGTAAAACAGGCAGGCAAAAGCGGGAATTCACCAGATGATATTACCTTTAGCAGGCGCACCATAAGAGAATTCACAGGCTGGACCAACACCAGGCTTCATGTCCATCTCAAGGAACTTGTAAGTTTCGAATACCTGCTTGTTGTGGCAGGCCGTAATGGAATTCCATTTCAGTATCGACTGGCTTGGAATTCTTTAAACAACGCGAACAACCAACTCATTGGCAAAACAGTTTCCAAAAAGCTGGGAACAGTTTGTTCACCTTTCTTTCTTTCAGAATCATTCCCCCGCCTTTCCCCCGCCTGTCAGGTGGCTAAATCAGCTGTAAACGTCTGAGCACAAACATATTCCATAACTTCTTCACGTCTTGAAAATAAACGCATATACGGTTTCTTCAGATGCCTGTAACGGCTGTCAAATCGGACATCAAGTCAGCAAATATATGGAGTCATTCACGCTTCGCGGATACAGCCGCAGAACTCTTCAGTGCTACGCCTACCAGCTCAAGCCCTTTTTATCATACATCTCACAGGAAAACATTGAACAGTTGTCCAATGTGACAAAGCACTGTCTGGAACAATTCAGGATCAAGCTAACAGGAAGAGCACTGGGCATGCATACTGTCCACGCCATGCTGATGCAGGTTCGTTCATTCTTCGATTTCCTTGAAAAGGAACATCTCATCTTTACCAATCCCGCCACCGGCATTGTTCTGCCCGTGTGCGAACGGCGATTACAGCCAATAACGTCTGAACACGAAGTCCAGCTCTTGCTGTCTCAGCCTGATACATGGACGGCATCGGGCATGCGCGACAAAGCCTTCATGGAAGTCGCATACTCGACAGCCGCAAGGCTTGAAGAATTGGTCACTATGGACCTCGCATCACTGGACATGGGTCATAAGATCGCGCGGGTTCTAGGCAAAGGCAGCAAAGAAAGAATGCTCCCTCTCGGCAAACAGGCCATGTTCTGGCTTGAGAAATATTTGCATGACTCCAGGCCCGCACTCACCGGGGAAATAGTAGACAATCAAGCCCTGTGGATCGGCTCTCATGGAAAACGCTTGCATCGCCGGACCATCCAGACCTTATTTCGGCATTATTCTGGGAAGGCTGATATTAAGCCAGGCATCACCCCGCATGGATTGCGAAGAGCATGTGCAACACACATGCTGAGACGAGGTGCTCATCCCGTTCAGATTCAGATGCTTCTCGGCCATGCGACTTTGGGAACCTTGAATAAATATCTAAAGGTTACAATCACAGACATGCAGAAATCCTTCGACAACACTAATCCAGCCGCTTAGGCAAGTGCATGAATATAAAGACCTTATCAATGCTCCTCGAAGACCTGCTAGAATACAGGACTGCAATCAATTTCAGCCCCAGAACCATTAAGCGCATGAGAGAGAATCTGCCCGTTTTCATAAAATGGCTTCAGGGTAGCTATCGAATCTCCACACCTGACCTGATCAGGCCGGACCACCTTTATGCCTGGCAAAAACATCTGATGACAAGGCGGACCTGGAATGGATTGCCCATCAAACCCGGCACAATCAACGGACGAATTGCACAGGCAAAGGTCTTCCTGGAGTTTCTTGCAGAAAGAGGATTTGTGCTAAAGACTCTTGCCGATTCACTGAAGCGCATTAAGGAGCCTAAACTGCTGCCTCACAGTGTTCTTGATCATACCCAGATGCGGATGCTTCTTTCCCATGTTGACACTTCCACAAAGAGTGGGTTCAGGGACCGTACTATTTTTGAACTGCTTTACTCCTGTGCGCTCAGGGCTTCTGAAGTACTGGATCTTGATATCGGCAGTATAAGTTTTGAACAAAAGACGCTCAGGGTGTTAGGCAAGGGCAGAAAAGAGAGACTTGTTCCTGTCGGCAGGACAGCAATAAGGTTTTTCAAGAGCTACATCCTGGCAATACGCCCTTTCCTGCTAAAACAGCCGGACGAACATGCACTGTTCCTGGACAAATTCGGGCGAAGATATGCCTATCATAACCTTCAACGTACTATCAGGGTATTTACACGTAAGCTGGGTTTCGACTTCCCGGTAACAGCCCACACATTCCGCCGCAGCTGCGCTACTGAACTTATCAGGGCGGGCGCGAATATTTATCATGTCAAGGAATTGCTCGGCCATGAGTCGCTGAACACACTTAAGCACTATGCAAGACTGACTATTATTGACCTCAAGAAAACCCACGAGAAATGTCATCCTCGTGAGATTGACGAACCTCCAGATACCCCCTGATAATAAAGGCTTTTTGCAAAGAAATAGCTTCTATAATCTGCTTCTTTTCTCCCCTTGGAACGGGTAGTATTTAGCAATGATCCATTCAATTATAAATTCGTCAACTTACCTATACTCCCCCATCACATTTGATAATTCTCCAGTTAAAATAACCACTTATCCCGGCGATTTCAGCAAGGTCCTGCCTGACTCAAATGGCAACATCACTGAATTAGTCAATAACGACGGGGGTTTGCTTGCACATTACGAGTACTCAGCGTATGGCGAGGTGACTGCGATGTCAGGAGTCGAGGCGGAAAATAATTCCATGCGGTTCTCGACGAAATATTGGGAGAGGGAATTTAAGAAATACAATTATGGCCATCGTCACTTGGACTCAATCACGGGGAGATGGACCAGCCAGGATCCGATTGGGGAACATGCTGGAAGAAATCTTTATGGATTTGTGCATAATTCAGCAATTTGTTTTATTGATAACCTTGGACTGGTGACTCTTGTAATGACTCCAGCAGATATAAACTATGCACCCCCTCGATATGCTTTCTTTGGAATGGAAAAATACGGGGCAACTGTTGCGACCTTAACATTAGAACCTCACTGCGAGTGTAACGAGAAAACAGGGAAATATCATGAGTCTTGGCTGGTTGATTTACATATGGAATTGTACCTAAATGATATATTTAAACGAGATCCAAACTACAGTATAGAACTGGGCGTGGGTGCTAAAAAGGTCACCGTTACAATGGATGGGGCCTATGGGCACGAACAAAGGCATATGCAAAGTTACGAGATCCAGGTAAGAAAACGAATTCTTTCTGATATTGAAACAAATGAAAAAGTTGAGTCTTCGAAAGAGATATGTGAAGCGTATTTACAAGAACGCATGAATCGATTTTACGAAAGATGGGATATAATAAACAAGGGAGAACTAGAACATGCAGGTTATTTGCTTAATGATGAATTTGGCATGCAGAGTCCAAATTCCGCTATGCAACTTTTCCCGCCGCTGCGTGGAGGGGCTTTATCCAATATACCGTTTGATCCCGAAAGGAAGAGATGAGAATACTTTCGATAGTGATCATTGTACAATGTGGTATGTGTTGGGCCGGTCTTCCGACAGAGTGTCCAACAAAACATAAATCTTTACGTGAGATTCCGGTGATATTCAGTTTAGATGTGCGCTACCAAGTTAATTCCAACGGCTATACATATGTCAAAATAACACAATCAGAAAGGGAAGCTCTATTAACGAAGGCAAAGAACAAAGAAGCATACATATGGCAAGGAGGGTTTACTCGGTTTAGTGGTGAAGGTGCGCCCGAGACGATTCTGATTTGTACTAATTGTGGTTATGTCTACGATGACAAATCAGGGGAATGGCTGAAGATATCTGACAATCCAGAAGATTTTGCTGTCCCGTTACTTGATCCCATAAAGCAGTTAGAAGTGGTAATGAAGGATTCTAGGAAGAAACATGTAAAGTACATTCAGAGTTTCTTCCAAGAATATCGTCATGACAAGATGGAGTATCAGTCTGACAAACCGAGCGCCGAAGTGATTTCGTATTTTAAGACAAAAATTCCGTCATTAGGGGTTTCTGGCGTCAAATCGCCTCCTTATGATCGGGGTGTAGCCGGATTTATGTGGATTATTGGGAAATGGAAACAATATTATATAGAGGTGATAGTGGGAAGGGATAGTTCAGTCAAAGTTGAATTGTCTTCAGAAAATGGGCTGTACGATGCTGAATTTGTTGCGCCAGAAACTCCGCGCCCAGATCCGCCTTCGAGTAAATGACTGAAGAGTCTCCCGGTGCCAGTCCTTAAATTCATTATATAGCCAGCCACGTTCCTAATCCCTGCAACCATTGCCTTAAACCGCTGTTAATTCCTAACAATTCCCTGTGAATAGGCTTCAATTCCAGGCTAAATTCCGGTATATTACAGCAATGACCAGCGTTCAAGAACAGGTGTGTACTTATACGGGTTTCCCCTTCTCGTTCGGTACTTCGTCTCTGCAAATAACTGTCTATCCTGGCACTTTTCGCGAGATCCTGCCTGACGCAAATGGCAATGTCACTGAATTAATCAATAACGACGGGGCTTTGCTCGCACACTACGAGTACAGTGCGTATGGAGACGTAACTGCGATGTCGGGAAGTGAGGCAGAAAATAATCCGTACCGGTTCTCGACAAATATTTCGATAAAGAGTTTCAGAAATTCTTTTTTGGCTATCGCTACTATGACCCGGTTACAGGGAGATGGATGAGCCAGGATCCGATCGGAGAACGGGGCGGATCTAATCTATACAGACTATTGAGGAACAATGCTATATCGTTCGTTGACTGCGTTGGCTTGACTGGACAACAGCCTGTCGCCATAAGTTACCCCATAAACGCTAGCGGCAATGTAGGGACTGGTAGCGATATAACGTTTGTATCAGAATATGGCCCGCAAACTCCTGGTCCGACTGGTTGGAATGATTGGAAGTTACAACTGGGAGTATATGAACCTCAACCAACACCACAGATTGAGATTGATGCGGCTAAATTACAGCAGCAATTGGAGAAGATGTGTCCTGATGAAACAAAGAAAACTGCATGGGGGACGATCTGTTGTCCATCCGACTGTAAAAAGGAGGCAGAAATCATCGCTAATGCAATCAAAGATAAGATTAAGGCGGAATCCAAAGATATCTTGACGGGAGGCAAGGAAGGAAACATTATTGCTCTTTTGTCTTGCGAGAAATACGGTCATGGCTGTACGAATTGGCAGCGGATTGTGCTCGAAGGGTTTCAAGAGGGATCAAAGAAGCTTTCGCCCAAGGGTAATTGTTTTAATGCGGCAGCAGTTGCAACGGATTACCCATTCACGAGGTGGACTAAGCATAACTGGGTCGAAATTCTTGGACCAAACATAAAAACATATCCACAGATAGACTTTGTGCATTCCCCTAGAATCAGTATTGACCCTTGGCCATCGGGCGGCAGCAGTCTTTTTTCCTCCACGTCCCGGACTATTGATGAAATTACTAAGCAAGTTTATTATTAAAGCAACTGATTTTCTAGGCTCAGGAAACAATGACTTGTTCGATGTATAATTCTCTCACACCTATCTTATTCCTTATAGGTGTAATTTTAGGATTTTGGTTTCTTGTGGTGTCCTTCAAAAGAAATTTAACCAACATCGAAGAAAACACAGTGCCCAAGAAAATGCTTCTATTGGTCTCGGTGGTTCTTGTAGGTATTATTTGGGGATTTGCCTGGCTCGTGGGGGCCCTCATAACTGAGGAAATAACGCCCTGGGATATATTTTATTTTGTCTTAGTTCTTACAGGTGTAATTTTAGGATTTAGGTTTCTTATGCTGCTGCTCATAAGTAATTTACCCAAGGCCGAAGGGAAAACGATACACAAGAAGATGCTTCTTTTTGTCTCGGTTCTTGTAGGTATTATTTTGCTATTTCTGTGGGCCATGCTCTCACCGAGTTGTCGGTTAGTAACGAAGACTGAAAGGGAACAGGTGGAACAGCTAAATCGAGCCCGTTATGAGCATGAAAAAGCTAAAGCTATGCAAGAAAGCAAGGAGACCTCCGAGGCAACTAACAAGAATCGACAACGTGAAACTGAATGACAAGATAAGTCCAAACTCCAGCAAGATACGCTCTTCCAGTGAAGCTGAGGAATAACCTTCGACTAGGAGACAATGCAAGTATTTGCACATGCAGGAATCGGATGGATATTAGCTGAGGCGGGGCAAGGAGACCGTCGATTTCGGCAGGTCGTCTTTCTGTCCTCCGTGCTCCCTGATCTCGACGGGATCTCTATTTTGTTTGGTATCGAAGCCTATGGAAACTATCACGACCGCATAACGCACTCGGTACCGTTAGCCATTATTGTTTCGCTGATTGGCGCAGTACTTTGTCGTAACTACCGATTCCGGACTGTTGTGTTAACGCAACTTGGGTTCATTTCTCACATTCTCGGCGACTATTATCTTTCAGGATGGCCGATCGTGCTCTGGTTTCCATTTAGCCTTGAGCAGATCATCTTCGCCCATGCGCTTTGGCTGGGCCACCCGGTCAACTTTCTTCTAAGCGCTCTGGCAGTCGCATGCATAGTGTGGATGGGATGGCGGTACAAGCGAACCCCCATTGAAGTCTTGTCCGTCCGGCTGGATCGGCGCATATGCAATATGTACTTTCAGAGAAAAGGTCAGACGGGGGCAGACACTAAGTGACTGTTGAGAAAAGAAGCTAATCAACCGGGGATTTTCTTACATCCTGTTGCCCCGCGAAATTGCCACTAAATGTATATTGAAAAGAACTCTGCCTTCCTTTATAGTCTTACAAATGAAACAAGAGCTGGTATTTGAAGTCGATCAGGATGCCGATGGCGGATACACGGCCGAGTGTCTTACTGAGGCAATCTTTACACAGGCTGACACTTGGGAGGCATTAAGAAAAAATGTCTCTGAAGCTGTAAAAGCTTATTATTTTGACAAGAAAATGCCTAAGGCCATTAGACTGCATCTTGTTCGCGATGAGGCTCTTATTCCTGCATGAAAATACCCAGAGATCTCGGCGGGCAAGAATTAATCAAAACACTCTGCCGGGATTGGGGATATATCAGAGTCCATCAGGTAGGTAGTCATGTAGTGCTTGAAACAAATGAGCCTGGTCATCAGCGAGTGGTTGTTCCGGCACATAGAGTCCTAAAAGTTGGGACGTTGAATGGAATATTGAGAGCCGTAGCTGACCATAAGCTTATTACTCGCGAGAGCATTATTGCAACGATCAGATAGCCAATCGGACTTTACAGCTTTTCCCCCGCCTTTCATTAACCTTTCAGGTGGTCGATTAATATTATAACTGCCCGAACTTCAGCCTGTTACGACAAACCTTTCACTCTTTATCAGAAACAATATATATGGGTCATGCGTAAGCGTTACGCGTGGCACCTCATTGTCGATTTGCCGAGGGCGTTGTAATATGTCGCGGGTGGAAGTGTGCCGGTCTACCGGCAGTGCTTGGTAAGATTGCGGAACTGTTGCTGAATATGGT
>Ga0172375_10002231_pt1 | contig 30425 bp, 29 predicted proteins | sample LakKiv1m_FD_114537 | JGI IMG/M metagenome (GOLD analysis project Ga0172375, IMG submission 114537) | Freshwater microbial communities from Kabuno Bay, South-Kivu, Congo - kab_092012_11.1m | ecosystem: Environmental > Aquatic > Freshwater > Lake | place: Democratic Republic of the Congo... | reverse complement strand
GCGAGTCATAGACTTAATCGGTTCTTTGGGTATTTTATTTAATCCTTATTTTGTTATTAAATATTTTTTATAAAAATAAATTAAATCACACACTAAGTCTAATGGAGCGTAGTCGAAGTGTGAATTTTCTTTTCTTGCAAAAGGCACGAGCAATCGTGCCTTTTTTATTGACTTTGAACCCAGGATTAACGACGTTTGGGTAGTTTATATCTTTAAAAACTGTGCAGGGAGAGTTTATGAAAGTAATATTAGTACTTTTGCATTTTTTGTTATTCATATCAAAAACATACGCCCAATTTGAACCTTGGCAAGATCACAATCCCTATAATTTTGTTTGGCAACCCTATGTAAAATTTATTGATCAAAATACTGGATGGGTTATGGTTGGGGGTAACAGTAGTCCAAATAATAATGCAATTTTCAAAACAACCGATGGTGGTGTAAGTTGGTTTTGTGCTAGTTCATTTATTACAGCGAACCTTCAAGTATTCCACCAGCCATTTAAATTTACTGATCCTGATACTGGATACTATTTTCTTAAAAATTACGATTCTGGACATTACTTTCAAATTTACAAAACTACAGATGGAGCTAATAATTGGTCTAATATTTATTCTTTTCTTTATAATGGGTATATCTGGGATTACTTTTTCCTCGATGGGTCAATAGGTTGGATTATTTCTGATAGATATTCTCCTAATTATAGTCAAGAATTATTAAAAACTGTTGACGGTGGGTTCACATGGACGATTAAAAGTACAATGCCATATACGGCTGATAATACCAAATTAGTTTATATTGACGATAATAACGGCATTATATTATATACTGATTATATGGGATCAAGAATCGAAAAAACTACAAATGGAGGTGAAACTTGGTTTAACGTTTTAACTTTGTCTGAAGAAATTAACTCTATCAAATTTAAAGATCAAAATTATGGTTATGCAACATTTGGTGGGAACCTTTATAAAACAACAAATGGTGGGACTAGTTGGACTCAATTTAACATTAGTGGTAGCTATATTGATTTATTAGAAGTTGCAGAGGATTCAATTATTGTTGCGGCTGGTCATACTGGAGGGTTTATAAATTCTAATACTCAAGTATTTTTATCAACGAATGGTGGCATATCTTGGGCCACAATGACTTATCCCGGTTGGGATAATCGGGTTTTTAATATTTCAATAATCGACCCAAATTTAGTTTTTCTGAGTCTTTTAAAAAATGTAGTTAAGTCAGTTGGATTTAGCAGCAATTGGGAAAGAATTCCAATAGGACCCACCTATAATCTAGAAAGTGTAATAGATATACCTAGCGGGGAAATTTTTGCGGTAGGATGGAAACAAGATTCAATTACATTAAATTTTGAGAGTTCAATAATTAGCAAAAATCCCTTATGGAGGACTAAATCGATTCATCAAAATCAAAAGCTAAAATGCATTGCCGCTAAAAATAATTCAGAATTATTTATTGGAGGCTACGATTATCTTAATGGTGGAAGATCAGTTATTTATAAATGTGATAACAAAGGTGATAATCTTGAACTGAAGTATAATTCTGATGAACAAATAGTTAATTCAATGCAATTCATAACTGAATTGAATGCAATTGCTGTTGGTGATGAAGGAATGTTATTAAAAACTCAAGATGGTGGGAATACCTGGTTTCAGGAAACAGTTACAACTTCTGAAGATCTAAATTTCGTTAAGTTCAGTTCACAATTTGGTTTTATCGGTGGTAGTAATGGTCTCTTATTAAGAACGAGCGATGGAGGAATCAATTGGTCTCAGATTAGTCTTGGTACAACTAAAGAGATAATGTCTATTCTGATTCATACACAAAATAATATTTGGTTAGTTGGTAAAGACGGTCTGATTATGAAGTCCTTCGATGCTGGTTTAATTTGGAATACTGTTAATGCTTCTAATGAATATGATTTTAATTCCATTAGTTCAAAAGATCAACTACATATTGGTATATATGGCGGTAAAAAATCAGATCATTCACCAGTAATTATGGAATCACATAATGGTGGCCTTTCCTTTGGCTTAGAAAACACATCTCTCCAATTGAAATCTATAAATTTTGTTACTAAGAATGTTAGTGGACTGGGTGCTTGGGCTGTCGGAGATTATGGTACGATATATTTGAATACTGATTGGTTCACTCCAGTTGAACTAACTTCTTTCACTGCCTCAGTAAGTCATAGCAAAGTTAAATTAAATTGGCAAACAGCAACAGAGTTAAACAATCAAGGATTTGAAATTCAAAGAAAGTTGGAAAACTCAGAATGGATAACAATTGGTTTTAGAACAGGTAAAGGAACTACAACGGAACCAACTGCATATTTTTATGAAGATGATATTTCTGAAATAAGTGTCACAAAAATTTTCTATAAATTAAAACAAATAGATTTTGATGGAACTGCGTCGTACTCAGATGAGGTAGGAGTAGCAACTCAACCATTTGATTATGCACTGTTGCAAAACTATCCAAACCCATTTAATCCAGAAACAATAATTAAATATGAGATACCTCAAATTTCAAATGTTAAAATAGAGGTTTTCGACGTGTTGGGTAAGGTAATAAAAGTGTTGGTAGCTGAACAGAAAACTGCTGGCCGCTACGAAATAAAATTCGATGCATCATCATTGGCAAGCGGGATATATTATTACAGAATTAAAGCAAATGAATTTGTTCAAACAAAAAAGATGATGCTGATTAAATAACTTTAAATCGTCATTCGACTTAGCTCAGGATGACTGAAGAATTTTAAGGCACGAGCAATCGTGCCTTTTTTTATCCTTAGTTTTATATCTACTATCATAAGCTTATTTTTAAGCCAGTAAAATATATTCACATTAAACAGATAGAATTATGTTAGAATACTATCAATTCGATAACAAAAAAGTTACCTCAGACGAATGGGATGATTTTGTTGATCAGTCCGATAACGGGACTATGTTTAGTAAAAGGAGATTCCTTTCATATCACGCAAAAGATAAATTCAATGACAAATCCATCTTCATCACGAAAGATGGAAAACTTCATTCGGTTTTTACTGCAGCATTAATTGAAAGAGATGGAAAGAAAATCCTTTCATCGCATCCCGGTGCTTCTTACGGCGGCTTTGTTTACAACAGCGAATTAAATTTTAAAGAAGCTCACGATCTTGTTGATATAATGATTGAACATGCTAAATCAGTAAAAGCTGATCGAATTCAGTTAACTTTAGCACCAATAATTTATCAAACAAAATATTCCAACTATCTGGATTTTGCATTTGCACGAAACGGTTTCCAATATTTAAAGAGAGAAGTTTCCAGTGTCGTTCAGTTGGATTTTGAACCTGATCAGCTTCTAAATACTTATCGTGCAGAAGCCAGGACTGCTACAAAGAAAGCTCTCAAAAAGGGAGTGGAAATTGTTGAGACTGAACGATTTGATGAGTACTACGAAATCTTAAAAAAGAATTTGAAGTTACGGCACGGAGTCAATCCCGCACACACTCTGGATGAACTAAAGAAAGTCAAAGAACTTTTCCCATCCAAAATAAGGCTGTGGGGCGCATTCTTAAACAATCAAATGTTAGCTGGAGTTTGTAACTTTTCAGTTAACAAAAATGTGGTGCTTGCATTTTATATTAGTCACGATGAAGCATTTCAGGAATATCGTCCGGTTAATTTATTGTTCTATGAGATTATGAAAAGATACCAGTCAGAGGGTTTTAAGTTTTTAGATTTTGGAATCTTTACTGTTATTATGGAGCCGAATTGGGGCCTAGGAAGATTTAAAGAAAACTTTGGCGCTCGCGGAATTTTTAGAGATACTTTTTATAAAGATCTTTAATTATTTGAATCACTTGATCGTCATTCCCACTGCCATAGGCATCCCTTCGGGAGAAAGTGGGAATCTATTTATTTAATATCTCTGGATTCCCGTTTTACGGGAATGACACTACTTCATAACTTTTGGTTCAGCGTCTTTATCAACTGACTTTAAAATTAGAATGTTAAAAATCCTTCATATTGCTCCGCTAAACTTTGCAGGTGTGCCTTATGATTTCTACAAAATGCACAATGCCTGCGGAGACCAATCGCGTATTGTTACTCTTCATCAGAATGAAAGAGTTTTTCCTGAAGATATTTGTTTAGACTTACCATTACCTAATCAGACACTTGCAAAATTCCTTCGCAGAAAAAAAATCCAATCCTTAGAAGCAAAGGAAAGAAATACTGCGCATTATTTTGAGTTCAGAAATCCATTTGAAAAAAGTTATTACAAGATTTATGATTTTATAATCCAGCCTAAAATTGAAAAAGCTATTTCGGATTTTTCACTCAATGATTTTGATATTATTCATTACGATGGCGGCTTGGATTTTTACCGCGATTCCAGGCAGGCATTAAAATGGAAAAAGCAGGGAAAGAAAATAGTTTGCTGCTACTACGGAAGCGATTTAAGAATTCGTGGTTTAATAAAACAACTTGATGAAATATCTGATCTTAACATTACAAGTGAGTATGATCATCTTGCACTTAAAAAAGATTTGAACTATTTGTTCTATCCTTATGATGTTTCTGAGCTTCCTAAGAAAAAAGAAAGAAGCGGCAACGTAATAAAAATTGTTCATTCACCAACAAACAGAAAATATAAGGGAACTGAACTTATCATTTCCGCAATTGATAAAGTTAAGAAAGAACGCAAGATTGAATTTTTATTGATCGAGAATATGGATAGAAAAAATCTACTTGAGATAAAAAGTGGATGTGATATTTCAATTGATCAGGTTGGCGGTACAATGGGCGGTACGGGTTACGGTAAAGCAGGCCTTGAAACCCTTGCGATGTCTATTCCAACAATTACAAATATGACAAAAGCGTATGCAGATTGGCTTCCTGAAAATCCATTCGTTGTTGCAAATAACTATGATGAATTATACAAGTGTTTAATTGAACTGATTGACAACGAAAGTTACAGAATTGAAAACGGTAAAAGGGGAATCGAGTGGGTAAATAAATATCACAGCTTTGCAAGTGTGAACGAAAATCTTTTGAAACTCTATCGTGAGAAGGGAATTATATCACGATAATAATTTGCCCACCAAATCAATCAACTTCTTTGATTCAATTTCCCAATTCTTATTATCTTCAATTAATTTTCTTGCATTTATAGAATGTTCTTCAGCTAATCCGGGATTGTTTAGATATGATTCAATTGCCTTTATGATTTCAGTTTCATTATCAGGATTAACCAGGAAACCATATTTCTCATAATCAATTTCATCTCTTACCGGTTTTATATCAGAATAAATAAACGGTTTTCCACATGCCATGTATTCAAATATTTTTATCGGCAGAGAATTACTGTAAATAAAATTACGCTTTCGCAGATCAAAACAAAGATCCATCCTTTCAATTACAGCACTCATTTTATCGTAATCTGTCCAGTCAACAAACTCTACCATTAAATTTTTTAATTCGGATATTATTTCTCTGAACTCAGTTTCTTCTTGTTGATAAGTAAATCTGCCAAATAATAAAAGCTTAAATTTCTTTTTGGGAAAATTATCTGCAATTGAAATGGATGCTTGTAAAAGGCTTTTTATTCCACGTTCAAAAGTGATTACACCTGCGTATCCTAAAACTATTTCTTCTTTTAATAAATCTGATTTCTTAGAATTGAAATACTTTGCAACCGGATAATATCCAATTATTGTTTTAGGTTTTGCACTTGCAAGAAAATCATATCTTTTCTTTTTTGTTGTCTCACCAATAATTAAATGATCAACTTTTTGTAAAATATAAAAGTAGGGGAGAAGAAGCTGGAAATATTTTATCCAGCGTTTCAGTCCGGTGAATTTAAAAGCAACATTTTCCGGAAACCATTCGGTAATATCTAAAACTATTTTGGTGCTGGGATTTAGCTTCCTAAATTTTAGAGCCGCAAATACCGGCAGCAATTCAGAACAGATTATCAGTTCTGGATTAAATTGATTTATCAAACTGTAAAAATTTTCTATCTTTTTCTTTTTCGGTAATGATATTCCATCAAATCCAGTTAGGTTAATTCCTTCAACAACCTTACTAATCTCTTGAGTAGAGCAGATTATTGCGACAGAAAATCCGGATTCAGTCAATGATTTCCCAAATTTCCAGAATATCCTTTCATCAAAGGGTGGATGACCGGATGTAATTAGACAGATTCGTTTCTTATTCAAATACTTTTACTCTTTATTTTATTAAATTTGAATCAACAATTGAATAAATCAAAAAATATGCACTCACAAAATAAAATATCTGCGGTCATTATTACAGGCAATGAAGAAAATAATATTAAAGATTGTCTTAAAAGTGTTCAATGGGCTGATGAAATAATTGTTGTAGATTCTGAAAGTACAGACAATACTGTTAAAATCGCAAGAGAATTTACTGACAAAGTTGTTACTCGTAGATGGGAAGGTTATGTTTCTCAAAAGACTTATGCTATCTCTTTAGCAAAAAATGAGTGGGTATTGAGTCTGGATGCAGATGAAAGGGTTCCCGAAGTTCTGGCGAAAGAGATTCTTGAAACTGATTTATCTTTGCATAATGGATACTTTATTAAGCGTGATAATTTCTTTTTAGGAAAACTAATTCGCGGCTGCGGCTGGGGAAATGATATGCAGTTAAGATTATTTAAGAAATCAGAAACAAAACTATCTGATCGAATGGTACACGAAAAATTTATTGTTAATGGAAATGTTTCGACACTCAAAAATAGTTTTACGCATTTTTCATATACAAATCTTAGAGATGCATTTATAAAAATTAATAATTACTCAACTCTTGAAGCCAATGAAAAAGTGGATAAAAAATCAGTTAATGTTTTTAGTTTATTAATCAACCCACCGATTTATTTTCTGCATCATTTAATTGTTCGCAAAGGATTTTTAGATGGAATTTATGGAGTCATCATTTCGTATATGCATATGATGACCAAACTTCAAGTTCAGCTTAAGATCATGGAAATTAAAAAGAAAAGAATATCATAATCGATGAAGCAATTAAGATTTCTTATTTCAAGGATTGATAGAATTGGTGATGTAGTTCTATCCACAGCTTTGCCGAGAGAAATCAAAAAAAAATATCCTGACAGTTTCGTAGCAGTACTTGTTAGACATTATACAAAAGATATCTACATAAATAATCCCAATGTTGATGAAATAATTACTTATGATGATCAAGATAAGATTGAAAAAAACTTTTGGGAGTTAGTTCATGAAATAAAGCAATATAAATTTTCCCACGCATTTATGCTGCTTCCAAATGAAAAATTAAATTACGCACTTTTTATCTCAGGAATTAAATATCGTGTTGGAGTTGGGCATAAACTTTATCAGTTTTTAACTTTTACAAAATATGTCGATAGAAAAAAATATATTCCACTTCGGCACGAGGCAGATTACTGTTTAGATATGATCAGGAAAATTGGAATACAAGTTCAAAGCATATTACCGGAGATCTATTTAACGGATATTGAAAAAAATAAAGCTACGGCATTCAGAAAAAAGTATTTAAGAATTAATCAAAAACTTATTGGAATAAATATTTCTTCCGGCAATTCTGCTCCAAACTTTAACCAAAGTGAATACAAAAAGTTGATCTCTTTATTGAATAAAAATTCAAATTACAAAGTAGCAGTAATGGATAATAAAATATCTGCGGAGCTAGATAATATTGATGATGTGATTTATCCTAATAAAGGCAATGCACTGCGGGAATCTATAATTAATCTTGCTTCTTTAGATTTGCTCATTTCAAACAGCACAGGACCAATGCATATTTGTGCCGCGTTCAATGTACCGACAGTATCTCTCTTTTGTCCACTAAATGCTTGTTCACCAAAACTTTGGGGACCACTTGGAAATAAATCTAAAATAATTATGCCAACTCAAAATTACTGTGCTGCTCAATGTCCAATTGATCCCAAAAAATGTGATTACTCAAAAGAAGGTGGTTTAACTGCCGCAGAATTTACTGAAATGGTCGATCAATTCTTGAATAAAATACAATGAAAGTTCTTATCGCGCCAAATAGTTATAAAGAATGTGCGGATTCAGTTGAAATATCAGATCTAATAAATAAAACTCTTTCTGCAAATACTTCTAATCAAACGATAGTCAGACCTCTTTCTGATGGCGGCGATGGATTTTTGTCTGTAATAAAAAATATTTTAAATGTTGATGAGATTGAAATTTCAATTAAAGATAATCATAACCACTTAAAAAGTAACAAAATATTGGTTGATAAAAAGACTGAAACAGCATATCTGGAATCTGCTTCAGTTATAGGCTTAAAATTAATTGAGGAGAAAAGAAGAAATCCTTTAATACTCAATTCAGAACTAATAGGAAAAATTATAAATCAATTTTCGGTGGAAGTAAATCAACCCAGATTAAAAATTAAAAACCTTGTAATAGGAATTGGTGGAACTGCGACAATTGATTTTGGGATAGGCGCTTGTTCGCAACTTGGTTTAAGTTTATTTGATAATGACGGTAATAAGGTAGCACCTGTTCCGCAAAATTTTATTAAAGTCTCATCAATTAAAATTATTAAACCTGATTTACCATTTGTCCTGAAATGTATTGTGGATGTTGATACTGAATTAATTGCTGAGCAAGGTGCAATTGAAATTTACGGTAAACAAAAGGGCGCATCTGAGAAAGATTTGAAGATCATTAAAAGCGGAATCAAAAATATCATAAATCTAATTTCTGCCGATAAAAAATTTAATGTTCAGCAAAAGTTAAATGGTGCAGGCGGGGGTTTAGCTGCAGGGTTAAATATTTTTTTTAATGCGGAAATTATTAGAGCTGCGGATTTTATTAAGGATGATATTCTAAAAGACATAAACCTGGATGAAATTGATGCCGTAATTACAGGTGAAGGAAGTTTTGATTTTCAGTCCTTTGAAGGTAAAGGCGCGGGAATAATTTTGAAAATATTTGCAAATAAAAACATTCCAATATTTTTGATAAACGGATCAACCAACTTACCGCCACACATTAAACTACCAAAAAACGTCATTGTGATTAATTTAACAGATTTGTTCGAAACCAAGGAAGAATCGATAACAAATTTTCGAGCAGGAATAGCTAAGGCAACTCAAATTGTTATCAATCATCTCCATAAATAGGCTTTTACCACTTCATCTTTTTTTAGTAAATTCATACGAAAATTATTAACTATTCTAAGAAATTACAGGATCATCTGAATGAAAGAATATCTGGATCTGGTTAAATTAGTAATTGATGAAGGAACGCACAAAAAATCACGAACTGGTATAGATACAATTTCTTACTTCGGTGCTTTTTATAAGGTTGATCTTCAAAAGGGCTTTCCACTTTTAACCACCAAAAAAGTTGAATGGAAATCGTTACTTAAAGAAGTGCTTTGGTATTTGTCCGGCGAAAATCACATCAGAAATTTAAGACAGCATACAAAAATATGGGATGCCTGGGCTGATGCAGATGGCAGATTGCAAACTGCTTACGGAAGATTTTGGCGAAGATTTCCTGTCCCTGAAGAAAATTCTTATTTGGAGGGAGAAGTTTTTGTTGATGAAAAAAATCCCTTTGTACGAAAAGAAGAAAATGGTTCTTTAACTTTTGATCAGGTTGGTTGGGTGATAAATGAAATTAAGAATAATCCGAACTCACGCCGATTAGTAATTTCAGCATGGCATCCAGCTAATGCAGTAATCAGCAAATTGCCGCCATGTCATTACACTTTTACTTTTAATATTAATAATGGAAAACTAAATTGTCATTTAACTCAGCGCTCTGGTGATATTGCATTGGGTATCCCATTCAATCTAGCAGCTTACTCAATGTTAACTCAGATAATTGCACAGGAAGCAAATTTGCAGCTTGGTTCTTTTGCACATACGATTGTTGATGCACATATTTATTATGCTGAAAAAGGATCTAAGTTGGAGAAATTTGATCATCTTGAAGGATTAAAACTGCAGTTGTTGCGTGAACCACTAGCTTTGCCAATACTTAATATCGCAAAAAAGCCGATTGATGAATTGACGTTTGAAGATTTTGAATTGATTGATTATAAATATCATGACAAAATAAAATTTGAGGTTGCAGTTTGATAATTAGTATTATCGTTGCAATTGCGAAAAACGGTGTTATCGGAAAAGCAAAAGGAGAAATGTCCTGGCACGTTAAGGAAGAGTTTCAACACTTTAAAAACACTACGTTCGGCTTTCCTATTATAATGGGAAGAAAAACATTTGAGACCTTGGGTAAGCCATTAAAAGGAAGATTGAATATTGTTGTTAGTAAAAATAAATCCTATAAAACTTCTTATGATGATGTAGTAATTAAATCATCTATTGATGAAGCGATTGAATACTGTAATTCTCTAAACCCTGAAAAAATATTTATAATCGGTGGTGGTGAGATTTATAGGCAGGCAATTTTATTTGTTGATGAAATGATAATCACTTTTATGAAATTCGAGGCGGAAGGCGATGTTAAATTTCCTCAAATAGATAGTAATGAATGGAACATTGAAAAAATACAAGATCACGATTTGTTTGAAATATTCAGGTACACAAGAAAAAAATAATGGCATCAAGAATTAAAATATTACCGGATAATCTTGCAAGTAAGATTGCTGCCGGAGAAGTTGTTCAAAGACCGGAATCAGTGGTAAAAGAACTTTTAGAAAATGCTGTTGATGCTGATGCAACCTCAATAGAATTGATTGTTAAGCAAGCTGGTAAATCACTAATTCAGGTTTGTGATGATGGATCAGGAATGACAGAAGAGGAAGCTTTACTTTGCATACACAAGCACGCTACGAGCAAAATTTCTTCTATTGAGGATCTAGAATCGATAAAAACATTAGGATTTCGAGGGGAGGCTCTAAGCTCCATTGCTTCAGTTTGCCAGCTTGAAATAAGGACAGAAACAAGAGATGCTGAAATTGGTGCATTACTTAAAATTGAAAGTGAAAATGAAATCACTACAGAAAAAATATCAACTTCAAAAGGAACCTGTGTTGCTGTAAAAAATATCTTTTATAACATTCCCGCGCGAAGAAAATTTTTAAAGACTGATAACACTGAGTTAAAACATATTATTGATACATTTAATCGAATCGCTCTGGCTCATCCTGAAATAGCTTTTAAGTTTTATAATTCTGAAAATTTAATTTTTGATTATGCAATCGGAACCCTTGAAGAAAGAATCCAGCAGATTTTTGCTGACAATATGATGGAGGCATTGATTCCTGTAGCACAGGAGACAGATTATCTCTCTTTGAAAGGATTTATTGGCAAACCTTCTATTTTTAAAAAAAGCAGAGGCGAGCAGTATTTATTTTTAAACAAACGATTTGTGATCAATAAGAATATAAATCACGCTGTATTTACTGCCTTTGAAAATATTTTGGAGAAGGGTGATTATCCTTTCTTTATTTTGTTCCTAACTATTGATCCTAAAAAAGTTGATGTTAATATTCATCCGTCCAAGCTAGAAGTAAAGTTTGACGATGAAAAGGATATTTACAATTTTGTATTATCTGTTGTTCGCAAAAGTATCAGCAGTCACGATTTAGTACCCACAATGTCTTTTGAAAATGAATCTCCGCAGGGAGAAAAACTTTCTTTTAATCCTTTCACTTCAGTGAAGCAGAATGATTTTTCTGATCGACCGAATTTTTCTCAGAGAGAGCCACGCGAGCGCACCGCAGTGACTGATGAAGATATTGATCTTGTTTTTAGTTCATTAACAAAAAATATTAGAACGGGTGAAAGTTCAAGTTATGAATCAGTCGGTAATAAATTTGATAAACAGATCGAGCATTCAGCTTCAACAGAAATCGAAACAACCTTTTTAATCCAACTTCACAACAAATATATTCTATCTCAGATTAAAAGCGGACTTATGATCATCGATCAGCATGTAGCGCACGAGAGAATTTTATATGAGAAAGTTTTATCACGTCTTGATGCGAATATGCCGTTTACTCAGCAGTTACTTTTCCCAATTAAAATTCAGTTTGATGTTGCGAGTTATGAAATATTGAAAGAACTCGATTTGATGGTTACGAAAATAGGATTCAAATTAAAATACTTACCTAAAAGTTATATCCTGATTGAAGGGGTACCCGATGATATTAAAAATGGATCTGAAGAAAAAATTTTGCGGGAGTTTATTTCAGAATATGTAAATAATCAAACACAAAAGCAGTTGGAAGAAAAGGATAATATTGCAAAATCATATTCCTGTAAAGCAGCTATAAAAGCGGGTGATAAGCTTTCAGAAAAAGAAATGCGTTTACTTATCGATCAATTGTTTGCCACCTCAATGCCTTATGTTTGTCCGCACGGAAGACCAATAGTTATAAAAATATCTTTAGAAGAATTTGATAGAAGATTTGGAAGAACTTAGTTTAGATTTAGGAATCAATTTTACTTAACCAAAAAAGGAAATCTATGTCTGATTTAGAATATCTTAAGCAAAGAAGAAGTTATGATGAAAAAGCTAAATCTGCTAAAACAAATGGAATGAAGTTTACAACCGTTAGCGGACAGGATATAAATGTTTTATATGGGCCCGATGATATTGAAAATATTAATTATTTAAGCGAGCTTGGCTTTCCTGGTGAATATCCTTACACTCGCGGTATACACCCAAACGGTTATCGCGGCAAAATCTGGACAATGAGACAATTTGCAGGCTTCGGTTCACCAGAAGATACCAATGAAAGATTCCATTATTTATTAAATAATGGACAAACAGGTTTATCGGTTGCGTTTGATCTTCCTACTTTGATGGGCTGGGATGCAGATGCTCCAATTAGCGACGGTGAAGTTGGAATTTGCGGGGTAGCAATTTCATCTCTTCAGGATATGGAATTCCTTTTTGATAAAATTCCGTTGGATAAAGTTTCTACATCGATGACAATAAACTCTCCAGCCGCAATGATCTTTGCATTTTATCTTGCAGTTGCTCGGAAACAGGGTGTCGACTTTAAACAATTACGCGGCACACTTCAAAATGATATTCTAAAAGAGTACATCGCACAGAAAGAATTTATTTATCCCCCGACTCCTTCTATGCGGATTATTGTTGATATGATTGAGTATTGTAAAAATGAAGTTCCGCAGTGGAATCCGGTATCAGTTAGCGGCTATCATATCCGTGAGGCAGGATCAACATCAGTACAAGAACTTGCATATACACTTGCAGATGGATTTGCATACATAGAAGCCTGTATTGAACGCAGAATGGATATTGATGAATTTGCACCACGTATTTCTTTTTTCTTTAATTCTCATTTAGATTTTTTTGAAGAGATTGCAAAGTTTAGAGCAGCCAGAAAAATTTATGCAAAGCGAATGAAGGAAAAATACGGTGCAAAAAATCCTCGTTCGTGGTGGCTAAGATTTCATACTCAAACAGCGGGATGTACATTAACAGCTCAGCAGCCCGAAAATAATATTGTTCGCACTGCGTTTCAGGCATTAGCAGGTGTTCTTGGCGGAACACAATCACTTCATACAAATTCTATGGATGAGACGCTTGCATTGCCAAGTGAGAAAGCTGTAAAGATTGCTTTAAGAACACAACAGCTAATTGCATACGAAACAGGAGTTATAAATTCCGGTGATCCGCTTGGCGGAAGTTATTTTGTTGAAGCACTTACGGATAAGATGGAAAAAGAAGCTAATGCAATATTCGATCAGATAGATTCTCTCGGCGGTGTTGTAGCTGCGATTGAAACAGGTTATTTCCAAAAAGAAATTGCAGATGCAGCGTATCGTTACCAAAAAGAAGTTGAGAGAAAAGAAAAGTTTATAGTTGGTGTTAACGAGTTTGTTGAGGAAAATGAAAAAGTTGATATCCCAATTTTAACAGTTTCACCCGAAGTACAAAAGCAGCAGGTAAAAAGATTAGCTGAGTTAAGACAAAGTAGAAATCAAAAAGCTGTTGAGGAAAGTTTGGCATCAATAAAATCCGCTGCCGCTGACGGCAGGAATCTTATGCCGGAATTTTTAAAAGCATCACAAAATTATGTAACACTTGGTGAAATGATAGGCGAATTAAAAGAAGTTTTTGGTACTTATGAAGAAACAGCAGTTTTCTAATGATTAAAAATTACTTCCAATTATTGCGTGTTCCACAGTGGATAAAAAATCTTTTTGTTTTTGTTCCACTTATGTTTTCGCTTCATCTTTTTGAAGCAGATTACTTCCTAGCTTCACTTAAAGCATTTGTAATATTTTGTCTTGCATCAAGTTTTATATACATCATTAATGATATAATTGATATTGATGCGGACGCAGTTCATCCGACTAAGAAATTTAGACCATTGCCATCAGGAAAAATATCCAAACAATCAGCCTGGATCACTTCAATATTAATTATTCTATTTTTGATTTTACTCTCTTTTATTTCTCCGATTGAATTTATTTATTTTCTTGCAAGTTTTATCCTATTGAATATAATTTACTCAGTTTACTTTAAGCACATAGTTATACTTGATGTTTTTAGTATTGCTGCAGGTTTTACAATTCGTGTGTTAGCTGGTGCTGCTATTATTGGTGTTCCTGTTTCAAGCTGGTTAGTTCTAACAACAATGTTCATCTCATTATTTCTTGGTGTAATGAAAAGACACTCAGAGCTTGAGCAGATTACCGAACTTGAAATCACTCCAACCAGAAAAGTATTAGCTGAATACTCACTAACTTTTACAAATCAAATGGCTACGGTGGCGGCAGCGGGAGTAATTATATGCTATGCTCTTTACTCAGTTTCACAGAGAACTGTTTCTGTATTTGGAACTGAGAATCTAATCTATACAACTCCTTTTGTAGTATTCGGAATTTTTAGATTTATGTACCTGGAATATCTTAATCAAAAAGGGGAGAATACTACTCAAATAATGTTAACTGATCTTCCTATGATATTAACAGTCTTATTTTATGTTGCAACTACAGTTCTAATTGTTTATAAAATTTTTTGAATTAATATGTCGCAACTAAAATTTATTCCTAAATCTTTTATTTTCATTTTGATATTGATTTCATGTACAACTTCACAAGATCAATCCAATAAGTTTGCTGAGCAAATAAAAATTATTGATATAGAATCCTGGTTAAATATGATGCCTGGCGGTCCCGGATCATTTCATATTATCGGGAAATATGAATGTAATGATACATTAGATTGTTCTGCTCAACTAAAAAACATAAAAGTATATTCTGATAGCGTATTAATATATGATCTGACGAAAGACAACTTTACGATCGAAAAACAAATTGATCAGGAAGTTCAAAAAATTAGCTATAGCTTTTATACTCAGTCGGGAATTAAATTAGATGATAGAATTCAGTCTATAGAAAAAGTGGATGTAACGTTGATATTTATTTTTAATGATATGATAATAGAAAAAAATGTAAATGAAATTATTTTAACAAGAGCTTATTGATGTTTCAGGAATTTATAATATTAATATTTTTGCTTTTATTTAGTGCATACTTTTCCGGTACTGAGATGGCTTTTATCGTTTCCAATAAATTAAAAATTGAGGTTCGAGCAAGGAAGAAAAATATAGCTGCTCAATCGGCTTTTCATTTTGTAAGACAGCCGCAAAGTTTTTTTTCCGCGATATTGATTGGAAATAATATTGTTAATATTGCCTTCGCCTCTATTTCAACTATAGTCCTGGCAAATGAATTTGGATGGAGTGATTATAAGATACTTTTCTTTGTTACTATAATTACATTGATAATTGGAGAATTAATTCCAAAGTACATCGCAAGAGAAACTGCAGATTCATTAATATTAATAGTGGCAATTCCCTTAAGAATATTTTCTATTGTACTTTATCCACTCATTAAACTTACAACGCATTTATCTAAACTGCTTACTGATCGCAAGAAAGGTTCTGCTGAAAATCTTGCGCATCTATTTGATAAAGATGATATGAAAATTCTTGTTGATGAGGCTCATTCTGTCGGAAAAGTAAAGAATGAAGAAAGTTCATTCATCTCAAAAGTATTTGATTTCAGTGAACAAAAAGTATATGAGGCTATGCGTCCCCGAACTGATATTACAGGTATATCCATCAACGATTCTGTATCAAATGCAGTCGATATTTTTATTGAATCAGGTTATTCAAAATTAATTGTTTATGAAAATGATCTTGATAACATAAAAGGTTTTATTCTTGCTAAGGATTTATTTAGCGTCCCTGAGCAAATTAAAGATATTATTCGTGAGACGCAGTTTTATCCTGAAACGAAAAAAAGTTTAGAAATATTAAATGAGTTTTTAAACAACAACGATTCTATCGCTGTTGTAGTAGATGAATTTGGTGGCACTGCTGGAATTGTTACGATGGAAGATATCATCGAAGAACTTTTCGGTGATATAAATGATGAATACGATGTTGAAGAAGTTATATGCAGAAGATCTTCTAAAGATTCATATATTATTAGCGGTAAAGTTGAGATTGATCATATAAATGAAAAATATAATTTAAATTTACCCATCGGAGATTATGAAACGATAGCCGGCTTTATTATCGATAATATCGGTCACATCCCAAAACAAAATGAAACAGTTACGATTGGTAATTATAAATTTTTAATTATTCGTGCTGACCAGGTTAGAATTGATATGGTTAAACTCACTCTTATATCTTATGAACCTTCCGAATAGTATAGATTCCAAAATTATTTTGTTTGACGGTGTATGCAACTTTTGCAATTATTGGGTCAATTTTATTATCGATCATGACAAAGAAGATCATTTTAAGTTTGCCGCTCTTCAATCTGAAAAAGGAAAAGAACTTCTTGATAAATTTAATCTACCAGAAGATGATTTTGATTCCTTCATTTTAATTTCACAAAACAAGGTTTACAAGAAATCATTAGCTGCATTTGAAATTGCAAAACAGTTAAACGGCTGGCCAAAAATACTTATTCCCTTTGGCATTTTACCTCATTCATTAATTGATCTTATATATGATTTAGTTGCTAAAAACAGGTATAAGTTTTTCGGAAAAAAAGACGCGTGCAGAATCCCGACACAAGAAGAAAAAGCTAAATTTCTTTAATCAATCTCGCAAAATCTTAATTGGGATAAACATTATTTTAGGTTAAATTGCCACACAAAAATTAGAGTAAAAGACTTATTGTTAAAGCTTAATATTGATTCCAAAGATACGAATTCGAAAGCACGTGCTGGTTGGTTTCAAACTGATCACGGAAAAGTTGAAACTCCGATTTTTATGCCCGTTGGAACTCAGGGTACTGTAAAAGCTGTAAATCAAAGTTATCTTGCGAATGAAATTAAAGCACAAATAGTTCTTTCAAATACTTATCATTTGTACTTGAGACCGGGAACAGAAATACTTGAAGCGGCTGGTGGATTACACAATTTTATGAATTGGCAAAAACCTATTTTAACGGATAGCGGCGGTTATCAGGTTTTTAGTTTATCTGAATTAAGAAAACTTAAATCAGATGGAGTTGAATTTAGATCACATTTAGATGGATCAAAACATTTTTTTACTCCTGAAAAAGTAATAGGGATTCAGCGTAGCATTGGTTCTGATATTATGATGGTTCTTGATGAGTGTGCACCTTATCCTTGTGACTATGATTATGCAAAAAATTCTGTGCAGCTCACAAGTAACTGGGCAATATTAAATAAAGAAGCGTTTGAAAATTCTCGACCACTTTACTATCATAAACAATTCCAGTTCGGAATAATTCAGGGTAGTGTTTATAAAGATCTGAGAGAAAAATCTGTAAATGATTTGTTGAAGTTGGATTTTGACAGCTACGCAATTGGTGGACTTGCGGTAGGTGAACCAATTGAACAAATGTATGAGCTGGTTGATTTTACAACTGATTTTATGCCTGTTGATAGACCAAGATATTTAATGGGTGTTGGAAGACCTGAAAATATACTTGAATCTATTGCTCGCGGTGTAGATATGTTCGATTGCGTTATGCCGACGCGAAATGCTCGTAATGCAAATGTATTTACCTGGAATGGAACATTATCCATGCGTAATGCAAAGTATAAGGATGATTTTAAGGTGCTTGATGCAAAGTGTAATTGTTATACCTGCAGAAATTATACTCGAGCTTATCTACGACATCTATTTATTGCTGAAGAAATATTAGCTCTTGAGCTTGCTTCGATTCACAATTTATATTTTTATCTGGATTTGGTTACACAGGCTCGTAAGCATATTATTGATGGTGATTTTTTTGAATGGAAAAATAAAATTATAAATGAAATTTCAATAAAGAACCAAATAAAAAACTAAAGGAGAAATAAATTGGATATACTAATAGCCATGGCACCACAAGGCGGTGAAGGCGGCGGCGGAAGTTTAATCAGCACTTTGATAATGTTTGGTGCAATCTTTGCCATCTTTTATTTTATGATTATCAGACCACAGCAGAAAAGAGCTAAGGAAAGAGAAAAACTTCTTTCTAATATCGAAAAAGGAGATAAGGTTGTCACTTCAGGCGGAGTTCATGCAACTATTGTAGGAATTGAAGATAAAACGGTTCTTATCGAAATTGCTCCAAATGTTAAAATTAAAGTCGAGCGATCTGCAATTGGCAGTGTTATAAAATAATTAACTGGTTAATAAATGTTTTGCAGTGTAGAAGAAGCAATTGAAGAAATAAAAAACGGTAAAGTAATTATCGTTGTTGATGATGAAGACCGTGAAAATGAAGGCGACTTTATTTGCGCTGCCGAATATGTTACACCAGATATTGTAAACTTTATGGTAACGCACGGCAGAGGAATGTTGTGCGTTGCTTTGAATGGCAAGCGATTGGATGAACTTAATCTCCCGCTAATGGTTGAATCTAACTCTGCACTTCATGGAACTCAGTTTACTGTAACCATTGATGCAATTGAAGGAACCACAACCGGAATCTCTGCCGCTGACCGAGCACATACGATAAAAAAACTTATTGATCCAAAATCTACTGCAAATGATTTTGCAAAACCCGGACACATTTTTCCGTTACGCGCTTTTGAAGAAGGAGTTTTAAGACGCGCAGGTCATACGGAAGCCTCGGTTGATCTTTGCAATCTAGCAAACTTAAATCCAGCGGGTGTTTTGTGTGAAATATTAAAAGACAATGGTGAGATGGCTCGTGTGCCCGAACTTATTGAGATTGCAAAAAAGTTCAATCTTAAAATTGTAACTGTTCAGGAACTGATTAAATATAGAATAAAAAATGAAAATCTGATCGAAAAACTCTCTGATATTGATTTTCCAACAAATCACGGAAAGTTCAGACTTCATCTTTACAAAAATCTTTTAGATAAGAAAAAACAAGTCGCTCTCATCAAAGGAATACCTGATCCTAATAAACCATTTCTTGTTCGTATGCACTCAGAATGTTTAACCGGTGATGTGTTTCATTCTTTGAGATGTGATTGCCATGATCAGTTAAATCACGCTCTCGATTTAATTGAGCAAAATGGTTCCGGTGCATTAGTTTATATGCGGCAAGAGGGAAGAGGCATTGGGCTTGAAAATAAAATTAAAGCTTATCATTTGCAGGATGAAGGCAGAGACACTGTTGAAGCAAATGAGGAACTTGGTTTTAAAGCGGATCTAAGAGATTACGGAATAGGTGCCCAGATATTAATAAATCTTGGCATAAGAAAAATTAATCTGCTCACAAACAATCCCAAAAAAGTAGTAGGCTTAAATGGATATGGACTTGAAATAGTCGAACGTATTCCAATTGAAATCCCACCAAATAAAAGCAATGAAAAGTACTTAAAAACTAAGCGTGATAAACTTGGGCATATAATTCTTCAATAAATTACAACTATTTCATTGTACTTTCCGCTCAATCTGTTTTTCATTATTTTCACTCAGCATCTATTCAATTGTTTTAATAATAATTCTGAGATGATAAAATGAAATTTTTAGTCTTTATTCTTTTAGCACTTACAACATTTGCACAACAAAAAAGTGTTTACGTTGCCTACATTGATAGCGAAATAGATTTGGGATTGGCACCGTATGTCTCCCGTGTAATTTCTGAAGCTGAACAGAATAACGCTGCTGCAATAATATTTAAGATCAACACCTTTGGCGGCAGAGTTGATGCTGCTACGCAAATCAAAGATGCAATTATTTCCAGCAAAATTTTAACGATAGCATTTATTAATAATCGTGCAATATCTGCAGGTGCTTTAATCGCTTTATCCTGCAATAAAATTGTTATGGTCCCAGGCAGTTCAATTGGCGCTGCCACAGTTGTGGATGAAACTGGAAAGAAGCAAAGTGAGAAATATCAATCTTATATGCGTTCGGAGATGCGTTCCACAGCAGAGAAAAATGGCAGAAGAATGGATATTGCAGAAGGTATGGTTGATGAAAGAGTTGTAGTTGAAGGATTAGTGGATAGCACAAAATTAATTACACTTACCGCGGAAGAAGCGCACAAGTATTTTATTGCTGATACAGTTCTAACAAGTTTTAATGAACTTTTAAGTGCATTCGATTTGAAGAATGCAAAGGAAGTTTCAATTACATCAAACTGGGCAGAAGATGTTGTAAAGTTTTTAAATAATCCAATTATCTCATCAATACTTATCATGATTGGGTTTTTTGGATTAATGGCTGAGATAAAAACTCCGGGCTGGGGAGTCGCTGGAACGACAGGTTTAATTGCACTTACTTTATTTTTTGGTTCGTCATATATTCTCCAACTTGCATCGTTATTAGAGATATTACTATTTGTGGTTGGACTGCTCTTGTTGCTTGCTGAAATATTCGTGATACCTGGTTTTGGTATCGCCGGGATTTCGGGAATTGTATTGATTTTCGCATCAATATTCCTTTCACTTCTTGGCGCTGACCCATTTATAGATATGCGATCTGTATCGATTGCAATTATCCAATTATCCGGCGCAATGCTTTTTGCATTATTAGGTATGTTTTTTCTCGTAAAGTATTTACCAAAGTCGACTGCATTTAATAAACTCGTTTTGGCAGAATCAGAAAAGGCTGAGCAGGGATTTGTTTCCTTCCCATCTGAAAAAGAATTAGTTGGAAAAGTAGGAATTGCTTTTACCACGCTTCGTCCTGGTGGGACAGCCGAATTTGATGGAAAGAGAGTAGATGTAGTTGCTGATTCGGAATACATCAGCCAAGGCACAAAAATAAAAGTGTTAAGGGTTGAAGGAATTAAGGTTGTAGTTACACCTCTTAAGGAATAAATTTTATTAGAAAACTGCCTAAATGATATAGATTATCTTATTATAAGAAGAGGTCACACTTCGACTTCGCTCAGTGTGACGCTTTTAATTATTAGAAATCTCTACATAAAAAATCTTCAGACCAAAATCATTATTGCTAAAATCAACGCAAGGTATTTTAATTTCGTTTGCTGTTATATCGTTTAAAACAAACGCGAATCCGTTTGATGGGTTTGAAAACATCGATTGAATATTATTCGTATCTGAGATTCTGATTTCGTGTCTTCCATTTACAACGGGTTCCTCATCAACAGAAAAAAGAAATTGAAAATTTGATTGAATATATTCAGACGTTAAATCAATACCGGGATTATTCCAATCAATGTTTGCAGGCACTAAATAAACATTCGCACTTAGTGAAATCGAATCTTGCCCACCTGATCTATAATAACCGCTTAAATTATTTATGAGATTGTAGTTATTACCAATTTTAGCACCGTCCGGCTGCATCTTAATAAAAAACACACTGTCACTAATTATTTTGCTTGAAAAATCATCAAGCATATTATATCTAATATAAACATCCTGAATAATGTCTTGATCCTCATCCACACTTACAGAAACATAGCTTGTATTAATGTCATAACTAGTACTCCTAAATGTTAAAGTATAATTATCTTTGTAAAGCGAATCAAAGAAAAAATTGCCCAAAATATCACAAGTTTCATAAACATATCTGCCTGATGTATTACTGCTCAATTCAATGCGAGCATTTGCTGCGGGAGTAGCATCAAGAAATTTTAACTGTCCGGTAATCGTGCTATTACCGGACTGAATAGGAGTTATAGAATTATCTTCTGAACAAGAAATTATCAGTAAAGAAAATAAAACTAAATATCCAATAAAAATATTTTTATTCACAAGTGAACTTTCAATAAAGCTTAAAGTAATTCTAAAATATTTGTGTTAGTGATAATATCTCGTCTAGAACCTTTTTGTTTACCTTTTGGTGTGTTTGCTTCCATTGTGTAAGATATTTCTAATCTGGTTTTTGTACGTGACTTAATTTGAATACCTTTATCAACATCAAAATAAAGCTTGCCTTCTGCCGTGGATATTGGTTTTTGGAAGGAGTATGATACATTACCCTGATTAACTTTTGATTCACCTGAGTATTTAAATTCTATACCTGCATCAATAACAGCGATCCGGTTGTCATCTAATTTTTCTACACTTTCTACTTTGTAAGTGTTTGTATAATTAATTTGATAAACCATTAAAGGAATCGGTGCTTGTTGAATCTGCCAAGTTGAGTCTGTATAAACTTCTTTGTCAGAAACTTTTCTGATTACCTGAGTTATTAACGGTGTAAGCACTCCATTAATAAGATCCTGACGAATTAAATTTCTATCATTAACGGATATTGTATCTGCTGCTCCTTTTAGCTCAAGGAATTTATTGGATATTTTATCAGCTTTAAAAACCTCTAAAATATCACCCTTCTTATTGAATCGAACACTAAAAGGATTATTATATAATGCTTGAAATTCGGCAAACTGCTTTGTCTTAGCCGAATCCACATCTTTACCGGCTTCAAAATTAAATGTTTGTCCATTGGCAGATGCTTCAAGCTTAAGTGAATTAATTTTAATTTCAGCTTCAGTTGCACCATCCTCATCAACTTCTTTTACAACAAGATCAAGTAGATAAATTATTTTCTGATTCACTCCGCTTGTCATAGTAGTATCCATAATAATTGTTTGATTATTATTTGAAATCGTAGTAAGACGATAAACAACTTTGTCGCCTTTTTTAAATTTATATTCCATCATAAAAGGTTTACCGGAATTATCAAGTCCTTCAGTTTTTAGGTCTGTTGAATCAAAAGAATATTTTTCCTTATCGGTCAAAGTATTTTCTGGTTCATTATTTTTATCACCGCAGCTAATCATAAAAAAACTGAATGCGATTAGCACTAATAAGTATTTTAACATTTTTTCCTCTTAATAAAGTAAGTATTGATTTATTTTTTTATTGAACTTTGTTAAATCTTTTTGCCAGGAAGTAAAAATTTTATCTGGAAGAAGTTGATTCTTTAATTGATGCCTTAACTCCTCTGAACCTGCAAGTCTGTCGAAAGAAGACTCATTAAACTTAATTTTACTGCCGTATAATTTAGTAAGAACAAACAACAGTTTTACACCGAATTTTACTGATTCAAATTTATTCGGATTGGTAATTTTAATTTTTATTCCATAGCAAGTTTTACCTTCAAACTTTGCATTTGTTGCCATATCCTCAATGTCTTCCGGTATGAAAGTAGTAGGTTGGATTTCTAAACCTTCGAACGCTAATAGGTTCAATTTCAAAATTATATCTTCAGAATTAAAAAACGGAGCACCGATTTGCAGAAACGGAAATTGAGTACCTCTTCCTTCGGAAATATTTGTGCCTTCAATTAAACAAGTGCCCGGATACACAAGTGCCGTTTCGAGCGAATTAATATTTGGAGATGGTGAATTCCATTTAGAATAAAATTGAAAAGGAATTTCACGTTTCCAGTTTTTACATTGGATTACTTTTACAGAAATATTTTTCCAGCTTGATATTAGTTTTTCACCAACAAAATATTTTGCAAGTTCCCCAACGGTCATTCCATGTGTGATAGGAATCTCAGCAATCCCAACAAATGATTGATACTTAATATCAAGTACAGGTCCGTCAACATAGTTGCCGCCAATAGGATTTGGACGATCAAGAATAATTACAGGAATATTATTTTCTCCGGCAGTTTCCAAAACATAATACATTGTAGAAATATAAGTGTAAAATCTGGCACCGACATCCTGAATATCAAAAATTAAAATATCAACATCTTTAAGGTTTTGTTTGGATGGTTTTTTATCCTTACCATAAAGGGAAATAATTGGGATCTTTTTATAAAGATTCTTTTTGTAATCAATCGATTCACCAGCCTCAACTGAGCCTTTAAAACCATGTTCGGGTGTGAAGATTGCTTTTACAGAGATATTTTTTTGATCCAGCAAAGCATCAATTAAATGCGTTCCATCAGATAATAGGGAAGTATGATTGCAGATTACGCCAACATTTTTACCTGATATTAAAACTTTATTTTCAGAAAAAAGTAAATCAGCGCCAGTATTTATCTGTGCGTAATTTGAGTTAGCAAGAATAAAAAGTATTACAATGAAAAATAATCTTTGCTTGCAATTTCGGGATATACTAAACATAATTTATTACCTCCTTAAAACACAAATGTCAGTCTAAACTTGTCGAAGACTGACATTAAATAAATGTCACATTTCGACAAGCTCAATGTGACATTTAATTTTTATTAATTATTAAAACTAAGCCGGGTAGTTTTCAATCAACTCTTTGCTGCTAAAGAAAAATGCAATTTCTCTTGCAGCGTTTTCATCTGAATCAGAACCATGAACAGCATTGTACTGAACACTTTTTGCATATAATTTTCTTACAGTTCCTTCTGCTGCATTTGCAGGATTAGTTGCTCCTATAAGTTTTCTGTAATCTTCTACTGCATTTTCTTTTTCCAATGCAATCGGAAGGCAAGGACCTGAAGTCATATATTCAACTAACTCACCATAAAATGGTTTGTCTTTATGGATTTCATAAAATGCTTTTGCCGCACTTTCAGAAAGCCTTATCATTTTTAATGCTTTAATTTTAAATCCTGCTTTGTTAATCATTGCAATAATTTCACCAATGTGATTATCATTTACTGCATCAGGTTTAATTATTGCTAACGTTCTATTACTCAAGTACAACTCCTATTTCTTTTTACTTTTTTTCTTGTTTGATTTAATATCGTTTTTCTTCGTTTTAACAGTTTTTTTCTTTTCAACTTTTTTCTTTGTTTTAGTTTTTAAAACTTTAACTGGTTTAGTTGTTTTGGAAATCTTTTTAACTGTTAAAGTTTTTTTAACAACATTTTTTTTAGCTTTTAATTTTTCTAAAGCTTTTAACATTGTAACACCAATCTCGGCAGGACTTTCAACAACACTAATTCCAGCTTTTTTCATTGCATCCATTTTTTCTGCTGCAGTTCCTTTTCCGCCTGAAATTATTGCACCTGCGTGACCCATTCTTCTTCCGGGAGGTGCAGTTCTTCCGGCAATAAATCCAACAACCGGTTTTTTTACATTCTTCTTAATAAAATCGGCAGCTTCCTCTTCTGCACTTCCTCCAATTTCACCAATCATTACAATGCCATCTGTATCTTTATCATCGTTAAACATTTTAATAATATCAATAAATTTTGATCCGATTATTGGATCCCCGCCAATGCCAACACAAGTTGATTGACCAAGTTTAACATCCGATAGTTGTTTTACTGCTTCGTAGGTTAAGGTTCCACTGCGGGATACAACTCCAATTTTTCCTTTGTTGTGAATGAAGCCGGGCATAATTCCAACTTTTGCAATTCCCGGTGAGATAACACCAGGACAATTTGGACCAACCAAAACAACATCTTTATTTTTTATCGAGTTGTAAACTTTTAACATATCATTTGTTGGAATTCCTTCAGTTATACAAATGATATATTTAATTCCTGCACCAGCTGCTTCTAAAATTGCGTCCGCAGCAAATGCCGGGGGAACAAAAATTACAGAAGTATTAGCTTTTTGAACTTTAACTGATTCTGCAACAGTATTGAACACAGGAACGCCTTGAAAATCAGTTCCGCCTTTGCCAGGTGTAACGCCGGCAACAACTTTAGTTCCGTATTCAAGCATTTGGGTTGTGTGAAAGGAGCCCTCACTGCCGGTAATTCCCTGGACTACAAGGCGAGTGTTTTTATCGATAATAATAGCCATAAATAATCCTTTTCTAAATTTAATTTTATAAACAAAAATAAGGAAATTCTGGGATATAGATAAATATTTTATGGAATGTTAAATGCTAAATGTTGAAGGATTCAATGTTAAGTTTCAAAGAATATTATGCTTTATCTTGAAATAGTTCATGTTTGGATGTAATTTCCAATCAATTATTTCACAAGGTATATTATGTTATCAAATCAAGATTCGGGCACTAAAAGTTTTAATATAAAAAATCTAAGTCTTAAAGAAAAAATTTCATTAGTAGAAGATATTTGGGATGAAATTAGTAATACTCAAAAGTATGTTGGTGTTTCTGATGAACAAAAGAAGGAATTAGATTCTCGATTGAGTAAATACAAACTCAATCTAACCGAATCAAAGGAATGGAGTATTGTGCGCGAAGAGATTAAATCAAAATTATGATGATTGATATTATTATTCAACCTGATGCAGCTAATGATATCCTTGAAGCAGCAAAATGGTATGATAATAATCTAATGGGACTTGGTGAATCATTTTTAGAAAGTGTTGATTCTGCAATAAATTCAATTCAACAGAATCCAGAGGCATATCCAAAAGTTTATAAAGAATTAAGGAAAATTTTATTAAAAAAGTTTCCATTCAGTTTATTTTACTTGTATGAAGATGAACAGATAATTACGATTGCAGTCTTTCATGCAAGTAGAAATTCAAAATCCTGGAAGAATAGAACTAAATAGCCCTATACCCAATTAAATGCATAACTACTGTTGAACCCATTTTAAATGGTTCTTCTTCATTAAAAATAAATCCCAGGTTTTTATACCATTCCAAAGATTTTACATTTTGTTTCATTACACCAAGCCAGACTTTATTGTACTGTTTTTCCTTTGCAATTCTATATGCTTCATCTAAAAGTTTTTTACCTAAACCAAATCCTTGATACTCTGGTAGAACGTATAATGATGATACGAAGAATTTTTTGTCGATGATGTCTTCAAATAATTTTAGCCAACCTGCTGGGACTGAATTAACTTCCGCGATAATTCCTTTTGAGAAAGGATCAACTAAGATTTCAATTAATCTATCCTCACTATAAAATTTTTCAAAATGAATTAAAATATCTTCTTCGGGAATGAAGGTATAAGTGTTATTCCAGGTTGTTAATAAAATGTTTTTTACGATTGGGAAATCTTCTTTAGTCCAGTTGCGAATTTTAATTTCAACTTGTGATTTCATCTTGGATATGTTTTGCTAACTGAAATATTTTTTCTTCTTCAAATTGCTGAGATAAAATCTGCAACCCAATTGGAAGATTCTCTGAGTTCTTACCTATTGGAACATTCATTCCAGGAATACCTGCAAGGTTTGCGGATGTTGTGTAGATATCACTCAAATACATTTGCAGCGGATCATCAGATTTTTCACCAATCTTAAATGCAACAGTTGGAGTCGTTGGTGTGATTAACAAATCAACTTGATTAAAAGCATTATCAAAATCTTCTTTAATTAATCTTCTTACTTTTTGTGCTTTGCGATAGTAAGCATCATAATAACCGGAAGAAAGAACGTAAGTACCGAGCATAATTCTTCGTTTCACTTCTGTGCCGAATCCTTGAGTACGAGAGTTTAAATACATCTCCTTAAGATTTTTGTAATCTTTTGCCCTAAAACCGTAACGTGCACCATCAAATCTGGCAAGGTTTGATGAAGCTTCTGCTGTTGTTAAGATGTAATATGCTGCAATTGTGTATTCGGTTTTAGGTAGTGAAACTTCTTTAACTTCGTATCCTTCAAGTTTAAGTTCATCAACAACATTTAAGATTGCTGTTTTAATTTCTTCATCAAGTCCATCAGCAAAATATTCTTTTGGAATTCCAATCTTTAGCTTTTTGTCATTTGATAGTGAAGAAGAAAAATCAGGGATTACTTTTTCGACGGATGTAGAATCATTCAAATCTTTACCAGAAATAACTTGCATAACTAAAGCCGCATCTTCAACATTATTTGAGAATGGACCGATTGAATCGAATGACGATGCGAAAGCAGTTAACCCGAAACGGGAAACTCTTCCGTAAGTTGGTTTTAGTCCAAAGACTCCGCAAAATGCTGCAGGCTGGCGAATCGAGCCGCCGGTATCTGTCCCAAGAGAAACATCACAAAGATTTGCTGCAACTGCAACAGCAGAACCGCCGCTCGAGCCACCGGGAACTCTTGTCTTATCCACTGGATTTAAAACATTACCAAACGCAGAATTTTCGTTTGAGGAGCCCATTGCAAATTCATCGCAATTTGTTTTGCCGATAATGATTGCATCTTCATCGATAAGTTTTTGTACTGAGGTTGCTGTGTAGAGTGAAGTAAAATTCTTTAAGATGTTGGATGAACAGGTAAGTGGATGATTTTTGTACGCAAGAACATCTTTAATCGCAATTACCATTCCTGCAAGTTTGCCGGCAGAATTATTTTTTATTTTCTGCTCAACGGTTTTTGCTGATTCAATTGCTTCATCACTAAACACAAAGTTGAATGCGTTAAGGTCTTTTTGGTCTTCTATGTTTTTTAGAAAATGCTTAACATTTTCTACAAGACTAAGCTTGCCAGATTTTAAGAGTTCTAATTTTTCTTTATGGTTTTTGTAGAAAGACATTTTTAGAATCGATTAAAGTTTCGTTAATAAAAATAAAGCTTTTTAGACTAAGTTATTTGTTTTTGTTTATAGGTTACTCTTCAAAAGGTGAATCGAGAAATTTAGCCCCAAAGCAAAAATTATCGCTATTATTTTTGCTTTCAGGCAAAAATGATAGTATTTTCGATTCAAGAAGGAGATAAAAATGCAAAAAACAAGATATTTGTCCAGTAGTATCTTAGAAGATCTGAAAAATAAAATGGTCTTTATTGGAGGTGCTAGACAAGTCGGTAAAACAACGCTTGCAAAGGAAATTATAGCTGAACGCTTTACGACAAATGCCTATTTTAACTGGGATTATCAACCGGATAGAAAAAAAATTATTGCAGGTGAATTGCCCGGTGAAAGTGGATTACTCATCTTTGATGAAATTCATAAAAACAGGAAATGGAAGAATTTTATTAAAGGGATTTATGATACTCATAAAAACAAATATAAAATTCTTGTAACTGGTTCAGCAAGGTTAAATATTTACAGAAAGGGTGGAGATTCTCTCCAAGGGCGATATCATTATTACACATTACACCCATTCTCTCTTGCAGAACTTGAAAATATCTCAAGCCAAGTACAACCGTTTGAGGAAATTCAATTTGCTAGTCAAAATTTTCAGGAGGCTTTTGAAACTTTATTAATTTTTGGTGGATTTCCGGAACCATTTCTCTCTCAAGATCTAAAAGTTCTAAGAAGGTGGCATAACGAAAAACTTGAGCGATTGTTCAGAGAGGATGTGAGGGATTTAGAAAACATACGAGATATTAGTAGTATGAAATTACTGGGGGATATACTTCCGACAAAAGCTTCATCACCGCTTTCAATAAACAATTTGCGTGAAGATCTCGAAGTCAGTCATCGTGCAATAACAAGCTGGCTAAACATACTGGAATCTTTCTATTATCATTTCAGAATTTATCCTTATGCATCTAAAATAATCAGATCAATTAAGAAAGAACCAAAATTATATTTAACCGATTGGTCGGAAGTTACTAATGAAGGTGCACGATTTGAGAATCTTATTGCCGCACACTTACAAAAATTTATAAACTATCTTTATGAAAGAGATGGCTATAAAACTGAATTACACTATTTACGTAATGTAGATAAAAAGGAAGTCGATTTTTTGATTACAGTGGATAATAAACCCTGGTTTGCAGTTGAGGTTAAACTTTCTGATACAACTCCGTCAAACAATCTTTTTTACTTTAAAGATAGATTGAAGATTCCGTTTAATTATCAGGTTGTAAAGCAGCTAGGAGTAGATATTGTTAAAGATGACACCAGAATTATTTCAGCAAGTAAATTTTTGAGTGGATTGTTTTAATAAATATGGAAGAATTGAATGAGTTAGGTTCTTTTAATCTTTTTTGTTTTTTTTGAAAATGCTTAACATTTTCTACAAGACTTAAGCGTGCCTGATTTTATAAGTTCTAATTTTTCTTTATGGTTTTTGTAAAAAGTCATTTGAAATAAATAAATTCAATTTAAAAAATAGATTCCCGCTTGCGCGCATATGCGTCAACTTAAAAATAAAAAGAGCTGTTTGCCTTAAAGGATAGTAAATTTGTTTAGCAAAAAAAAAGGACTATCCAATGAAAGCAAACAGCAAAAATCAGATTAAAGGACAAAT
>Ga0172375_10002230_pt1 | contig 30431 bp, 30 predicted proteins | sample LakKiv1m_FD_114537 | JGI IMG/M metagenome (GOLD analysis project Ga0172375, IMG submission 114537) | Freshwater microbial communities from Kabuno Bay, South-Kivu, Congo - kab_092012_11.1m | ecosystem: Environmental > Aquatic > Freshwater > Lake | place: Democratic Republic of the Congo... | reverse complement strand
GGATTAATTCTGTGGGATGATATTTATCGTATATCTCTACCAAATATTTCCAATCAGACTGAGAAAAATATCATTAAAGAAGATTCAAAGTACAGAAATAGAAATATTTTCGGTAGAAATATTCAAGTTAATATTGATATTCCTACTAAAGCAAACTCTATACTACTTAATGACTCCACTATAATATTTCTTCGTAAAATAGAATCAGACTCGGCTATTGGAATGCAATTATTCTTTAACGAATATTATTTACCTAAAGGTGCTGAGTTGTTTATTTATGATGATAACAGGCTTAATACTATTGGAGCATTTACTTATCGTAATAATCGTGAGAATAGAAAATTGGGAACAAGGCCGATTTTTGGTGACAATATTTATATTGGGCTAAAGGTTACGCGTAAATTGGCTCTTAACACGCGCTTATCGATTAATAGAATAGTTCACATTTTTGACTCAATGCCATTTGGCTTTTTTGATGAGGAAGGCTTTTTTGATGATCAAATGATAATAAATGAACTACAGGAATACAAGGGTAAGATTATTTTAGATTTTTCTTTGTATCCAAAAGGAATCTATCTTTTAATATTTAAAACCAGCGACAAGGTCTTTAACGAAAAGATTGTGCTAAAATAACCAAAAATGAATGTTATTACTATCCAGTAATGGATTAACCCATATTGTAGCGAAAGGCTCACCGTTGGCGCCTGTCTGACCTGCCATGAAGAAAGCTCGGAAATTAGGCTGCAAGGTTTGGAAGATTTTAAGGAAGTGTTAAACCGCGTAAGTCGAATATGTGTGGCTCCGGTGTGGGAATAGGAGGGAAGTCTCATTTATTTTTTCAAAACCCATGCATGATCTTCAAACCCTATTTTATCAAAATCAAACTCAAAACCTTCGCCATCAAAGGCAATTTTTTGATTTGGATTATAATCTATGCTTTCAAGACCCGGTTTAGTCTGGACCCCGCCTTTTTTATAAACCAAAAAAAACAAAGCTGGCTTAGCAAACGCAAGCAATGCGCCGGATTCGCAAATCACAGGCTGGTTTTCGGGAAGCATCGAAAGAATAATCCGGAAAGGCTCCCCGATAATCCGGTCGTGCGTTTGAATGTAATAAACTTTACTTGCGCCAGCCTGCAACATGCGCGAACTATCTTTTGAGGTGGAAGCCGAGGTTTCTTCGATAATCATAAAATCAGGATTTTGAACCAGGATTTTTTGCCCTTCGGCTTGCTGATGAAAATGGGGCGAAACTTTTATCCCAACAACATCGTGTTGGCTGAATTGCCCGATAAGCTTGCAAGCCAGCATGGTTTTGCCTACATTCCGGCCTGTTCCGGCAATCATTAAAAGGTTGTTAAGCTGTTTTTTCATTTTCATTTTCGCTATCTGTGTCAACCATCTGGCTTAATTCCTCCAACTGTTGCAACGTGTTGATATTGAAAAAAATCAACGGGTCAACGTTAAATTCTTTTCCAATTTTTAAATAATTCGTGTTGACCTCTAAGAATAAATCAGGTATTCTGAAATTGTTGTTTTGAATGAAATCTTCAAAAACCGGAAGCAAATTCTTGCGATAAATCGCACACAAAGGTTCAAAATATTTTTTTTCGTACCACGGAACAACGGCATCAAAACCATCGGCAGCAGCCAAAAGTGAGTTTAAAAAAATGGCATTAACCAGCGGCATATCGCAGGAAAGCACAATATTTATTTCGTTTCCGGTAGCTTTAAGGCAGGTGTAAATTCCTCCCATCGGACCTGAATCGGGAAATTCGTCTTTTAAAACGGGGTAGCCAAAACCATCGTACGCCCCTGAGTTTGAGCTGATGATAATTTCATCAGCCACCAATTTTAGAACATTCAGCGAATATTCGATCAGCGGCTTATTTCTAAAATTCACCAGGCCTTTTTCGGTGCCGATACGGCTGCTTTTTCCACCCGCCAGAACAATTCCTGTAATTTTCGTTGCTTTCAAATACGTTAATTTTTGTGGCAAAAATACGGTTTTCCCAGGCTGAAGGCCTGGGCTAAGGATTTTCATTTTCGTGGCAGTAGCCATTTGGCATGTTTTGCCGATAATCGTACTTTTACGCCTGAAAATTTTAAAAAATGGAACTCGCAAACCTGAATGAAAATCTGAAATTATTAAAAGCGCATCTGGACGGTGATTTATTTACCGACAACGCCAACCGCATTCTTTATGCCACCGATGCTTCGGCATATCGCGAAATGCCTGCGGCGGTTGCTCGCCCCAAAAATGTGGTCGATATCAAAAAACTGGTAAAATTTGCTGCCGAAAACCATACATCACTCATTCCGCGCGGTGCAGGAACTTCGCTTGCCGGGCAGGTGGTGGGCGGTGGTATCGTGGTTGACGTAACAAAATACATGAACAACATCATCGAATTTAATAAGGATGAACGCTGGATTCGTGTTCAGCCGGGCGTTGTGCTTGATGAGATGAATGAATTTCTAAAGCCTGCAGGTTTGTTTTTTGCTCCTGAAACGTCAACTTCAAACCGTTGTGTAATTGGTGGGATGGTTGGGAACAACTCCTGCGGCGCACATTCGCTGCTTTATGGCAGCACCCGCGAACATACTTTGTCGGTAAAAGTGGTTTTGAGCGATGGGTCAGAAGCGGAATTCGGGAAGCTATCACCGGAAGAATTTATCGAAAAGCAAAGCGGCAATCTACTCGAGAACAAAGTTTATCGCAATATTGCGGGCATCCTTTCGCTCCCCGAAAATCAGACCGAAATCAGGAGCGAGTTTCCTGATAAAGATGTCGAACGCCGGAATACAGGTTACGCCATCGATTTGCTGCTCGAAACGGCTCCTTTTACAAATAGTGACGAGCCTTTCAACTTTTGTAAGTTGTTGGCCGGTTCCGAGGGAACTTTGGCCTTTACCACCGAAATCAAATTAAATCTTGTCCCGCTGCCACCTCCAGTTAAAGGCCTGGTTTGCGTACATTTTGATAAGTTGGAAGATGCTTTTTATGGAAATTTAGTCGTCCTAAAACACCAGCCCGGCGCAATTGAGCTGATTGATGAGGTGATTTTGCTTCAGACAAAAGATAATATCGCGCAAAGTAAAAACCGCTTTTTTATCCAGGGCGATCCAAAAGCGATTTTGGTTATTGAATTTGCAAGAGAAAGTAAGGAGGAAATTCTCGAAATAGCAAAAAACCTCGAAGCCGACATGCGCAAAGCCGGTTATGGTTATCATTTTCCATTGGTTTTTGGTGCAGAAATTGCAAAAGTTTGGGCGTTACGAAAAGCCGGTCTTGGGCTTTTATCAAACATGCCCGGAGATGCCAAGCCCGTTTCGCTGGTCGAAGATACCGCTGTAAATCCACAGGTTTTGCCACAGTACATCGGTGAGTTTAAGGAAATTTTGGCAAAATACGGGCTTACCGCCGTTTATCATGCCCACATTGCAACCGGCGAATTACACCTGAGGCCGGTTCTCGATTTGAAAAATCCTGAGCATGTTGAGCTTTTCTACAAAGTAGCCATCGAAACCGCAAAATTGGTTAAGAAATTCAGAGGTTCGCTTAGTGGTGAGCATGGCGATGGCCGCCTCAGGGGTGAATTTATCCCGCTGATGATTGGCGAAAAAAACTTTCGCCTACTTAAAGAAATCAAACAAACCTGGGACCCCGGCAATATTTTTAATCCCGGGAAAATTGTGGACACGCCTTCGATGACGACCAATTTGCGCTATACTCCCGGCGTTGAAACAAAAGAACTCGATACGATTTTTGATTTTTCGCATGAGCATGGGATGATGCGTGCCGTCGAAAAATGCAACGGATCAGGAGATTGCCGCAAAACCGAAATCATTGGCGGAACCATGTGCCCGAGTTACATGGCCACGCGAAACGAAAACGCCACCACCCGTGCCCGGGCCAATACACTCAGAGAGTTTTTAACACATTCGGCAAAAGAAAATCCATTCGATCACCAGGAGATTTATGATGTGATGGATTTGTGCCTTTCGTGCAAGGGCTGCAAGTCAGAATGTCCGTCGAGTGTGGATATTGCGAAATACAAAGCCGAATTTTTACAGCATTATTACGATAAAAACGGCATCCCGCTTCGCACACGCGCCATTGCTTACATTTCATCGCTAAACAAAATCGGGGCAATCGTTCCTTCGATTACCAATTTTATTTTTAAGAATAAGTTTACATCTGGACTCATGAAGCGTGTTTTGGGTTTTGCACCCAAAAGAAGTATGCCCCTTCTTTACAAAATCACGCTTCGACACTGGGCTTCCCGGCAGCTTCCTCATTTAAATCCCGAAAATCCCATTGGGAAAATTTATCTTTTTGCAGATGAATTTACCGAATTTAACGACACCGAAATCGGCATCAAAGCCATAAAACTGCTCACGAAACTTGGGTACAGGGTCGAAATTGCCAGCCATCGCGAAAGTGGAAGAACATTTCTGTCGAAAGGTTTGGTAAGGAAGGCAAAAATGCTGGCTATTTTTAATGTAGCCGCATTAAAAGATATGGTAAATGAGGTGAATCCACTGATTGGCATCGAACCTTCGGGAATCCTGACTTTTCGTGATGAGTACCCTGAATTGGTGGGAGAAAATCTGAAGCAGGAGGCAATAAAATTATCTAAATCATGCCTGATGTTTGATGAATTTATCGAACGCGAAATTAATGCCGGTCGGATTACAAAGGCGTCTTTTACTATGGAAAAGAAGAAGATCAGGCTTCATGGGCATTGTCATCAAAAATCGCTGGCCTCAACCGCGCCAACAAAATTCATGCTTTCCTTCCCCGAAAATTATGAGGTTGACGAAATAAAATCGGGCTGTTGTGGCATGGCCGGCTCATTTGGCTACGAAGCCGAGCATTACGAAGTTTCGATGAAGGTGGGTGAGTTGGTGCTTTTTCCGGAAGTAAGAAAAACCCCGGCCGATGTTTTAATTGCAGCACCCGGAACTTCGTGCAGGCATCAGATTAAAGATGGGACGGGCAAAAGGGCGTTTCATCCCATCGAAATTTTGTTTGATGCACTCAAATAAAAAAGCTCCCCAAAGAATTGAGGAGCCTGCAAGTAGTTAAGAAATTTGTCCTTTTAAATTATCCAGAATTAAACGACAGCTTATTTTCGATTATTGTTAACAGTTTGAATTTTGACAATGGAACCTAAAATCAGAATAGCGAAAATTGACGACAGCCTCACCATTGCTGCCTTTCAGCTTAAAATGGCTATCGAAACCGAGAATTTGCAACTCGACATCGAAACTGTTGAAAAAGGAGTTAAGGCCGTTTTCGATAATCCCGGTTTTGGGCAGTATTATGTTGCCGAAAACGACGGCGAAATCATCGCATCGCTGCTGACGACCTTTGAGTGGAGCGACTGGAGAAATGCCTCAGTATGGTGGTTGCAATCGGTTTATGTGATTCCCGAATTCAGACAACACGGCATTTTTAAGAAGCTATATATGTTCGTAAAAGATTTAGCTCAAAAAGATGAGAATGTTTGTGGGATCCGGCTTTATGTCGATAAAACCAATACCCAGGCACAACAGGTTTACAAAGCCATTGGCATGAACGGCGAGCATTACCAGGTTTTTGAATGGATGAAGAAGTTTTAAGAAGCAACGGTTTGGTTGTCTTCTTAACGAATTGATTTTATTCTTTGAGATTTTCCCAATACCAGTTTATCGCAATCTCCAGCCCGGCTTTGATGCTGTATTGCGGGTTGTAACCCAACAATTCTCTTGCTTTTTCGATCGAGGCCAGCGAGTGCAGAACATCTCCAACTCTTTTTGCCTGATGGTCTGGCGCGACTTTTAAAATTTCCGGGTCAAAGTGGCCAAGATTTTCTTTCAAAATTTCGATAAGGTAATTTACTGTGGTGTTTTCACCAAAAGCTACATTGTAAACTGTGTTTAGCGCTTTTTGATTTGAAGTTTCAGCAGCCAGTTCGTTAGCCTGAATCACATTGTCGATGTAAGTAAAATCGCGGGATTGTTCGCCATCACCAAAAATTACAGGTGACTGATGACCGATGAGCGATTTTATAAACTTCGGAATAGCCGCAGCATAGGCACCATTTGGATCCTGACGTTTTCCAAAAACATTAAAATACCGCAAACCGATGGTTTCGATGCCATAAAGATCGGAGAACACACGGGCATAAAGTTCGTTTACATATTTTGTGACAGCATAAGGTGAAAGTGGCTGTCCGATTTGTTCTTCAATTTTTGGGAGTGCCGGATGGTCGCCATATGTTGATGAGCTTGCTGCATAAACAAACCTTTTGATGCCGGCATCCCTTGTGGCGATCAGCATATTCAGGAAGCCATCGATGTCTACGGCGTTTGAAGTTGCAGGATCTTTGATCGAACGCGGTACCGAGCCTAAAGCCGCCTGGTGAAGCACAACATCAACATCTGCGACAGCCTTCCTGCAAGTCTCCGGGTCGCGGATATCACCTGTAATTAGTTCAAAATCCGGGTCAGATAAAAAAGGTTCGATGTTTTCCTTTTTCCCTGTGGCAAAATTATCGAGGCAAACGATGAAATTGTTTTGCTCCAGGAACCTTTCGATAAGGTTGGAACCTATGAAGCCGGCTCCGCCGGTGATGAGAATTTTTTTGTGATTTAACATACGGCTGATTCTTTTTTTGCCTGATCGAAATCGTCTTCAAAGATGGTTAAAATTTATGATATCCGGACATCTGACCGAAACCTGACAAATTTTTATCCTGTTGGGATTTATGTCGGATACTTATAAATCGTATGTTATTTATTTGTCTTACTGGATTAAACTTGCTTTTATATTTCGTAACTTTTAATGATTAATTTCCAGCCGCATTCAAATGCTATTTTCTTTACTTTTGAACAAAAAAAATATCGGAATATGAATGTAAAAGCCTTTCAGGATTATTACCCCGACGATTTCAACCATTGTTACGGCTGCGGAGGTCTGAACGAACATGGTCATCAGCTGAAAAGTTTTTGGGATGGCGATGAGGCCGTCGCAGAATTTGAGCCAAAACCTTATCATACTTCATTGCCCGGCTATGTTTATGGTGGTCTGATTGCTTCACTCATCGATTGCCATTCTACAGGAACTGCTTCAGCGGCGCTTTACCGGCACGAAGGCCGTCCCATGGATTCCGAACCTGCATTCAGGTGTGTTACGGCTTCGTTAAGCGTAAATTACCTTCGGCCTGCACCACTTAAAGGAAAGTTAACGCTACGGGCAAAGGTTATCATTATTGAAGGAAAACGAGTCACCATTGAGGTTCAGTTATTTGGAGGTGGCGAATTGTGCGCCAAAGGCGAAGTTGTAGCAGTAGCCGTAAACGAAAAGTGGCTTGCCAGGTGGATGAAATGATTTTTATTTACCACAACAGGTATATCAAAGAACAAAAGATTTTTCCCGATTTCTAATCATGACTAAACAAAAGGACACCTCATACTTTTGCTTTAATTTTCAGGCAAAAACATCGGATCCCAGGGTGGGAGCAGGGTTGGTTTTGTTTCAAGAATTCTAAGGATTATCTCAGGAATGTACTGTTTTTTAATCACCAGCCTGAACATGTATTCCCTGAACCAGTCATTTGTCATCACCAGGAAACCGTTGTAACCGGCAGTGGCTCCCCAGCTGTTTTCGAGCAGCCATTTTTTGATGCTTCCATCGTTACCAATATCAACACCAACCAGGTTCATCCCATGTGAAGAACTGCTTTCGAAGGTTTGAATCCGTTGTGTTTTGTCCATCGTAAAGTCAACACCGAACAGATCGCTGTAATCGTAATTATTTACGTCCAGAGTTCCCTTGTCTTTGTTGAGTTGTTTGCCAACATCACACGAAAAATACATCACATCTCCGTTTACAAGCGATTGTTTGGCAAACTGTGCGATTTCGTCGGCCGGCAAATTGATGTATTTCCAGTTTCCGCCTTCATACATATGCCTGTCGTAATCGATCTCGTAAAGCTTATTATATTCACGGCTGGGGTCGTTCATAAACATTACATAATCGGCAAGGTTAACCCGGACAAACTCCTTATAAAACGAAAGCGGTGTGTAATGGGTCAATGCTGTGATTTCGCCGTTATTTTTCTTGTATCTCCATTCAAATTCAGTTGGCGGTTCACCAAGCGTAAAGACCAAAATCCGGTAAATCTCACCAAGCATTTCGGTTTTTTTATTTTCGAGAGCCGAAACATTTTTGGTTTCCGAAAATAATTTCCTCAGCAAGACAGCCTGTGCCCGCAGTTTGGTACTTAAGAGATTTGACATCCAACGTGTGTTTTCCGAATTTTTTGAATCGGGCATGATGTCCGATGGGACTACACCATATTTTTCGATGATGTCAACCACGCCTGTCCATTGTCCGCCATCTCCGATAGGATTTTTAAGCAGCCAGTCAACACGTTTGTCGTCGAGTGGTTTATCGGCACTCTGGATGATGCCTTCGAGGAAAAGGTTTGCTTTTTCGAGCTGATCCCAGAAAAACGGATAGGTTTGTGAGAGTTCAAAACTCTCCATATCGTTTCGGTTGATCACCTGGACGCGCATCACGTTAAGGCCGGTATAAAGCCAGCAGCGACCCGATGATTTTTGGTTGGTGATACCTTTGGTGTTTACCCGGTTCGAAAAGTACATGTCGGTAAAATCTTGGGTATTACGATTTAATGCCAGTTGCTGAATATCATTACCGGAAATTGCATTGATCAATCCTCGGGTGGTGGCATCTAAGGTAACCGATTTTTTTATCTGATCAAGAACAGCGGGAGTGATGGTTCTTTTTTGATCGTTCTGAGCCAGGATGCTCATCGAAATCAAGATAAACAAGACTACTTGTAAGATTTTTAAAGCTTTCATGCCGATCGGTATTAAATGAAAAAAAGCTGCCTGAATCCAGGCAGCTCATGATATTTGTGGTTTATTTATTTGGCAAAGTTGATGGCCCTTGTTTCCCGGATTACCGTAATTTTTATTTGTCCGGGATAGGTCATTTCGTCCTGGATTTTCTTTGATAGATCAAAGGATAAAATGTTTGCTTCTTCGTCGGAAACTTTATCTGCCCCTACAATTACGCGTAATTCGCGCCCTGCCTGGATGGCGTAGGTTTTAACAACACCGGGGTATGATAAGGCAATGTCTTCAAGATTTTTAAGACGCTGGATGTATGCTTCGACTACTTCCCGCCTTGCTCCTGGCCTGGCACCAGAAATGGCATCACAAACTTGTACGATTGGTGCGATGAGTGAAGTCATTTCCACTTCGTCGTGGTGTGCACCAATGGCGTTGCAAATGTCTGGTTTCTCCTTAAATTTTTCGGCTAATTTCATACCCAGTAAAGCATGCGGCAATTCCGATTCGTTATCGGGAACTTTTCCAATGTCGTGGAGCAGGCCGGCACGTTTGGCTTTTTTGGGGTTTAGTCCAAGTTCGGCAGCCATTGTAGCGCAGAGGTTTGCCACTTCGCGCGAGTGTTGAAGCAGGTTTTGTCCGTACGAGGAGCGATATTTCATTTTACCGACCAGGCGGACCAGATCGTTATGAAGTCCAAGGATTCCAAGATCGATGCAGGTTCTTTTTCCAATCTCTACAATTTCCTGTTCGATCTGGTTTTTGGTTTTACCTACCACTTCTTCGATTCTGGCCGGGTGAATACGGCCATCGGTTACCAGGCGGTGCAGTGAAAGCCTGGCGATTTCGCGTCTTACAGGGTCAAATCCGGAAAGGATAATTGCATCAGGTGAATCGTCGATAATGATTTCGATGCCGGTTAGGGCTTCAAGTGTACGGATATTACGTCCTTCACGTCCGATAATCCTTCCCTTGATTTCGTCGTTGTCGATATTAAAAACCGAAACAGTGTTTTCGATCGTATTTTCGGCAGCAGTTCGCTGAATGGTTTCAACGATAATTTTTTTAGCTTCGAGGTTTGCTGTCAGTTTTGCTTCTTCAATAATTTCCTGGATATGAACCATTGCTTCACTTTTGGCATCATCCTTTAAATTCTCGACAAGTTGCGATTTTGCTTCTTCCGACGATAAACCCGAGATTACCTCAAGGCGCTGAATATGCTCATGTTGGGCTTTGTCGAGATCCAACTGACGTTTTGCAAGAAGTTCCAGTTGGTTGTTCAAATTTGCTTTAATTACATCAACTTCTTTTTCTTTTTTATGAAACTCCTCAAGTTTTTGTGTAACCATTGCCTCTTTTTGTTTAAAGCGAGCTTCGTTTTTTTGAAGAATGTTGTTCCGTTCGTTCACGATTTTTTCGTGTTCGGATTTTAGTTGTAAAAATTTTTCTTTTGCCTGCAGGATTTTTTCTTTTTTGATCATTTCAGATTTCTCTTCTGCATCAACGAGCAGCTTTTGGCTCTTTTTTTCGAGCATTTTACGCAGTACCGATGCCGAAAGAATTATACCGAGGATTATACCTGCTACCCCGATTACGATCATGATAAATATGTCACCCATTTTTCATCAATTTTTAATGGGGCATTACAGAGGAACTTAACGATAATGAAAAAACCCGCACTATTCTGAACCGGAGTCTTGTAAACCCCTGGCTTAATGATTAAGGTTACCGTAAACTTCGAACTTCCAACGTTCCTTTTAGGAATTCCGCCAGAGGCGGAGTAAGGCCTGTTCTATGCTTAGCGAGATTGCCCTAAAGTTTATAATGTTGAGTTTACAAACTGAATCTGAAATAATGCGGGTATATCTTTACAATGATGTTACAAGATTTGGTAAGAACCTTGTCATTATTGCTTTCAAAGAACGAATGGAATTATTCTGTTGACAGCCTGTCCGATAATACCTTGTTGATTTCCTCTAATTTTCCAAATAACTGCTTTTCCTGAAATTCTAATTGTTCTTCAAGTTTATTAGCGTTGATGGCGTGTTGCAGCACCACCATGGCAAGTAAATCCTGCTTGTCCTTGTATTCAAAATTTTCAGCGTAAGTGTTGATGTTTTCATTAATCTGTTTTGCTGCCTGTCTGATTGTTTCTTCTTCTGTTTTATCAATCTTTATCCTGTACTCTCTGTCAGCAATCCGAACTGTTATTAAAAAATTATTCATCAAGGTTAAATCAAAGCTACGTTTAATCGTTTAAAAGGCCGATACATCTGTCAACTTCCCGCAAAAGTTCATTAATCTTTAGTTTTGCATTTGTCGTGTCTTGTTTCCCTTCTAATGCCTTTGTAATTTTAATAATCTTGTTTTTATATTCTAATTGTTTAATGTTAAGTTTTAATTCTTCTATTTCGTTAGTTAAGTTATTATTATGAGCTTTTAGTGCCTCGTTTTCCTGTTCAATTTTCGCTAAGCGGTTTACAATTTCCCTTGTTCTGAACTCAATTCCACTTACCAAAGTAATCATGTCCTTCATTGGATGCAAGCTGCCAGTTTTTAACGAACTTTACAAAAGTAGTATTTTTAGTAATATCGAATTCAATGAATATAATTTTCTTGATAAAGATAGTTCATATTCTGTTAAAACTGGCACTTGAAAAAAATAATTCCCGGATATGAATCAAACAATAGGATTTGTGTAATTTTATGAACTCATGAAAAAAACCCTTTGTGATGACCGAAGAATTTTTACATTATTTATGGCAATACCGATTACTCGAGAAATATCTTGAAACCACAGCCGGTGACGAAATTATTGTAACCCATCCCGGGTATAAAAATACTGATGCCGGCCCTGATTTTTTTCAGGCGAGGATAAAAATCGGGGATACACTTTGGGCCGGAAATGTTGAGATACACATCAGGGCGTCCGACTGGTTTCTTCATCAGCATCAACACGACAGTGGATATTCAAATATCATTTTGCATGTGGTTTACGAAGACGATCAGCCAATTCCGGATTTGAACGGTAAACCCATTATGACGCTCGAATTAAAAGGAAAATTCAGCACACGGCTTTATAATAAATACCAGGCTTTTCTTTACAACAAATCCTGGATACCCTGCAATACAGATGTTGCAACCGTAAATTCGCTGATCTGGCAAAGCTGGCTCGAAAGATTGGTTGTAGAGCGTATCGAAAGGAAATCGGCTGATATCAGGCGATTACTTCATCTTAACCTGAACGACTGGGAAGAAACTTTTTACCAGATACTTGCAGGTAGTTTTGGATTTAGGGTCAATGAGCAACCCTTTTTAATGCTGGCAAAATCATTACCACTAACAGTTTTAGGAAAGCACAAAGATAACCTTTTCCAGCTTGAAGCGATTTTACTTGGTCAGGCAGGTTTGTTGAAAGGTGATTTTACCGATGAATACCCTCAAAGCTTACAAAAGGAATATAAATTCCTTAACAGGAAGTATTCGTTATCACCGATTGCCGGCCATTTGTGGAAATTCCTCCGGTTAAGACCGGCCAATTTTCCAACTATCAGGATTTCACAATTTGCTTCACTGATACATCAATCGCAGAATTTGTTTTCCAAAATACTTGCTTGCCAAACAGTACAGGAAGCCTGTTCGATGTTGGAAATCCAGGCATCCGAGTATTGGGAAACCCACTATGTTTTCGACAAACCCACATCGAAGAGAGTAAAGCGCTTTGGGGTTTCGGCCATACAAACCGTCCTGATCAACACTGTAATTCACTTCTTGTTTTTATTTGGAAACGAAAAAGGAAACCATAGTTACAGAAACAGATCCATCGATTTTTTAACTTCCCTGCCAGCCGAAAAAAATAATATTTCCGAAGGTTGGGAGAAACTTGGAATAAAGCCACAGAATGCGTTTGAATCTCAGGCATTGCTTGAGCTAAAAACCAAATACTGTGCACTTAAAAAATGCCTTCACTGCAGGGTAGGATTAAGCCTTTTACGGCAAAGCGAATAAAAAACATTTCAAATTAACCCGGTCGATCATTAATTTGATATTGAAGGATGATCCTAAAAATCGATTTTGTAGCTCAGGTTAGGAATAAAAATGCCTTCCCGGGTTTTATCGACCGTATTACGGATATAATTGTATTGGAATCCCTGGAATTCACGGAACATGGTTGCGTTAATTATCTTGAATGCGATTTCTTTGGTGGTTTTCTTTTTGTTCATTTTATAGCTGATGGTAAAATGACTCGTAAATGAGGCGGGGTATTGACTTGAAAATGCCTTTGTTTCGTCATAGATTGCATCCATTGCTGCCATTGAGGCCGCTATATTAACCGGTGAATAATGATCTCCACCCTGATAACATAACCTGATATTCACACCAAAAACATTTTGCCGGTTTTTCCCGAACTGCCATTCTTTGCCTGATAAAAAGTTGAATAGAAAATTCCTGTTGTATCGGGTATTCCGCCAAATCCCATCGCCACCCTGATATTTTGAATTAAATGCGGAAATTGTAAAAAGATAGTAAGACCCTTTGGTCAGGTATTGTTCCAGGGTAACTTCCAAACCATAATTTATTCCTTTGCCATCATTCACGAGTTTATGGTCGAAAAACCAATCATTCTGAAGATTGATAAAAGAAAAGGAACTGTCAGTGATCACCGGAACATTGTAAAGTTGCTGAAAATAGGCTTCGGCTTTTAGATGAACATTTTCGGTTATATCAAGATCGTAACCAAGTACCAAATGGCATGCTTTGGTAAAGTCGAGATTTTTATTGTCGAAAGCATTATTGTTGGAAATGCCTTTTGTAAAATAATAGTTCAGTCTTTCCAGCCGGCTGTGTGAACCATAAGCAAGTCCTAATGATTGTGCCGGTTTGAACTGCCACTTGATGCCGAGCCGCGGTTCGATGGTATAATGCTTATTCAAAGTGAAAAGTTGTGCAATTCCACCAACGTTCATACTCAGATTTTCGGTGAGCTTAAATGTTGAACTTGTAAAGACAGAAAGCAAAGTGGAAAAACCATTTACATCGACAATGGTTTGGGGTACGATATCGGGAGTTACAACATTTTTGAAAAGCATGTCGTACATTAATCCGGTAACGACGAGTCCAGTTTTATTGGTGTGCCTTGCGCCGAATTTCGAATTTACAAATGATGATAAAACGAAATCCCAGGTTTTGTTGTTAATTTTATTTTCAGGCTGAAGTTTCAACCCGCTGTTTATTAAATCGGTTTTGAGGTCGATGCCATAAACCGTGGCAGCCAAAGTTGTTTTTAAATATAAATTATTGTCGAAATAAATTTTGTGGCTGATGCCTGCCGCACCCATGAATTGGTTTACATCCTGCTGTTCTTTATCATATTTGTAAAACCATTTTGTGCTGTCGGTTTTCGCCTTCTGGCCTGAACCATCAATAAGTCCGATTCCCCAAACAAAAATTACTCCTGCCTTTTTTGTCGGAAAGGTCATTTTAAAGGATAAATCCTGATAAGTAACCCCTCCGGCGTTTTCGGGAAGAAGTGGGGCAATCAGACCAAGTGTTGAGTAGCGGTAATTGAATAAGTAAGACGACCTTTTTCCTTTTTTAAATGGGCCTTCTGAAGATGCTTCAATGCCAATGACCCCTAGCTGGAAGGAGCTTTCGTTCTTTTCGTTATTCCCTGTTCGCATAAAGATGTCGAATACGCCCGAAAGTGCATTTCCGTATTCAGCGGGAAAAGCCCCGGTGAGAAAATCGGAATTGGCAAGCATCATCGTGCTTAATGCAGTTAAACCACCACCCCCAAAAGCCGATACATCAGCAAAGTGATTTGGGTTATGAATTTCGATACCTTCCATTTTCCATTGCAGATATTTTGGGGAATTTCCACGAACCATAATTCCATTATTTCCCACATTACTTGCGACGCCGGCAAACGATGCAGCCAATCTCGCCGGGTCATCAAAACCACCTGCATAGCGTGATGCCTCATCAACACTCAACATTCTTGCACTCACCGTTGCCATCTGATTTAATGGTGCTTCTTTGTTTACATTTGGTTTGATCACAACCTCATTTAAACCTGTAGCATTTTCTTTAATCGAAATAGTGAGAAAGGTTTCTTTGGCTGATGAAACCTGCACCTCACGAATAATGGTTGGCTCGTAACCCACATAGGAAACCTGAATATCGTACCTCCCAACCGGTACATTGTTGAGTCTAAAATTTCCCCCAATGTCGCTGGAAGTGCCGATAACAGGATTGGTGTTTAGCAAGATTAAATTTGCATAAGCGATGGGTGCGTTTGAAGCATTGTCGATTATTATTCCACGGATGGTTTGGGATGGACTTTGTCCATGCAAGTTTGCATAAACAAATAATGCGATAATAAGTAAAAGTGAAAATCGTTTCAGCATATTATGGTATTTTTGTGCAAAGTAACCGTCTTCAACTTTCACAGGCAATACTGATATTTCAGTATCTGACTCATACAATAAAAGTAAAATGGATGTTTTAAAAAAAGAATATGCCGAGTTGTTGGGCCAGCAGCAATTTAACGAAAGTGAACTGGATTACACCATCCTCGAAAAGCACAAAACCCTGTTACAGCAGTTGTCGGTTGTCGGCAATATAGGGATTACCGTTTTTGATTTATTCAGAAAGAAGCATGTATTTACCTCCTACAATTTCGAAAATTTGTTTGGTTATGATTTGAAAGAAGTTGAAAATGCCGGTACGGAATATTTCAACTCCCGGGTTCATCCTGATGATTTCATTGTTCTTTCTCAAAACGGAATTGAATTGATGAAATTTGTTTATCAGTTGCCGAAAGAAAGCCGGACAGCTTATAAACTTATCAATGAGTACAGGATTTTAAATGGCGAAGAAAAGTATATCCGGGTGATCGAACAACATCAGGTACTTGAGCTGGATGTAAACGGAAACATCTGGCTGGCACTGAGTGTAGTTGATGTTTCGCCAAACCAGGAGGTTTTTTCCGAAATAAAGAGCCAGTTGTTGAATTATAAAACCGGGAAAATTGTTACATTGATTCAGGATGATGCGACTAAAGAGAATGTACTTGTCAATGATCTGACGAAAAGAGAAAAGGAGATTCTGCAAATGGTAAAAGAAGGCTTTTTAAGCAAGGAAATTTCGGATAAACTCTCCATCAGTATCCACACTGTAAACACGCACCGGCAAAGAATTTTGGAAAAACTTAATGTTGATAATTCGATGGAAGCGGTTGGTTATGCTTCAAAGTTAGGATTGTTGAAATAGTGAATCACTGAATCACTAATGAGTTTTGGTAAAATAGCACCCATACCGTTTCCGAAAACGAATCAGCAGTTTACTTCTTGTCTTTCTCTCTTTTCATTAGCTGGCACATGCAGGAGCCACTTAATCTTTCCGTTTTATCGATGACGAGCGGAAGATTATCGCGTTCCCATTCAACCAATCCGCCGGCCATATTTGCAATATTTTTAAAACCTTTTGATTTTAGAAAAATTACGCTTTCCTTGCTGTGAATCCCTGCGGCATCGGCAAAGACAAGCATTTTATCTCGGGGCAGTCCAGGGAAGGTTTCTTCGAGGATTGATCGCGGGCAATAAATTACCCGGGCAACACCAAACATCTTGTGGCGGTTCATATAATCTTCCCGAACATCCACCAAAACAGCCCCATCGGCGCATGATTCAAGGGTTTCGCGTGGACTAAGATGAAAGATGCCTTGTGATATAAAGCCTTTCGACATAATGAATACCAGAAAATTTCAATAAAGTATTTCAGCCTTGTCGTAGATGGCGTCGATTGTTTCGGCTGTTACAGGTGTTTTCCCTTTTACATAGCCAAGATCGGTGAGCCTGAAATGAATAAACGAGTCAAATCCTTTGCTTTTTATGATGTTATAACCGCAATCTTCGCTGCATCCATCAATAACGAGAATATTTTTGGATTTGTAATCACCGAGAGTTTCTCCGTCTTGGGAAGCAATCAGAGCAAGACAGTTCATTTTTCGGACTTTATTTTGAGATAATCTGCGTGCGATATGGTCAGAAATATGGCCCAGATCACAAGCTCCGGAGCAAGCCAAAGTGATATCTTCATCACAGCCACATGTACATTTAGCATTTTCCATTTTTGGTTATTTTAAATTTTGGAAATTTTCAGGAAGGCCTCTGTTTTATAAATCATGATACGAAATAAACCACCACATAATAAATCCCTACGCCAATAAACAACACTGCAATAACCCGCCGGAACCAAACTTCGAAGGTTTTGATCCGCCTGTAAACCATTCCCATTTTCCCAACAGAAAAGGCCAGGATCCAGGCAAAAATGATAACTGGAATTCCGGTGGCAATAGCAAAAATAATGGGCAGGTAAAGCCCGCCTGCACTGCTGATGGTCATCGGGATGAGCATCCCGAAGTAAAGTACACCGCTGTATGGGCAAAAGGCAAGTGCAAAAACGATTCCAAGCAGCAAAACACCCCAAAAACCCGACTGGCTATGCGATTCCATTTTTTCGGTTATTTTGCCAAGGCCCGGAAAATTGATCCTGATCACATCGAGCATGAAAAGACCAATGATGATAAGCAAGGGGCCTAAAAGTTTTTCGCCCCATTGCTGTAAAGCCCCTGAAAGTCTAAAGCGGTTGGCTCCCAGGAAGAAAATCACTCCGATGGCAGTGTATGAAATCGCTCTTCCCAGGGTGTAAATCAATCCGTTATAAAAAACAGTCCGGCGATTTTCGATGTCTTTACTGATGAAACCGATCGCCGTAATGTTTGTTGCCAGCGGGCAGGGACTCAATGCCGTCATCAATCCAAGCAAAAATGCCGAGAGAAATGGCAAACGGGAATTTTCGTAAATATTCAGGAGGAACTCCATGATTGGAAATCCGGATTATTTGAGCAGTTCTTCGATGGTTTTTTTAATTTCCTTTTTGAGCTTTTCGGGCTTTGTTTTTGCATACATAAAAGCATCATTGGTGAGGTCGGTTTTCTGTTCACCCGAGATAAACAGTAAAGTCTGTCCCGAAACACCCATCTTTTCAGCAAAGGCTTCATTGCCATCTTCTTCGATATTTACCGAAAGAAAAGTTATGGTTCCGTCTTTCATTTTTTCAGGGAAATACTCATCGAAGGCATTTTTGGTTTCACTTTCCACAGCTTCACAGGTGGCACATCGCCTGGTATAGTGAAAATAATAGGCTTCGATTTTTTTACCTTCCGGTGCGAAACCGGAACCATCGGTTTTAACTTTATCCGAAACCTTGGTGGCAAAAGCCTGTGTTACCAGGAAAGCCACAATCAAAAAACTTAAAAATTTTTTCATAGCCTGATCATTTATTTGGTTAATATTTCTTTCAGTTCTGACGACGAAGGGACCCTTCCCCGCACAAGCACTTTTCCGTCAACCACAAGCGCCGGCGTAGATGAAACACCATAACTCATAATGTCCATAATATCCTCAACCTTTGCAACAGCTGCAGCAATGCCCATTTCTGAAACGACATCGCGGGTTACTTTTTCGAGTGCTTTGCACCTGGGGCATCCCGTTCCTAAAACTTTGATTTCCATAATTAATTTTTGATTATTCGTTGTTCGTAAAAACACGAACAAAAGTAGAAAAAAATTTATTCTTCAAAGAAAATTTTAAATAAATTTTTTGCCATATCCCAGTTTTCCCGGTGAAGGCAGTACTTGATTTTTGGAGGCTCGGTTTCTCCCTGGATCAGGCCTGCGTTTTTAAGTTCTTTCAGGTGTTGCGACAAAGTTGATTTGGCGATGGGTAATTCATCCGAAAGGTCGCCACTATAGCAACAGGTCTGTTGCGAAAGATGCCGGAGAACATAAATTCTTACCGGGTGACTCATCGCCTTGGCAAACCTCGCAAGCGCTGCGTGATCTTTGGTGTTGTAGTTATTTAATTCCATTTTTTTCGAAAATTTGGTGATACAAAAGTAAAGTTTTGATTAAGCCAAAGAAAATGATTACTTAAAAATTCCATTCTTGTAAAAATATGTTTGTATTCTTCCTTCCGGTGACAATATGTTATTTATATTTGTTGCAAATACACAGACCCCGGCATGATTGTATCAAAAACCATATTAATATTTATAAAATCGTTTTTAGACATTCTCAAAGCTTTTCATTTATGAAACCAGTAATTATTATATTCCTAATAACAATTCTAGCACTTACAGCAACTGCACAACATACTTTTGAATTGATTATTGAAGACCCTTTAGATCAGATGCCTCACTCAATTATCGAAAAAGATAATTATTACATTATTTCAACAATATTCGGCATGTATTCATCAGCAGGAATTCAATCACAACTATTTAAAATTGATAAACAAGGCGGAATTGTTTTGACCAAAATAGTGAAGCCTGAGACTTACGAATTTTTATTGACTAATATTATTTCAAATGCAAACGGCCGGTTTACCGGATTTGGATTTCAAAAAGTAGCCGACGATTCGACTGCTTGTTTTACAATTTTGGAGATGGATGATGATTTTTCGATACTTACAGAAAGGAATTATCAAACCGACTTTCATTTCCTTGAATATATTAACGTTGAGAAATACAATGATTATTACCTTGTAATAGGCAGTGGGAATTATATTTCATATCCATTGTACCATTTGTTTTCGTACAAAATCAATTTTTCTTATGATACGCTAATGAGTAAAGTCTATCCGGAAGAAGGCACAAATCTCGCATTTGATATAATCCCAACCCTGAATGGAGATAATTTTAAGGTTTTTACCAGGGGCTACAACCAGCAAACCAATGCTATGGGGCAGATAATCCGGTTGGATAAGCTGCTCAACATGGTCGAATACACGGCGATTCCTGAAAATGTATTCTCCTTTAATGATGCAATGTATATTGATGAGTCGCATTACCTGTTAAGCGGTAAGGCAGATATTTTCGACAACGGCAGGTCGGGATCCAAACTTGCACTAATGCTCATGGATACTGCCGATGTACTTCATGATATCCGGTTTTTAGGTGCCCCGGATACCATAAATTACCCGGGATTTTACAGCAATCTTGATTTTAGCAATCCGGACAACATATTTTATGCAGGGATTAAGAATCTTGCATTTGGTTACTTTATACCTGCCAGTTCCTGGATTTTCCTTAATAAACTCAACAGTAAGCTCGAAGTGGAATGGCAAAAGTTTTATGGTGGCGATGCCAATTACAATGTATGGAACCTGATAGCTACCCAGGACGGGGGATGCCTTATGGCCGGAACACGCTATGATTACATTACACAAAACAATTTGCGCGATGTTTATCTCTTGAAAGTAAATTCAGAAGGCCTTGTAACCGGCTTTGGTGATGAGCCATCCCAAATACCTTTTACGGATGCCATTGTTTACCCTAATCCGGGAAGCACTTATTTAAAAGTGGAATCTGGCCCGCAAATTGATGGCGCATTATTTGAAATGTTTAATATTTCAGGCAAAATGGTTTCCAGTGTATTACTCCGAAATCGGTTGCAGGAAATAAACACCAGTTCCCTCCCTAAAGGTACTTACACCTACCGTATCAATTGGAAAAACCAGTTGGTGGCTTCGGGCAAGTGGTTGAAAAACTAAAAATAAAATTTCCAAAAAAAACCAGCAACCCAAATCTTATCAATTCGGTTGCTGGTTGTTTACTTGTGAAATGCAATTGGATCTGGCATAATATTCCTGGAGTCAAAATAAAAATTCACTACTGACTACTTTTTTCCACAGAAGGTTGCAGTATTAAGTTTCAGAATTAAAAAATCAACTTCAGGATATTTGGACACGTAATCATAAACATCTGCAAATGCACGATCGGCAAAAACTCCAACCCATTCTGCCCAAAAAACGACAATTGTATAGTCGAATTCTTTGCTTTGTTCAATCAGGTTTGCTTTTTCCACGTTTCCTATATCAAACAAGTTCAGATCAGAATACAAATGCAAATTAAAATTTATTGTAAGATCGTAAGGAGAATGCATCGGTAGCGTGTCAAATATTTTGTATATATGTGGATTCCCCATACACTGATCCCATCCATAAATAAATGATCCATCCGGACCGTACATTCTTATTTGAACTGCCGCAGCACTTGCACCTGTTTTCAACTTATAGCTATTTAAAGCATATTTTTCATCTGAAAGGCTGTCCATATGACTACACCTAATACTAAATACATTTTGTGTATCAATGCTTTCCGTAATCAGGTATTCGATTTGTTGCCTGTGGGGTTCATTTTTTCGAGGTGTTACGTCATATATGAAGTAGTAAACAATGCCACAACTACTTAACGACATTAATACTAATGGCAGAAGAATATGGATCAGCCTTGGTTTCATATCATAAATTTTTCGGTAATGTATCATTTGTTGGAATATGACATGGTTATTCAACGTAAGTCCTTACGCAAATAACAGTGCTGCCATTGTCAGAATGGGAGTAAGTTAATGGATATCTGCCAGGTAATATTATGACTGAGTCTCTATTAAAAAGCTCAGACGCAGCATCTCCAATATAATATTCCTCCATTATGTACAGGGTATCATAATAAGCAAAGTCCTGATGAATAAATGTAATTCCAAAAAGTGTATCAGAATAATATGCCATCTGAATTAACCTTTCGCCATCAGCGTAATCATCAGCACTTATTAAATAATCACTGTTAACCGGTATTAAGTTATCAACTCCCTTTGTAGTATTTCCAAAACAAATGCCTGGACATTCACCACATGGTAAATTTAGTCCACAATGAATTAGCTGACCATTTATTAGATATGGCCCAACACCTGAATGTGCCACAAGCCATCTCCACCATTGTACAGGACCTTTACTATTATTGTATAAATGTTCTTTATACGCATTCAACATAATTTGATCAACATCAAAATCGGAATTCGATGTGGGAAGAATATTCTCTTGCGTATTTTGAGGAATGCTTCTGCTATCATCCTGTTTTGAACAAGATATTACTATTACTAAGACTGCAATAATAATTGTAATTACTGCTGAAAATAATATCGATTGAATTTTTTTCATATTTGTTAATTTTGATAGAATTGAATATTTAAAATAATTTACCAGAAAATAATGCGTACATAATATATAACCTCTATTCATTTTCGAAAAAAAAATTAATAGTCTTTTTGTTAAAACAACATATTTTGAATTAAATATCTATCCCAAATATAATTACAGATTAGTTGGGATAAATAAGTCAAACGAATTCATTCTTTCCCAATATAAAAATGTATTTGTTAGAATAATAGGATAAATATTGGGCGGTGTTATTGTTGGGCATTGGTACAGGTAGTAATTCACAAAATAAAATAGGTATCAGGGAGTGGTGCCATTCAAAGTCTCGGCTGGTTAGCAAATGTATGCAAATCCATTGGGCGTTTACGAGGGGGGGGTAATCGTTACGAGGTATAGTATTTGGGAAAGTGTTTTCAAAATCGGAATATCATTATTAAATGATCCGTTTTTTTAAAACAAAAATAGGATACTTTTTTTGTAAATACGTAACTAATCATTTGTAAAATGAATAAAGTTATTAACAATTTGGATTTTGAAATGAATTTGTTTTTTTTTGTTAATGGTAAATACTATCTTTAGCAAGATATTTATCAATCAAATGCGATTTTATATTAAAATCTTAGGATTTTAACATAAAAAAAACCAAATCATATTAGAAGCATTATATTCTTAAAAGAAAAGAGAAATCACTGCTTCATTCAACATCAACAAGCCATTTCGCCGGCATTTTTCATAGCCGACAGCAGATTATAGGCGCCTTTTATTACAACCTTAGAGGTGTTGATATCAAAATCAGCAGGTAGAATAACTTCGGTAAATCCGCCATCGGTAGCACCTTTGCCAACCTCTATCATCCTGTATTCGGTAAAAGGTTTGCCGTCTTCTTCCTTGCTTTTCCCGAAAACGAAAATGTAATCCTTATCATCGAAGCTTACAATGGCATCCGATGGTAGTGCGGTCACTGTGTTTCCTGATGTTTCGATGATTGCATTTACATACATTCCGGGCAAAATGTTTTTACAGAAACCGGAAACACTGGCGTAAACCGTGTAGGTTTTATCCTCGTTTACCGATCTGCCGGTTTGGTAAATCACAGCTTCATGTTGCTCGGTTTCGTTGTTTATAAAGAAGCGGATTTTCTGACCCTGGGATACCTTATCTGCATCTTTTTCAAACAGGGTAAGTTCGAGTAAAAGCCTGTCGCTGTTCACAATTTCGAACAACACCTCCGATGGGGCAACAAATTTACCGATGTTGATATTTACCGTTTTTACAAAGCCTGAAATGGGTGAAACCAAATCGATTGACCGACTTATATCGTCTTCGTGAAGATTTGAAGGATCAATACCAATCAGCGCAAGCTTTTGCTCCAGGGCTTTTACTTCAGCCTTAAGATTTTTATAATCGGCAGTAACCTGTTGCAGGTTTTGTTGTGAATATACGTCTTCCTTGTAAAGTTCACTATGGCGGTTAAATTCGGCTTCGGCAAATTCGAACTTGTTCTTTGCTTCGAGGTAATTTTGCTGGATATCAATAAACTCCTGGTTTTCGAGAATGGCCAATGTCTGCCCTTTGCTCACTGCGTCCCAGGGCATTAGCGAAATGCTTTTAACAAATCCGCCCAAGGGCATACACACCGTAGCAAGGTTTTGTGGAGCAACTGTAACTTTACCGCTAACCTTGAGTGTATTACTCAGCGAACGCATTTCGATTGCCCCTGTTTCGATGTTGGCAAATTTAATCTGGTCGTCCCGCAATTCGACAATATCTTCGGGGAGCACTTCTGCTTCTTTGGTGTCGGCTACGATACTTTTATTTCCGTTGCATGATAGCAAAACAAAAAGGAAGGTCGAAATAATTGTGGTTGATATGAAACTATTTTTTTTCATAATATTTCTGGTTTAATAAATTTTGCCTGTTATAAATTCGATGTTAATGATGGTTTGGTTGAAGCTGTTTAATGCGTCGAGATAATTTTGTTTTATGTCAAGTGCCCTGCCAAGGTTCATTATATATTCGAGGTAATCCATTGCCCCGGCTTTGTAGCTTAACGTAGCCTGACCGATAATCAGATCGGCTTCAGGAACAGCCTGATTTTCGTAGTACGTCAAACTATTGTTGTATTTGGCATATTCGCCCAGCAACGATTGGTAAGTTCCCAACAGCGATTTTGAATAATATTCGGCATTTGTTTGTGCAATCTGCTCATTCAATCTGGCAGATTTAATTTTTGATGTATAAGGTTTGAACCACAAGGGAATTGCAATCCCTGCCTGAATCCCCGTGAACCGGTCGCTCATTCCGAAACTGCGCGGTATTCCATTCACTTCCTGGATGCCCCTCATGCTTTGATCGAAATATCCGATACTCAGATCAGGCATCATACGGCTTGTTTCGAGCTTTTTTTCGATGTGTGAGATTTCCACCTGCTGTTGTATGAAACTTAGTGAGGGATTGCCAGCTATTGCAAAACTATCGGCGGTAAATGAAAAATTGGCCCGGGGCAGGACAGTATCGGCAGGAAGTATTTCAGATTTGGAGTTCAGGAGTGTTTGCAGTTTTTGTTTATAAATCACCAGATCAGCAGATACCTGTTGCAATTGGTTTCTCACTTCGAGGCTTTGCGAACGGGCGGTTATCATTTCAAGGCGGTTCGTCTCACCCGATTTCGCCCGCAATTCGGCAGCCCTCAAAAAACCTGAATACAAACTATCCTGGTAAGCAAATAGTTTTTGTTTTGAGTACAGGTAAGCCAACTGCCAATAAATCTGCTTCACCTGTGTGGCAATTTCAAGCTGTGAAACCTTATATTTCCATTTGCTGCTTTTTGCGCTGGCGTTGGCAAGTTTGTTTTGGTTGATATATACGGTGGGAAACACAAACGGCTGTGAAATGGTAAAACTGTTGTCATTGCTGAATGAGTTGAACTGCCCAAATTGCCCGTCGATATTTGTTTTTGGGATATCCCAGGAAGTCCCTTTCAATGCATTTTCAGCATCTACCGAATAAGCGGCTGAACGGACAGCCAGGTTATCATCCATCGCCATTTGAATGGCCTGACGTAAGTTGATGGTTTTTACCTGCTGAGCTTTCATAATATTATAAAACGATGAACCTAAGAAGAGCAACAATAGGAAGGATATTGTTTTTACTGTTTGTCGTTTTAAAGAGAATCTGAATTTGCCTGACGAAAAGAAAATATAAAAAACCGGTAGAATTACCAGGGTCAGGAAAGTTGCTGTGATGAGTCCTCCGATAACCACCGTTGCGAGCGGTTTTTGAACTTCGGCTCCCGCTGATGTTGACAAGGCCATTGGCAGGAACCCGAGGGAAGCTACCGCAGCCGTCATAATCACAGGTCGTAAACGGATATGCAAACCTTTCAGTACACGTTCAGTAATATCAGTTATGCCTTCAGTTTCGAGACGGTTAAACTCGGCTATCAACACGATGCCATTCAGCACCGCCACGCCAAACAAAGCTATAAAACCCACTCCTGCCGATATGGAAAAATTCATGTCCCGTAGCCAAAGTGCAAACACCCCACCAATGGCCGACATGGGTACAGCCGAAAATATTAGCAGGGTTTGCTTCACGGAATGAAAAGTAAAATAAAGCAATACAAAAATAAGGAGTAAGGCCACAGGCACGGCTACCGATAATCTTTCTTTGGCAGCTTCAAGGTTTTCGAACTGGCCACCATACGTCACATAATAACCGGTTGGAATGCTTATCAATTGGTCAATTTGTCTTGTTACCTCTGCAATCACACTTTGAATGTCCCGGTTCCGGACATTAAAACCAACAGTAATGCGTCGTTTGGTATTCTCCCGCGAAACCTGGGCCGGTCCCGATTTAATTTCGATATCAGCAATCTGTTCAAAAGGTATCTGTTCGCCACTGGGAAGGGCTACCGAAAGGTTTTTTACATCGCCGAGGCTTTGGCGGTAATCTTTATCCAGGCGCACCACAAGGCCGAAACGTTTTTCTTCGTCAAACAAAACACCTGCCTGGCTTCCTGCAAAAGCAGTTCGCAATACCTCGTTCACATCACCTACCGAAAGGCCGTATTGAGCCAGGCGATCACGGTTGTAATCAACCTGCACCTGTGCCAGCCCGGTAACTTTTTCGACATTAATATCTTCAACACCTTCGATGTTCTGAATAATTTTTTCGACTTCAGATGCCTTTTCAGCCAGGGTGTTCAGGTCGTCACCGAATATTTTTACCGCAATATCCTGTTTTGAACCCGACATAAACTCGTTAAACCGCATCTGGATGGGTTGCTGGAACTCGAATTTGACACCGGCCAGTAATACCAGTTTTTCTTCCATTTTTGCCACCAGTTCCTCACGGGTTTTGGCTGATGTCCACTCGCTTTTATCTTTGAGGGTAATAATATAATCGCCTGTTTCCATAGGTGTAGGATCGGTTGGAATCTCACCCGCCCCAATTTTACAGACCGTATGTTTTACTTCAGGGAAATTGTCGAGCAAAATTTTGTTGGCTTTTATAACCATATCTACGGTATGGCTGAGAGAGCCACCTTGCAAAGTCATCACGCCGGCTGCAAGGTCGCCTTCTTCGAGTTGGGGGATAAATTCTCCTCCGAGGCGGCTGAACAGAAACAGGCTAAAAAGGAACAGCACAATGGCCGAAACCGATACCAATACCTTTCGGCGAAGAGCAAAAGCAATAACGGGATTAAATGCATTGTGAAAACCATTGATAAGATGGTCGGAAAAATTGCGTTTACGTTCGGTTTTTTTACTCAGGAACAATGCAGATATCATGGGAACATAAGTCAGCGACAGAATTGATGCTCCTAATAAAGCAAAAGTTACCACCTGGGCCATTGGGCGGAACATTTTTCCTTCGATGCCGACCAATGCCATAATGGGCAGGTAAACGATTAGGATAATGATTTGACCGAAAGTGGCTGAACTCATCATTCGCCTGGCCGATTCATATACATTTTCGTCCATTTGTTGCTGCGAAAGTTTTTTGACACCCGGATGATGATGCTTGCTCATAAATAAACGATGTACCACGCTTTCAACAATGATCACCGCACCGTCCACAATCAGGCCGAAGTCGATAGCCCCAAGGCTCATCAGGTTTCCGGATACCCCGAAGAGATTCATCATCGAAAGTGCAAAAAGCATCGCCAGTGGTACGACTGAAGCCACAATTAACCCGGCACGCAGGTTGCCCAAAAGAAGCACGAGAATAAACACAACGATTAAGGCACCCTCAATCAGGTTTTTTGATACTGTGCCAATGGCACGTCCCACAAGTTCTGATCGTTTCAGGAACGGTTCAATGCTGACTCCAACTGGCAACGACTTTTGTATCGATTGGATCCGGCTTTCAACATTATCGATTACTTCATGTGCGTTCGACCCTTTCAGCATCATAACAACACCGCCGACAGCTTCGGAAGTATCTACCACAAATGCCCCGTAACGTGTTGCATTTCCGTATTGGACGGTTGCCACATCCCGGATTAGAACCGGGATTCCAGCTGTATTGTTCTTAACTACAATCTTTTCGATGTCCTCAATGGTTTTAACTAAACCGATGCCACGGATAAAATAAGCCGTTGGCTTCTTATCGATATAAGCACTTCCTGTATTTTCGTTGTTCCGTTCGAGGGCCCGAAAAATATCTGTAAGCGTCAGGTTCATTCCTCTGAGCCTTTCCGGGTTTACGGCTATTTCGTATTGTTTTACAAACCCACCATAACTGTTTATATCGGCTACGCCTGGCGTGCCAAGCATTTCACGCCTTACAACCCAGTCCTGGATGGTTCGTAATTCCATGGTATTGTATTTTTTTTCGAAACCTTTTTCAACGGCAAGCCGATATTGGTAAATTTCTCCCAGACCGGAAGAAATGGGAGCAAGTTCAATCTTTGCGAGCCTGGCAGGGATCACATCTTCGGCTTCCTTGATGCGTTCACCCAATTGTTGCCTTGCCCAATAAACATCAACATCGTCGTTAAATACAACCGTAATTACCGATAAACCTAAGCGCGAAATGGAGCGAAGCTCGATGATATCGGGGATGTTGGCTACAGCAACTTCAACAGGAGCGGTAATAAAGCTTTCCACCTCCTGTACTGCCAGCGATGGGGCAAGCGAGATGATCTGTACCTGGTTGTTTGTAATATCAGGTATGGCATCAACAGGCAACCTGGTCAGGGAATAGGTACCCCAGCCGATCAGTGCCAGCACAAACAACCCAATAATAAATTTATTATGTATCGAAAAATGAATAATGCGTTCTATCATAATGTATTGGAATAGAATATTGAAATATGAAAATTTTCCGAAGGGAATCCTTCAGGATGAAAAAAGACTGAAAGGGAACGCTAAATTAAAGGAGGAGCCCGCAGTTGTGGAACTCTGACGGACAGACATGACGGTAAAAGTGTATTAACAACTATGACATTTGTGGAAATACCTGCTGGAAAAATGGAGAAAATTTCGGTTTCAGCCGAAACCAAGAAATTTGTTTTGAATATTTTTTTGAGATCCGTGGAAACAACGGTAAAATGGCAGCCATTGCAATCGCTGTGATGTTTCTGTTCGGTGCAATGATGATCAACATTGGTTTCCGAAGCATCATGCCCACCATTATGAATCTGCTGAAATGATAGATTACACAGGTTTTCATCCCTTAAATCGAAGTGATGATGGTGTGGAATCAGGCTGTGTAAGATGATGGCCAAAGCTGCCATCCACAACCAGAAAAAAGCAGTATGTTTTAGTTTGCGATACAAGATGTATTTTAATAAAAAACGTTGGCAAATATAGCGGTTTTTTAAAACAAGGCATATTTCAAAATCCGTCCTGAAGCATTTGTGATCGAAACGGTTTCCCGGACTGGTGTTCGGGTATATTTTCTGAACATCAAATTGTTAGTCCGGAAAAAAAATTTAAAAATGTACAAAGGCCAGAAGTTTGCCTGTCAATCCTCCTGATCCCAACCCGTCGCAGGGTATTTTCAATGTAAGCATCAACCAAACCCTTCATAATCCCCAAATCCACATCACCGATTTTAGAGGTAGCCTGGTGAAAACCTTGCGACCGCAATTTGTTGAAAAAGGTAGACCGTTTCAAATTAATCTTGGCGGATTTCCAAAGGGAGTTTATTTCCTCAAATTACAGGATATCGGATTTGCCGGAGTTAAGATAATAATTATTGATTAAACATTAGCCCTTACAGGGTAATAAACCCTTTCAGGGGTGGGTAAACCAAATGTTATTAAAATGAAAAAGCTAATCATTACCATGTAGGATGCCGAACTTGAAAAATTTAGCCTGATTAAAGAAACACTTTCTTTGAGTGAGTTTTTGAATATTTTAATAAAGGAAATAGCCCCGGAAGTCTTCACATTGGCATCTGAGCCGGCTGAAAGTTACGATAAATCTGAGGCCAGTTCAGGACAGGTTAGTTTTAGAGTAAAAAAAATGAACACCATGCAAGGAATTGACAGGATTAACAATGATGTTGCTTTATCCAGGCTTGAGAAAATATTAAACGAAATTGCAATTTCCACACAAACAAACACCGGTGTTTCTAAGCCATTATAAAAGCATATCAGAGTAAAACAGATGATAAAAGCACAGAATTATCGTGGGGTAGATGCTGGAATCTTTGAGAACGTTACCCGTGAATTGGATGTGAGTGTACCCTTTGATGAATTATTAAAAGCCATTTAAAATGAATTATTTGCTCGACACGGGTATCCTTTTGATTTACCTACGCAGAAGTAATTTGTTGGTTGAAATAAACAATCGTTACCGGCTCCTCTACTCTATAAATTTGTCCATCATTTCGGTTGTGAGTATGGGCGAAATTAAATCTATTGCTATCAGGAATCGGTGGCAAGTAAAAGAATAGGTTTGCTCGGACAATTCTTTCAGCAGTTTTTAATTGCTGACATCAATGTTGAAAGTGTTATACAATGTTATGCCGAAATAGATGCTGATAGTTAGGGGAGGTTTCCCGAAAGGCAATTACGAGTTTCTTCAGGAAACATGGGAAAGAATGATTTGTGCATTTCAGCTACCGCTTCTTTTTTGGAAGCCACGTTACTCACACTGGACCATGATTTCGATCATTAAAAAAAAGTTTTTACAAATAGAAACAATTGATTATTAATTACAAAAACATATTTGAAAACTATAAATTACAAGTATTATGAGAAAAGTTACATTCATTTTCACAGCAATCATTCTGAGCCTCACCACGATGGCCCAAACCCCGCAAGCCATTAAATATCAGGCAATAGCCCGCACTACCGATGGCTTTCCAATCATTAACCGAATAATTGCAGTAAAAACCTCCATTGTTTCGGGCAGCACTCCCGGAATAATGGTTTACAGCGGGTTGAATAGTGTGACAACCAATTCGGTGGGGCTTTTCGACATTCAGATTGGCGACCCGGATTTTTTTCTCTCGGGTAGTTTTACCAATATTAATTGGGGTGCAGATGTTTATTTCC
>Ga0172375_10002228_pt1 | contig 30441 bp, 34 predicted proteins | sample LakKiv1m_FD_114537 | JGI IMG/M metagenome (GOLD analysis project Ga0172375, IMG submission 114537) | Freshwater microbial communities from Kabuno Bay, South-Kivu, Congo - kab_092012_11.1m | ecosystem: Environmental > Aquatic > Freshwater > Lake | place: Democratic Republic of the Congo... | reverse complement strand
TTCCGGGGTTTATTAAAGAAAGGCCCGTGAATCTTAATTTTAATCTGGAGGAGAGGCTGAAAATGAATGTGAAACTAGGTCTGGTGATTCTGGCGGGTCTGCTCTTGCTGGCCAGCGCCTCGTGGGCGCAGCCCGGCCGGGGGCAGGGCGGCCGCGGCGGCATGCATTACGGCATGATGTGGGATGCCAAAACCGTGGAAACCATTACCGGGGAAGTGGTCAGCGTGGACCGGTATACCCCTGGAAAAGGCGGTACGGGTTACGGGCTCCGCCTGACTGTCAAGACGGACCGGGAACCCTTGTCGGTAATTTTGGGACCAGCCTGGTATATGGAAAAACAAGACCTGAAAATCGCCGTGAAAGACCGGGTGGAAGTCAAGGGCTCCCGGGTGACGATCCAGGGCCAGCCCACCATTCTGGCCGCCCAGGTGAAGAAGGGCGGGAAGTCTTTGGAACTCCGGGACGCCAACGGAGTCCCGGTGTGGGCCGGACAACGGGGCCGGTAGCAACGGTTAACCGGGGCCGCCTGCTGCTCAAGGCGGCCCCAGACAATGGAATTGTGACCTGTAGGTGGAAATCATGAAGAGAATCAACCAAGTATTGGTAATCAGCGTCGTTTTCGGCTTACTGGCGGCCGGCGCCGCCTCGGCCCACAGCCGAGGGGGGCAAAGGATTCACTACAGCACCCTGTATAATCCCGCCACCGTCGAAACGGTTCGGGGCGAAATCGTCTCCCTGGGGAAGACCATCTCCGGCAACGGCAGAGGCTATTGTGAAACCCTGACCCTTAAGACGAGCAAGGGCAATCTCTGGGTCGTTCTGAAACCTGAGACCTACCGGCCCAAAACCAACCTCAAGCTGCAACCCAAAGATCAGGTGGAAATAACCGGCTCCCGCCTGACCCTGCCCGGCAAGACCGCCCTGGTGGCCGCCACGGTGAAGAAGGGCGGCGACACCATGATCCTGCGGGAGCTCACCGGCCGCCCGGCCTGGGCCGCGGGGGATGATTGGCACACCCCCTGAGGGGGGTTATGCTATCATCGCCCATGGCCTGAACTGAACTCCTCTCCCGAAAGAGGGGAGATGACCCCGCAGGCCTGGTCTCAGCCGGGGCGGGAGGACGGACTGGGCCACCGATTGCAGGAATGACCGGGGGAGGGTTCTCACCGGGTTCAAGCCCTGAGATGATTGCCTCCCCCGGCCCGTAAGGTAAAAAGGTCATGGAGATGTGGGAAAAAATCGCTTGGGAGAACCGCAGCGCAATCATCCCCGTGACCCGGGACGCCCGCATGACGCCTACCGGACACTGCCGGGTCAAATCCCCCTAAATCCCGCTTTCTCCAAGGAAGGCTTGAATACGCCTTCTTTACCCCCCTTTGAAAAGGGGGGCGGGGGGGATTTTTATCCTTGTAAACCTGATATCCGAACCTGCCGATGACGCCGGTGTATGCCTCATATCAATGCAGGCGCAGGCCGCCCCCGGCTGCCAAGGAGGCTGGAACTGGAAAACTTTGCCGCCTTACCGAAATTGCTTGATTTTCTTGGCTACTTGGGTTAAAAAAAATATGATAACGTTTAAATCACCTTCAAGACCAGCACACAAAGGAGTTGGGTCCAAGAGTAACCGGTTCATACTTAAGGATAAAATTAGGGTAGAGGAGACGGCTTCGCCCGGGACCCCGGCAGTCTCGGCGAAAAAGTCCGGTGTGAGAATTTCAACAATCCAGCCCCTGCTTCAGCAGCCCTCTTATCTCTGGTCGCCTTTACCCAAGCCTTTTCGGGCTCCGGAAACCCTTGGTAATCACTTTCATGGCAGCTAACGTCCCTTTCAACTCTCTCATTCTGCCTCACCTCACCCAACTTACGCCGTATCAGGCCGGCAAGCCTTTAGAAGAACTGGAAAGAGAACTGGGACTCACCGACGCCATCAAGCTGGCGTCCAATGAAAATCCCCTGGGTCCTTCTCCCCTGGCCCTGGCCGCCATCCGGGACGCCCTGGGGACCCTGCACCGCTATCCCGACAGCCACGCCTATTACCTCAAGGAAGACCTGGCCCGGCATCTGGGACTGGCCCCCCAGCAGTTGATCCTGGGGAACGGCTCCGATGAAGTCCTGGACCTGCTGGTCCGGGCCCTGGTGCCTCCCGGCGGCGAGGTGCTGAGCACCACCCACACCTTTTTGATGTACGGTCTTCTGACCCAGGCGGTGGGCGGATTTTTCCGGCCGGTGCCCTTGCGGGACCTGCGGGTGGACCTTCCCGCCCTGGCCCAGGCGGTCACTTCCCAAACCCGGCTGATCATCCTGAATAACCCCAACAACCCCACCGGCACCGCCTTCCGGCGGCAGGAATGGGAAGACTTTCTGGCGGCGGTTCCCGCCACCGCCACCGTGGTTCTGGATGAGGCCTACCTTGATTTCGCCGATGACCCCCAGGTGCCTTCCAGCCTGGATTACCTGACGGAAGACCGCCCCCTGGTGGGGCTGCGCACCTTTTCCAAGGCCTATGGGCTGGCCGGCCTGCGCATCGGCTACGGCTTCGGCCCCAGCGAACTGATAGACTACCTGAACCGCCTCCGGATGCCGTTCAATGTCAACCGCCTGGCCCAGGCGGCGGCCCGGGCGGCCTTGCAGGACGCCGCCTTTCTGGCCCGGACCCGGGAGGTGGTGCTCGCCGGCAAAGACCTGCTCTACCGGGAGCTGGCCCGCCTGGGGCTGCCGTTTGTGCCCAGCCAGGCCAATTTCATCCTCATCCGGGTCCCCAGGTTAGGAAAGGAAGTGTATCAGGCGATGTTGCGGGAAGGGGTCATCATCCGGGCCATGGACGCTTACGGCTTCCCCGAATATATCAGAGTCAACCTAGGACTGCCGGAGGAAAACCAGCGCTTCCTGGAGGCGCTGGAAAAGGTGCTGGGGTCGGCGAACTGAGTGAGCCCCCGGGGAATCATCACCATCGACGGGCCGGCCGGGGCCGGGAAAAGTACGGTGGGCCGCCTCCTGGCCCAATCCCTGGGTTTCCTCTATGTGGACAGCGGCGCCCTCTACCGGGCCGTGGCCTATCAGGCCCGGCGGCTGGGGGTGGACCTGGACCGGCCCGAGAGCCTGGAAGAATTTCTGGCGGACTTTGCCCCGGAGGTGAGGGCCGATTCCCAGGGCTTCCACCTGGTGATCGACGGCCTGGAGGTCACCGAGGAACTCAGGTCCCCCGGGGTGAGCCGGGATGCCTCCCGGGTGGCGGCCCAACCTCTGGTGCGCCGCTGGGTCAAAGAGCGTTTGCGCCGGCTGGCCCAAAACGGCGGGGTGGTGGCTGAAGGCCGGGATCAGGGGACCGTGGTCTTCCCGGAAGCCCCCCATAAATTTTATCTTTCCGCGGACCTGGCCACCCGGGCCAAGCGCCGACGGCAACAATGGCAGGGGGAGGGGGAGCCGCCCTCCCTGGCCGAGACCATGGCGGACATCGCCGCCCGGGACCGCCGGGACCAGAGTCGGGAGGACGCGCCGCTCTCCATCCCGGAGGATGCTTTAGTTATTGATACCACCGAGTTGAGTATCGAAGAGGTGTTACAGCAGTGCCTGGCCAGGATCAGGGGCAGCGATCCGGCCGGTTGGAACCTAAACCCAGTAAATTTGTCTAAGGGGGCTAACATGGACGGTATGGAAAACAATGAACTGACTAACCACACCCGGCCGGAGGAAGTTGCAGAAGACCGGTCCCAAACCGAAGAGATCGCCAGCCCGGAGCCGGCTTCCTCATCCCTGGCGGAACCCATCCCCGAGATGCCGGATATGGAATCCATGAGCGAACTCTACGAAGAGAGCTTGAGGCGGGTCCAGGAAGGGGAAGTCGTCAAGGGCCGCATCGTGTCCATCACCAAAGACTATGTCATGGTGGACATCGGCTATAAGTCCGAAGGCCAGATTCCCATCCACGAATTCACCACCCCCGAGGGGGAGGTCACCGCCCAGGTGGGCGATGACGTGGAAGCCCTGATGGAGAGCCGGGAAGATGAAGAAGGGGCCCTCATGCTCTCCAAAAACAAAGCCTCAAAGATCAAGGTGTGGGAAGAGGTCAGTTCCGCCTACCACAATGATGGGGAAGTGGAGGGCACCATCGTGGCCAAGGTCAAGGGGGGCCTGTCCGTGGATCTGGGAGGCATTGTCGCCTTCCTGCCCGGCTCCCAGGTTGACCTGGCGCCCATGCGCCATACCGACCATCTGATTGGCCAGCGCTCTACCTTCAAGGTCTTGAAATTCAACCGCAAACGCCGCAACGTCGTCCTCTCCCGGCGGGTGCTCCTGGAAAAAGAGAAAAACGAGGCCAAAACCAGGCTGCTCAGCTCCCTGGAAGAAGGCAAAATCATCGAGGGCGTGGTCAAAAATATCACCGATTACGGGATCTTCGTCGACCTGGGGGGCCTGGACGGGCTGCTCCACATCACCGACCTCTCCTACGGCCGGGTCCGCCATCCCGCCGACCTCTACAAGGTGGGGGACGCCATTACGGTCAAGGTCCTGAGCTTCGATCCCGAAAAAGAGCGCATCTCCCTGGGGCTGAAGCAACTCACCCCGGACCCCTGGACCGTGGTGGAGGAGAAATACCCCCTGGGCAGCCGGGTCACCGGCAAAGTGGTCAGCCTTACCGATTACGGGGCCTTCGTGGAACTGGAGGCGGGGGTGGAGGGGCTCATCCACATCTCCGAGATGTCCTGGACCCGGAAAGTGCGCCATCCTTCCCAGGTGCTGAGCGTGAGCGACGTGGTGGAAACCACCGTCCTGGAGGTGGAGCCCCAGCGGAAACGCATCTCCCTGAGCCTGAAACAGGTGGAGCCCAATCCCTGGGAAGTCATCGGGGAAAAATACCCGGTGGGTTCGGTGATTGAAGGCAAAATTAAGAATATCACCGACTTCGGCATCTTCATCGGCATCGACGAAGGCATTGACGGCCTGGTGCACATCTCCGACATCTCCTGGACCAAGCGCTTCAAGCACCCTTCCGAAATATTTAAGAAGGGCCAGGTGATCCAGGCCAAGGTCCTCTACATCGATAAGGACAACGAGCGCTTCTCCCTGAGCATCAAGGATCTGGCCCCCAACCCCTGGCAGACCATCGACCAGCGTTTCCCCATCGGCTCCGTCATCTCCGGACCCATCACCAACATCACCGATTTCGGCCTCTTCGTGGAAGTGGAGGAAGGCATCGAGGGCCTCATCCACATCTCGGAACAGAGCCGGGATAAACAGAAGATGGGGGCCCTCAAGGTGGGAGACTTGATCCGGGCCAAGGTGATCCACAGCTCTCCCACGGAACGCCGCATCGGTTTGAGCATCCGCAAACTGGAGACCGAAGAGGAGCAGTCCCACTACCGGGATTATCTCCACTCCCGGACCGAAGCCACTTCCAACCTGGGGGAGATCCTCCGGGAGACCCTGGAAGAAAAACAGGGCAAGAACAACGACTAGGACACTATGAAATCACGATCCCTGCGGACCGGTTGCCTGATCACTTTTTTGGTGGTTCTCTTTTTCCTGGGGCTCTCCGGGGTGGTCCTGGCGATCCTGGGCAAGGGCAGTTTCTTCGGCCCCTGGGAGCGGGTGGGGGTGGTGGAGATCAAGGGAGTCCTCACCGACTCCCGGCGCATCATCAAGCAACTGGAACGCTACCGGGACGACCGGAATATCAAGGCCATCGTTATCTGGATCAACTCTCCGGGCGGGGCGGTGGGGCCCGCCCAGGAGATTCTCCGGGAGGTGGAGAAGATCCGGGCCAAGAAAAAGATCGTGGCCTCCCTGGGGACGGTGGCCGCCTCCGGGGGCTATTACATCGCCTCCGGGGCCAACCTGATCATGGCCAACCGGGGCACCGCCACCGGCAGCATCGGGGTGATCATGCAGTTCACCAACGTCGAGGGTCTGACCAAGAAAATCGGGGTGGATTTCCACCTTCTGAAGGCCGGGCGCTACAAGGACGCGGGCTCGCCCTTCCGCCCCATGACCGCCGAAGACAAGGCCTATCTCCAGGGTCTCCTCGACAACATCCACCAGCAGTTTGTCCGGGACGTGGCCCACAACCGCAAGATCCCCCTGGCCAAGATGAAAACCCTGGCGGAAGGCCGGGTCTTCACCGGCGAGGAAGCCAAACAGGTCGGCCTGGTGGACGAGTTCGGCAACCTCCCCGACGCCATCGAGAAGGCCGGCCGCCTGGCCGGCATCAAGGGCAAGGTGGAAGCCGTCTATCCGGAGAAGGAAGGTTTCTCTCTTCTGCGCCTCCTCCTGGGCCGGGAAACCCGGGACACCCTGAGCCAACTGGCCCTCCCCTACCCGGAACCCGCCTTCCTGCCTCCCTGGTTCCGCTAACCGGACCCGGTCAATCCGCGTCCAGCGCCTGCCAGCCGTAGCTTTCGAGGTAGGCCTGGAGCTTTTCCCTTCTTTCCTGAAATTTTGCTTCCCAAAAAGGCGGGCAGTCACGGAGGCTGATCTCGCCTTCCCGCAAGGCCGCGGCATAGGCCATGCAAGTGGCCAAGCCGCAGGCCTTGCAGTTGGTCATGGGCAGGAGTTTGAATATTTCCATGACCTTGAGCCCGGCCTGGCCGGTGTAACGGGGGGTGATCTCCTCCCGGCGCTCATGGACCTCGTTGATCTGCCCCTTGATCCAGGCCGCCAAAGCATGGGCTTCCTCCATGTCCCGGCAGCCCCGAATAGCCACCTGATGCCGGTGCAGGGTGATCCATTTGCCCTGGGAGAGTTTGAGGAGCAAGACATGGTTGACCGCGTCGTAATCCCAGCCTCCCAGTTCGGCGTTGAGGTGGGGCAACACCGGGGCGAGATCGGCCGTAAAATCGCCGATGGCGTGCAGCACCTCCTTGGAGGGATCGCCTTTGGGGCGAAAAATCTTTAGAGGTCCTATCTCGGGCAACAACATCTTGCCCCTCCATGGACCAGGGGTCTTAAAACAATGATGTTTACTTAAGCGCTCCGTAGCGGCGGGCCAGGTCTTTATCCTGGTCCACATAGATGAGACGCACTTCCACCTGGCCGCCGTATTGGCCTTTGACGGCTTCCAGGATCTTTTCCATCTCCCGGCAACTGAGGCAGCGGCCGGCGCCGAAATCGTAAATGGCCGGCCGGGCCTTGGCCGGGGGAGGGTTCTGGCTCCAAACCGAACCCGCATATCCAAGGCCTGAGAAGAGGATGACCCCGGCGATCAAGGCCCCCAGGAGTTGAGGGAAAAATCTCACGGGAAACCTCCTTTGCGTTTGGATTAGATCTTCCATCGCGACCGACGGCCGCCACTTTTGGCTGACGCCGTCAACCCCTTGACGGGAAAGATCATGGCTTTACAGCACCAGGTTGAACAAAAAGCCCACCAGGATGATGCCCGCGGCGTTGGAGTAGATGGGCGCCCCCCCAGGACCCCCAGGGGCGCGGACCACCAGGCCTGCTGGCCCATGATGCCCGCCAGGGCCCCATCCGGGACGCAGCCGTGAATGCCGGCCCCCACCGCGATGGCCGCGATAATGAAGCCGATGAACAGCGGCGCCGCCGACCAGGAACAGAACGGGGTGACGACCCCCAGGAGGGCGGCCGGGGCCGGCGGACATTCACCGGCATCCTGGTTCATAACGGTTCCAGGTTATTTATCAATCAATGGTCGTTTCTGGCCACTGGCTACCGCTCACTGCTCACTGCTTCAGCCAGGCCAAGACTTCCGCCTTGCTGGGCACCTTGCCCGCGACCTTGACTTCGCCGTCCACCATCACTGCGGGCGTGACCATGACCCCGTAGGCGGCGATCTCTTTAATATCCTATACCTTTTCCACCTCAGCGGCCACGGCGGTTTCCGCCACCACTTCCTGGACCAGCCTGGCGGTCTGTTCGCACTTGGGGCGCCCCGGCCCTAATATCTTGATGTTCCTGGGCAGCTTCCTTTCGGGTTATTTTTTACAGATATCTCCCCGCCGAATCTCCGGCAGGCGGGCCAGAAGTTCCTGGATTTCCGGGTCCTGGGCCAGCCAGGTCCGGAGCCTGGCCAGCAGGTCGGCGGCATAGGGGTTGGACGAGCCGTCCGCCAGGTGGTAATTGACCCACAGGCCCTCTCTCCGGGAGTGCGCCAGGCCGGCCTCCTCCAGCAGCTTCAGGTGGCTGGAGACGGTGGGCTGAGCCAGGTTCAGGGCGGCCGTGAGTTCGCAGACGCACATCACCTTATGCTGGAGCATCTTGAGGATTTTTACCCGGTTGGGATCCGAGAGGGCCTTCATGACCTTGATAAAATCTTTCATAAAGAACTCCAATATATCGATAAATAGGAATATATAAATACAGTTGCAGCCTGTCAGGGGTAAACTTCGAGCCCGGCGGTTTTTTCTTGGAGGCGGCCTCCAGAAGTTGACCTGGAAGATTAATCTTGGTAGGGTAATAAAGGCTGAGGCAGGCGGGGCCCACCATGCTGAAAGCGAATCTTTACGTGGACGCCATCGAACTTGCGCCGTACCTGACCCCGGAGGAGTGCCGGGGGCTGGGCGGCGATTGCGCCAAGGCGGCCGCCCGGCTCAAGGAGGGGAGCCTGAAGCCCGAGGACTGCCGGGCCCTCCGCCCCGCCCGACGCCAGGCCCTGTCTCTGGCGGTGCGGGCCCGGGAAGTCCTGCCGGTGGTGCAGTCTCTGCAGTTGCCCCGGCCGGTGCCCCCGGATCTGTTCGAGCTCAACCAGCCGGGACCCGGGGCGCCGCTGTTGGTCACCGGCAACAGCGAATTCACCCTGGCGGTGGTCACCGGCCTCCTGGCCCACACCGTCAGCCCCTTTTACCTGCTCCTGGTGGACACCCGGGGGGATACGGTGGATATGTCCATGATCTACCGCAGCTTTACCCCCCAGCGCCTGGACCAGGGCCTGGAAACCCACCGCCTGGCGGAAAAGGTCCCATCCCGGCAGATGATCATCCCCGGGGTGGTGGCCCCCCTGAAGGAGGAACTGGCGGCCTACACCGGCTGGGATATCCGGGTGGGGCCCATCTGCGTGGCGGAGTTGCCCCTGTTCCTGGGTGAGGCTCACTGGCAGCCCCCCGAAGGGTCCTGACCGGAAGGCCTGGTTTAGAGGGAACGGTTACCCCCATTCCCAGGGAGCCTCACTGTAATGTCCCAATATACCTGCAAAGAGGCAGTGAATGAAAACTATTCTGGTGGTGGATGACGATGAGGCGATCCGGACTCTTTTGAAAGAAGAGCTGGAGGATGAAGGATATCAGGTCTTGATGGCCACCAATGCCCGGGATGCCCTGAAGGCGGTGGAACAGGAGCCCCTGGACCTGGTCATCCTGGATATCCGCATGCCCGGCATGGACGGCCTGGAGGCCCTGCCCCGCATCCTGGGCCTCAAGGAGGGCTTGCCGGTGATCCTCAACACCGCCTACACCCAGTACCAGGAAAGCTTCATGAGCTGGGCCGCGGACGCCTACGTGGTGAAGTCTTCGGACCTCACGGAACTCAAGGACAAAATTAAAGAGTTGACCCAGACATGACCGTTGCGCTGAAAGAAGTCACCACCATCATCATGGCCGGGGGCAAGGGCGAACGCCTCTTTCCCCTGACCCGGGACAAGGCCAAGCCGGTGATTACCTTTGGGGGCATCTACCGCATCCTGGACTTTACCCTGTCCAACTGCCTCAATTCCGGGATTCGCCGCATCTACGTGCTCTCCCAGTATGGCAGTTTTTCCCTGGACCAGCACCTGCGCCAGGCCTGGGACGTCATGCACCCCGACCTGGGGGAATTCATCTACTCCATGCCCCCCCAGCAGATCATGGTGAACCGCTGGTACCGGGGCACCGCCGACTCCATCTACCAGAACCTCAACCTGCTGGAGCGGGAGCGCCCCCGCCAGGTGATCATCCTCTCCGGGGATCACGTCTATAAGATGGATTATCTGGAGATGATGAAGTTTCACCTCAACCGGGGGGCGGACCTGACGGTGGCCGCAGTCATGGTGCCCCGGGCCGAGGGCGGCTCCTTCGGCATCCTCAAGGTGAACGCCGCCGGCGAAGTGGAAAATTTTCTGGAAAAACCCCAGGACCCCCCGGGACTGCCCGACAACCCCGATTTTTCCCTGGTGTCCATGGGGGTCTATATCTTTAAGGCCGAAGTCCTGGTGGCCGAGGTCATCAAGGACGCCAAGAAAAAAACCAGCAAGCACGATTTCGGGGGGGACATCATCCCCCAGATGGTGGGGCGCAAGAAGGTCTATGCCTACAATTTCCAGGACCGGGCCACCGGCGCCCCCCGGTACTGGCGGGATATCGGCCTCCTGGACGCCTACTTCAAGGCCCACCAGGATTTGATGGGCCAGACCCCGGTGTTTGAGCTGTTCGATCCCGACTGGCCGGTGCGGGGCCGCCCCCAGTTGGACCCCCCCAGCAAGTACGTGGGGGCCGGCTCCCGGGTGACCGTGGAAGACTCCCTCATCGCCTCGGGCTGCGTCATCGAAGGCGCGGTGGTGCGCTCGGTGCTCTCCCCCCGGGTCAGAGTGGGGGCCGGGGCCACCGTGAGCGAGACCGTCTTGTGGGACGGGGTGGAGGTGGGGGCCGGGGCCCGGATCCAGCAGGCCATCATCGAGGAAGGGGTGCGGGTGCCGCCGGGCTTCATCATCGGCCTGGACCATAAGCGGGACGCCCAGCGCTTCCACGTCACCGACAACGGGGTGGTGGTGGTGCCCAATAATGCTATTATGGAAGAGTAGCGAGCATCGTCAAGACCCTGCCAACCAATTAAATTTTCATCATTTTTATGTTTGAATTGGAGGAAATGAAGCATTCTGCCCAGTGCTACCCCTGAATAAACGCCGCTACAAGATGAGGGAGTGCTCAGATGTACCAAGTTAGATTTATCGGCAGAGTCGTTACAGAATCACTGCATATTTCGGTACAGAACGGTCCTACAATAGATTATGATATTCATGAAATTAACGTACATATATCGTGCAAGATAAGCATAAATCAGTCAAGAGTAGAAGTTACATGCAATTGTGACCAATGTCAAGATGGTTGATTACCATGGTTTTATAACTATGCGATGGACTTCGCTAGTGCGCAAATCGACTTGATTGGTTTTTATCTTGGCAATGCTTTCGACGTTGTATTTGAAGAAGTTATCGACATAAATGGAAAATGCTTACGATTATTACATAAAGTACCATATTTACTTGGGTTATGTAAGTCATTTTCAGTAGACGTATCGCCGAATCCTAGATTTAATGAATTACTTAGTAAGGTTCTATATTCCGATCCAAATATTTTCTTGGCCTTATCAGAACTTAAAATGTCCCTTCGTTATCCGACTCAAACTTTGCACGCATGTCAACGTGCTATTGAGAGGATAAGAAACTCAATTTCATTAAATGACAATAATGAGAACAGAGCATGGAAGGCATTACGTGATTCTCTTCGAATTGAGCGTTCCTACCTTGATTATATCTGTAACGCATCAAAATCGCATCGGCACGGACATCTTGAATATGTTGATGGTGCTATAATGACTGAGCTTCGAAAACGATCATGGATCGTTATGGATCGATTTTTGGAATACAAGCTACGTGGTTCCGTAGCTTTGCCGCTAAGTGACTTTCCGAGACTTGCATAAGAACATGAACAGAAAAAATGTATATTTTCTCGTTTCCAAGCTGAGCTTGGGAACTAGTTGAATCGCCCTCTCGTCCCGGCGGCTTATCGACTGCAATCTTTTAGGTTATGTGCTATATATAGAAGAAGGCTTTGCCAATGGCGAGTGAACTGAAAATCAAACAGAATTTGAAAGCCGTCGAGATCGCCATTGCCCAGCAAAGGCTTGAAGGACTGGAAGTCCCGCCGGACGTCATCGAGGAGATGCAACGAGCCGCCAGGGGCGAGATTGGGATTGAGGAAGGTATACGCGACACTATCCATAAGTTTGCGCATGGCAAAATACGAGGGCCAAGACCATTACCTTGATCCCAAAACCGGCGTCCTCAAGAATAAGCTTGGGATCAGCGAGGAAGAAGAGTTAAAAGAAGCCGAAGCCTCTTTAGTGGCGTGGCGAAGCTATCAACTTGTTGAACAGCCCATGCCGGGGCGTTTCGACCTCGATCATCTTAAAGCCATTCATCGGCATTTATTTCAAGACGTGTACGAATGGGCCGGTGAGCTCCGGGATGTTGACCTTACCAGGAACAACAGCTATTTTGCTAATCATCAACATCTTATCGAGGCGGCGCGCCCGATCTTCGCAAAGCTGGCGGACGAGAATTACCTGAAAGGATTGGGTGCGGCCGACTTCAGTGAGCGGGCTGCTTATTATCTCGGGGAGATCAACGCCCTGCATCCTTTCCGGGAAGGCAACGGCAGAACCCAACGGGAATTTGTCAATCACCTGGCTCATCAAAACGGTTACTTCATCGACTGGACGAATGTCAGCCGAAGCGACCTGATACAGGCGTCGATTGAGTCATTCCATCGAGGCGACAATGCCAATTTTGCCGCTTTTATCCGTGATAATCTACGGGAACTTGCGGTAATCGACCCCGATTAAACGGCCCCGTCCAAATAATCGCCAAATATTATGATGCGTCTGCAAGCCCAACGCGCCAAAGGATCTCTGACCCCCACCCGCGTCTACCTGGTGCGCCACGGCCAGGTGGCCGACGGCCACACTGACCGCTATCACGGCAACAACGACATCGGCCTGTCCCCCCAGGGGGTGCGCCAGTTGGAGGCCCTGGCGGCCCAGCTCAAGTCCGTGCCCCTGGCGGGCATCTACGCCTCGGACCTGACCCGGGCCTCCATCGGGGCCGAGATCATCAGCCGGGGCCGGGACCTGAAGCCCCAGGCCGTCCCGGAGTTCCGGGAAATCCACTTCGGGGTCTGGGAAGGGTTAAGCTTCACCGAGATCGCCGCACGCTACCCCGCCGAACTCCAGGCCCGCTTCCGGGACCTCCCCTCCTTCCGGATTCCCGGCGGGGAAAGCCTCCTGGACGTCCGGGACCGGGTCCTGCCCCGGCTCAACGGCCTCATCCGGCGGCACCACGAACAGGCCTTCATCATCGTCGCCCACGCCGGGGTCAACCGGGTCATCCTCAGCGAGGCCCTGGGCCTGCCCCTGGACTGCCTCTTCCGCCTGGACCAGAACTACGGCTGCCTCAACGTCATCGACTACTTCCCGGACATGGGGGTGGTGCGCCTGCTCAACGGCGGGATCAACGGCGCGGGGGCGGCGTAGAGGCTTTCCCGGGTTATCCCCGGCCGACGTTGATCCAGGCACTGGCGAGACGCCTGTGCCACCAATATTTTTTCAGTTTATCGTGGGGGCGCGCCGCGTTCTATCATCTCCGCCTTAATCAATTTTGAAAAAATTCCGGGGAGCTGCGGATAACCGCAGTGAGCCGGCGGACGCCCTCTTGCGTCAAAATGGCCGGGAGCAAGCCGTAACTGAACTTCAAGAGGGCCAGGTCATCCGTCCGGAGAGCGTCTGACTGCCGGGCTTCCACCCCGTGCGTCTGGCGAAAGGCCGGCTGGGAAACCAGGCGGCGGAACTTGTCCAGGTCATAGGCCAGGAGGGCAAAGAGGTTTTGCATCAGGGCGTCGAGCCGGGGGGGCGGCTCCAGCCCGGCTTTCAGCAGGATTTCGATCCAGGGTCCCCGCCCCCGGTCATACTCGGCAAATCCCTGGTTGGCCTTCCAGGACTCCACGGTCCATTCCGCCTCGCCGTCGAATCCCCGGCAATAATCCAGCTCCCGGCAAAAATAATAATCTTCGACGCCCTCCTCCGTCAGCCGGCTGCCCATGGCGATGGGAAAGAGGCGGCAGGCCGCAGGCCGGTGGGCATAAACCGTGCAGCCCTCAGGCCCCAGGAACGGACAAGCGCCGTCCTCCGAGCGGCTGGGGTCGAGGACCACCAGGGGCAGGTTTGACAGCGGCTCGATTTCCTGGCGGGTGTAGCGCTGGAGAAGCTCCCCGGAAGTGATCCCCAGGCATTGCTTCAGGCGCAGGAGGTCATAAGAGCTCAAGATGACGGTGGGGGTGTGGCAGCACTGGTTGAAACAGGGCAAACCGGCATGGCACTGGAAGGTGAAGCGGCTGTCCAGGGAGAGGGCGGCCTCCTCGAGGGGCTTATACAGGGAGATAATATCTTTATCGGCAGCCATTGCGGCATACGCCTCCGGAGCAGGGATGGTTGGAGCCTTATCTGATATTCTGGCAACAACCACCCGGAATATCAAGAGGGTTTTGTCGGTTACGCCGGGAAGGGAACTGATGCTGGCGGGTCCGGCCCCCCCTCAGCCTCGGCCGGCTTGACATCGGCCAAGGTTGGTCTATGATGAATCACCCCGGTTCATCCGGGAGAGGTCCTGAAATGGAAAACAATCCTGATTATCCGTGCGGGGGACGGTGCGGTTCAGGTATGATGAACCCGGCGCCTTGGCTGAGACCCATGTCCCAGTGGCCGGAGGCGGGGGCAGTCTGGTTATGGTGGGCAGTGCCCACCCTACGCCAAACTTTTCCAGAGACCCTAGTCAGGAGGAAGGCAGGATGGCGAATCGCAGGGAGGCAGGCTGTCACGCATTACTTTTCTTAATCTTTGCTATTATCATGTCTTACGGTTGCGCCGGGGCGCCGACCATTCAGGAGACCGTGGTCACGGAATATCTGCTCAACCAGGCCGGATTCCAGCCCTATCAGGCGAACATGGAGACCCCCAAGACCCAGGCGCTCCTGAACGCCCTCCCCAAGGGGCAGATCACCACCTACATGCGGAACGGCACGGTTTATCATGCTTATCCGGATGAAAAGTCCAACACGCTCTATGTCGGGGATGAGGCGGCCTACCGCAAGTATCTCTCCCTGGCCGAAGGCCAAAAAGTCTGCCGGCGGGTGGAGGCCCAGGACTCGGCCGGATTTTGGGGTTGCTTCGCTGAATTCCAGAAGTCGGGACGACCGCCGAGATAACGTTGCCGAGAGATTTGCCCGGTAAAGTTTGGTGATGCCGGGACTGGAGTCTCCGGCACCCTGCAGGCGGTTGCTATTCCCCCCAAGTTTGGGTAGGATGGGAAGCATGAGCGCGGTGTTCAGCTTTTTTCTGCGGCTGTTTCTCTGCTTCGTGGCGGCCCGCTTTCTCCTCCAGGCCGTCGAGCTGGAAGGCCGGAACTATTTGATAAGCTTGACCCTCACCCTGCTGGTCAACGTTTACTGGCTCAGTTACCTGGTGTTCCGGGACCGGACGGCGGCCCCAGTCAAGGTGGACCGGGGCCGGTCCGCGGGGCCGGCCGGCCCCGGCCCCGAGACGGAGGAGCCCCCGGTCAATCCGGCCCCTCCCGGCTAAACGCCCAGGAACCGCAAGCGCTTTACCCCCGAAGATGAAAAATCCCCCTCCCCCCCCTTTTTGAGAGGGGGGTATTAAAGTCCTCTTTTACCACAGGGGGATTCAAGGGGATGTGAACCGGATTTTTCACGGGAAAGTCCGGGCCTCCGGCCGCCATGGCCGGAGAACCCCGTTGAGATAACGCCCTGGCTTCAGGGTTGAGTTGACCCCCCCCGACCCCGGCTGCCAAACCGGGTAAATCAGGCTGCCGGAGAAAGCTCACTATCCCGGAAGGTTAGGCGCAGAAGCGGGCCGACGGTCATTTTTTGCTTGACACTGATTTTGTGAATGTTTTAACATTCAAAAAATTAAATCAGGTTCTGGGCGAAACGAAACTATACTGATGCCATTGCTCAGTCATTTAACAGAGAAAAAATCCGCCATCCTGGGTCGCTGGCTCATCTCGATTTATGAGAGTTACCCTCCCGAGACGGCGATCTTTTTGCAGAGGGAAAAGGACCGCTTCGACAATCCGGTGGGCTATCGCATCTCGGCTGGACTGGAAGGACTATACGGCGCCCTCCTCCAGGAGATGGAGACGGATCAAATCCTGGCCTTCCTCGACGAAATTATCCGCATCCGGGCGATCCAGGATTTTGCTCCCTCCCAGGCCCTGGCCTTCATCTTTTTATTAAAAAATATCGTTCGGGAAGAATTGGCCGACGAAATCCAGAAAGAAAACCTGGAGGAGCAGGTCCGGGACCTGGAGTACCGAATAGACGGCCTGAGCTTGCTAGGATTTGATGTCTACAGCAAACGCCGCGAGAAGCTCTACGAAGCCAGAGCCCAGGAGATTAAAAGCAGAGTGAGCGCCTTTTTGCGCAAAGCCGGCATCGGGGGCGACAGCCTCTAGCAGGTATCGGCAGCAAACGGTTAACTGAAACGAGGTGACAGTACATGGATTTTTTTAAGCGTCATTTCTTTGTGGCCTTGTCGGCGGTCCTGGGACTGATCCTGATCGCTTACGTGGGAGCCAGGGGCAATCTGCAAGTCATCTTCGGCGTCGTGGTGCCCTACCTGGCCGTGCTCATCTTCGTGGAGGGCCTGATCTACCGGGTCATCCAGTGGGCCCGCTCCCCGGTGCCCTTCCGGATTCCCACCACCGCGGCCCAGAACCGGTCCCTGCCCTGGATCGAGAAGAACCTGGGAGAAAAGCTGGACAATCCCGAAACCACCGCGCATGTGATCGGGCGCATGGCCCTGGAAGTGCTGGCCTTTCGCAGCCTGTTCCGGAATTTGCGCACGGAACTGAGGCAGGACCCGGACAATCCCGAGGGGGCCAGGCTGATACACTGGTCCCACAAGTGGTTATGGCTGGGGGCCATCGCCTTCCACTACGCCTTCCTGGTGGTCATCCTGCGGCATCTGCGCTTCTTCACCGAGCCGGCGCCGTACCCCATCACCCTCCTCACCGAGCTGGACGGCTTCTTCCAGTTCTTCACTCCCGCGGTTTATCTGAGCGGAGTCGTCCTGGTGGTGGCGGTAGCCTACCTGCTGTGGCGGCGGGTCTCCATTCCGACCTTGCGCTATATCTCCCTGGCGGCGGATTACTTCCCCTTGCTGCTGATCCTGGGCATTGGCATTACCGGCATTCTCATGCGGTATGTCTTCAAGACTGACGTTGTGGCGGTGAAACAGCTGGCTCTCGGTTTGGTGACCCTGCATCCCGTGGTGCCGGCGGGCATCAGCTCCCTCTTTTACGTCCACCTCTTTCTAGTCTGCGTCCTTTTTGCCTATTTCCCCTTCAGCAAGTTGATGCATGCCCCCGGGGTGTTTATGAGTCCCACCCGGAACCTGGCCAGCAACAACCGCTGGGTCCGGCACGTGAACCCCTGGAACTATCCGGTCAAGTTCCATTCATACGAGGAATATGAAGATAAGTTTCGGGAGGCCATGATCGAGGTGGGCCTCCCGGTCGAAAAGGAGCAATAAGCTTATGGCCAAAGTTCCTAAACCATCAGAGCTTTTACCCGGGATAAGTTATCGGCCGCCCCAGAAAGGGTGGATGGACATCAAGCCGGAGTTCCGGGAGGGCAATTATTGCAATCCCGCTGGCCTCAAGTGGTTGCAATGGCTTGGCTATCCCCATATCCATTCCTGGTCGGTGGAGAATGAAGATTGGGGACTGCCCCCGGATTGGAAAGAAACTATCCTCCAGGGGATGGAAGACCGGCTAAAACGGTTCCGGACCCTGAGGCTGTTTTTCGATATCTGCGTCCGGTGCGGGGCCTGCGCCGATAAATGCCATTTCTTTCTGGGCACCGGCGACCCCAAGAATATGCCGGTGCTCCGGGCCGAGCTCATGCGGTCGGTTTACAAGCGCTACTTCAAACCCGTCGGCAAGCTCCTGGGAGAGATCGCCGGGGCTCGGGACCTGGACGAAGCCGTCATCAAGGAATGGTTTTACTATCTCTATCAATGCACCGAATGCCGGCGCTGCTCGGTATTCTGTCCCTACGGCATCGACATGGCCGAAATGACCATCCTGGGCCGGGAGCTTCTCAGTTCGGTGGGACTCAACATCGATTGGGCCATGGCGTCAGTGGCCCAGTGCTATGACAAGGGGAGCCACATCGGCGCCACCCCCCAGGCCATGAAGGACATGATGGACTTTTTCGCCGAGGAAAACGAGCGGGTCACGGGCATCTACACCCCGGTGCATTACAACCGCAAGGGCGCTGAAATTCTGTTCGTGGCTCCATCCGGCGACTACTTTGCCGACCCGGGCACCTACACCTTTATGGGCTATCTCCTGCTGTTCACCTACCTCGACCTGGACTGGACCCTGAGCACTTATGCCGCCGAGGGCGGCAATTTCGGCTACTTTATCTCCCACGAGATGGGCAAACGGCTCAACGCCAAGATTTATGCCGAAGCCAAACGCCTGGGGGTCAAATGGATCCTGGGCGGCGAATGCGGCCACATGTGGCGGACCATGAATCAATACCTGGACACCTGGAACGGCCCCGCCGATTTTCTGGAGATGCCCGTCTCGCCCATTACCGGCACCCGGTTCGACAACGCCGCCTCCACCAAGATGGTCCACATCTCGGAATTCACCGCCGACCTGATCAAGAACGGCAAGTTAAACCTGGACCCCCAGAGAAACGCCCATATCAAGCTGACTTTCCATGACTCCTGCAACACCAGCCGGGCCATGGGGATTTTTGAAGAGCCGCGTTACATCATCAGGAACGTCTTGCCCGAGGGTCATTTCGTGGAAATGCCCCCCAACACCATCCGGGAAAAGACCTTTTGCTGCGGCAGCGGCAGCGGCTTCAACGCCGATGAGTACCTGAATATCCGGATGCGGGGCGGCCTCCCCCGGGCCAATGCGGTGCGGTATGTGCACGATAAATTCGGGGTGAACCACCTGGGGTGCATCTGCGCCATCGACCGGGCCGTGCTCCCCACTTTGATGCGTTACTGGGTCCCGGACATGGAGGTCACCGGCCTCAGCGAAATGGTGGGCAACGCCCTGATATTCCCAGACGAGATGGAGCGCACCACTGATCTTCGGGACCGCGACCTGGTGGGCGTGGGCGAGACCGCGGAGGAAGGCGGGGAGGAAGAGGAATAACATGGCCGACTACAAGAACGAATTCGGGGTTTTTGCAGAGCGTCCGAAGGTCGAAAAGAAGATTTTCGACCGCAATAAAATCTTTGCCGGGTTGGCTATCTTCGTGGTGCTCATCACCATCCCGCTATGGCAGAACCTGGGAAAAGTCGTGGCCGCGCCGACGCCCAGTCTCGACACCCCGGTGATTAAGAAGCTGGCGGACAAAGAGAAAAAATGCATCATGCCCACGGACTGGATGCGGGCCAACCACATGCAGATGCTGGTGGATTGGCGGGACAACGTGGTCCGCACCGCAGAACAAAAGGTCACCACCAGCCGGGGCCGGGAATTCGTGGCCCCCGATGGGAAGAAATACCTTGCCAGCCTGACCAATACCTGTATGGAGTGTCACTCCAATAAGGCTCAATTTTGCGATCAATGTCACAATTATGCTGCGGTAGTGCCTAACTGTTGGGGTTGCCACCTGGAAACGGGCAAGAAGCTGGCGGAGGCGAAGTGATGGGTATCGATAGAAGAGAATTCATCAGGATAGCCGGACTCTCCACCCTCTTGGGGCTGGGAGGCAAAGGGGCGTTTGAATTATTGGCGCCGGGGCGGGTGGACGCCGAGATCGTGCCGAAACCCGAGGCCAAAAAGGGCAAAAGATGGGCCATGGTGGTGAACCAGAAGAAGATGGACGACCACACCGCCCGGAAGTGCATCGAGGCCTGTCATCGGGTCCACAATGTCCCGGATTTCACCAATCCCCCCAACGACAAACTGAAACTTGACCCCGCAATGGCCAACCGCTACCAGATCAAGTGGCTCTGGACCGAACATTTCCATAACGCCTTTCCCGGGGAAGAGCAGAAATATCCGCAGGAGCACCTGGCCCACCTGAACTTCCTGCTCCTGTGCAACCAATGCAATAATCCCCCCTGCGTCCGGGTGTGTCCCACCAAGGCCACCTTCCAGCGGGAAGATGGCATCGTCATGATGGACATGCACCGCTGCATCGGCTGCCGCTTCTGTATGGCCGGCTGCCCCTACGGCTCCCGGAGCTTCAACTGGAAGGATCCCCGGCCTTACATCAAGGAGACTTTTCCCGGTTATCCCACCCGGGAACTCGGGGTGGTGGAAAAGTGCAACTTCTGCGCCGAACGGTTGGCCCAGGGATTGGAGCCGGCCTGCGTGGAAGTCTCCGGCGGCCTCTTGATCTTCGGGGACCTGGAAGATGAAAAATCCCAGGTGCGGGAGTACCTCCGGAAATATTTCACCATCCGGCGGAAAGCCCATCTCGGGACGAACCCGCAAGTTTACTATATCGTGTGAGGTAGGTCATGCTGGAAAACGCGCTGGTCGGTACGAGAAGATACTATGGCTTGCTAGCCTTGCTAGCGGGAATATTCGCGTTGGGGTTTTTGGTCTACCTCAAGCAAATACAGGTGGGCTTGGGCATCACCGGCATGGGCCGGGACGTGTCCTGGGGCTTTTATATCGCCCAATTCACCTACCTGGTCGGGGTGGCCGCCTCCGCAGTGATGGTGGTCCTGCCTTATTACCTCCACAATTATAAGGCCTTCGGCCGGGTGACCATCCTGGGCGAATTCCTGGCGGTCTCCGCGGTGACCATGTGCATCCTGTTCATCACCGTGGACCTGGGGCGCCCGGACCGCATCCTTAATGTCTTGAAATATCCCACCCCCAACTCGATCCTGTTCTGGGATATGGTGGTCCTGAACGGCTACCTCTTCCTCAATCTATTGATCGGCTGGAACGTCTTGGAGTGCGAGCGCCATTCGGTGCCGCCCCCCAAGTGGCTCAAGCCCTTTATCTACCTGTCCATCCCCTGGGCGGTGTCCATCCACACCGTCACGGCCTTCCTCTACGCCGGTCTGCCGGGGCGGGGCTACTGGCTCACCGCCATCATGGCCCCCCGCTTTCTCTCCTCGGCCTTTGCCGCAGGCCCGTCCCTGCTCATTCTCCTGTGCCTGCTGGTCCGGAAATACACCAAGTTTGATCCGGGCAAAGAGCAGATCCAATCCCTGGGCAAGATAGTCACCTATGCCACCCTGATCAACGTGTTCTTCTTCTTCTGCGAAGTCTTTACGGTGTTTTACAGCCAAATCCCCGACCACTTGCTCCACTTCCAATACCTGTTCGGCGGCATCGCCGGCAAGGGCCGACTGGTGCCCTTCATGTGGTTCTCCATCGTCGGCATGACCCTGACCGCCCTGTTTCTGGTCAATCCCCGCCTCCGGCAAAACGAAACCACCCTGGCGGCCCTGTGCGGCATGGTCATCATCACCACCTGGATCGATAAAGGCCTGGGCTTGATTTCCGGCGGGTTTATCCCCAATCCCCTGGAGCAGGTGACCGAATACTGGCCCACCGTGCCCGAGGCCATCATCACCCTCGGGGTATGGGCCATGGGATTCTTGATCCTGACCGTGCTTTACAAGATCGCGGTGTCCATCAAGGAAGAGATTAACGCTTAAGATATTCTGACTTCTTTATTTTAAGGGGGAATGAGTTCATGGCCTGGCGGGTGGAAGTTGATGAGGAAAAGTGCACCGGCTGCGAGGAGTGCGTCAATGTGTGTCCCGCAGGGGTGCTCGAAATACAGGACGAAAAATCAACCGTGGTCAACGAAGATGAATGCCTGGGTTGCGAGAGCTGCGTCGAAGTCTGCGAATCCGGCGCCATCTCCGTAACCGAAATCTGAACTGCCCCGGTTAACCAGGAGACGCCGGTCCCACTGACATGATCGGCGTCTTTTCGTATAGTAAACCTTTACGTACCTATATAAGGGAGGTGAACGGGAATGGCCTGGCGAGTGGAAATTGATGAAGATAAGTGCACCGGCGACGAAGAATGCGTCAACATCTGCCCCTCGGGTGTGTTAGCGCTGGAGAATGGCAAAGCCACGGTGGTCGAACAGGATGAATGCGTGGGGTGTGAAAGCTGCGTAGAAGTCTGCGAGGCGGGAGCGATTACCGTGACCGAAGTGTGAATTAACCATCGCGCCCCCATTAACAGAAAACGCCGGTCGCCAGTCCCGACCGGCATTTTCTTGAGACCTGCCCCACCGGGGGAAGGCTGCGCTCGGCCCCTTGCCCCTGCGGTCACCGCCGGGTTGCCGGGGAAACGCCCTATCACCCGCGCCTCACCGGATGCATCTCTGCACCGGGGGCCTAAGCCCCCCTGGTTCCTCTTACCAAAATGATCGAGTAACCCCTTATACCTTAAAGGGATTAACCAGGTGGACCGGAACCGGGGAATTGGCCATCACTTTTTTGGCCACGCTGCCAAAATCGGCGCTCTTCTGGTCCAGCTCATCATGGCCCCGGCCGTGGGTGGTCAGGACCACCATATCAGCCTGGGTGTCGGTGATGGCCTTTAAAATCTCGGCGGCCGCGTCCCCCTGGACCAGGCGCACCTCGACGTTGGGACAGGCTTTCAATTCCGCTTTACAAACCGACTCCAACTGCTTTCTCGCCTGCTTAACTTCCCATTGCTGGAAATGTTCCACCTGATTCCCGCTGGGTTGCCCGTAGGCCGGAAACATGGACAGCAGATCCACCCCGACATACAGGAGGATAACCTTGGCCTGGTACTTCTCGGCGAGGGATGACACTTGCTTGGCGGCCTTGATCGATTTCCTGGACAAGTCCGTGGGCCAGAGAATAGTGCGTATTCCCATCTAAGACCTCCCTGTGGCGAAAATTGCTCATAATATAAGCACAGTCCCCCAAATTTAAAGGGGCTTGGTAAAAAATTCCCTCGTGAACTGCCATAAATCAAATAATCTGGTGATGAAAAACCCCAGGTTGCCTGGATTATCCCCCCGGGTGACCTGGAGTATGGTTCTGGGCGACCCTCTGGCTGCGGTCAAGGGCCAAAAACGGAGATGCCGGATTTATGGGCCCGGCTCCAGAACTCCACTCACGCCGTTGGCAGGCCCAGCTCGGCTTTAAAGGTTTCCAGGCCGACCTCGTCAATGATCCGGCCCAGGCGTTTCTTTTTGTCGGCGGCTTTGTACCAGTCCATCACCCGGCCGGCCAGACCGATGGCCTCGTCATCCGTCAGGTCGGTGGCGATGGTGTCCGCCAGGCGGGGTTTGAGGCCCGAAGCAAACCCGCCGGCCAGCACCCGCCAGCCCTTGGGGGCCCCCACCAAGCCCAGGTCCTTGATGACGGACTCGGAGCAGTTGTTGGGGCAGCCCGAGACCCCGATCTTGAACTTGTAGGGCAGCGGCATGCCGTGATACTTTTCGTCCAGATGGAGCCCCACCCCCACCGAATCCTGCATGGCGATGCGGCAAAAGGTGGTGCCGGGGCAGATCTTGATGGAGCGGACGCACAGGCCGATGGCCGCACCGGGCGGCAGGCCCAGCTCCTGCCAGACCTGGTCCAGCTCTTCGGGCTTCAGGCCCACCAGGGCGAAACGCTGGGCCGAGGTGAGCTTAATGGCCTTGACCCCGTATTTGTCGGCGACGTCCGCCACCCGGCGCAGCAGGCCGAAATCCGTAATGATCCCGCCGGGAATATGAGGCGCTATGGCGTAGCTTGCTTTGTCCCGCTGCAGGATAGCTCCCTTTGCCAGTATATCTTCAGACATATACTTCCTCCTGGGAAAAAATAGCGATTACCTGACAATAATAATTTCTCTAACCAAACTTGCAAGGCCTGACGCCGGAAATTTTCTCGGTTGGCCCCGGGAATGCTCCACAACTGTCGGCAACCGGACCGGCTCCTGCCAATAATGAGTTCATGAGGCTGCGGTGGGAAAAATGAGCTTTACCGCGGGCCGGCCAGGAGAGAAAAGCTGCGCCCCGCCTGTTTGCCCGTCCTCCGCCAGCTCAGGGATTTTCCATGTTGGTGCTGCCGCCCAGTCCTCCTGGAGAGTGACAGGCTCTGATACATTTGCTATACTTTTTCCCGGGTATTTACTTAATGCATTGAAAGATTTTCAGCCTGCTACAACTTCACCAGCAGTCGGGGGCTGCGACGCCCTGCCGGGAACCCTGGTTGCCCTGGCGGCGCCCCAAAGGATCAGACCACCCGGGTTCGCTGCGGCCCTTTGATGTTCGCTTAATCAAAGCATCTTGTGATAATCTTAAACATTACATCAATCTATGAAAACCATAAAAAATATCCTGATTATATCATTATTAACAGCAATATTATTAGAAATAACCCTGCAATTGAATTACTATATTCAAAATGGGGCACTGTTATTTTATCGGGTAAATACACCAATTTATATAAAAGATATTAATTATGCTTTTAGGGTTAAATCATATTTAACATATCATCATAAAACCAATGAATTTAATGTAATCTATTATACTAATAGTAAGGGGCTCCGCTGTTCTTCTAAATTTGAAGAATATGGCAACCCTGGAAATGAATTGGAAATAATTTTAAACGGCCCCTCCTTTGCGTTTGGCTGGGGAGTAAATTATGGGCAATCTTTTGCTGCAGTACTGAAGAAAAAATTAGAACTAAATTCCCCTAATGGTAAAAGGGGCCTAAAAGTAATCAATTTCGGGGTCCCCAGCCGCCCGGTGCCGGTCCAAATTAAATATTTAAAAAATGAGAGCCGACATTATAACCCTTCATTGGTAGTGCAACTTGTATATGGATCAATGGTTGTCTGTGATGATAAACAAAGTTATTATAGTGCCAAGGATGGTTATTTAGTAAATAAAAAGGATAGGTATCAATATATTATAAGCAAATTAAAACAATCTGGAATAATATTTTATTCCTGGATTGCTTATAACAAAATATTATCCTGGAGCAATAAAAATAATTCCAATAAAAAAATAATAGGTGCAGGTAGAGAATTGAAAAATATTTATGAATTTAATTTAGAAAATAAAGATATAATAACCTCATTAAATTATTATCTTAACTTACAATCTTACTGTCAATCAATTAATGCCAAATTAATTATTGTATATATTCCGCTAAGTTATATTATCTATAATGAGGATATTATTCGATGGAGACATTTGGGGGCTGACAATATTAAGGGGCAAATCGCGTTTAACCACCAATTCTGTAACTATCTCAAGACACACGGGATCGTCTGCATAGATTTGACTGAGGATCTCAGCAAAATAGCAAAAAACTCGCCGCAGCGCTTATACTATTGGCTGGACGTCCATTGGACTGCTTACGGGAATGAAGTCGCCGCCGGTTTAGTGGCGGATTACCTCCTGAAGCATCACCAGGAATATTTTTAGAATTTGAGCGCAGTTCTCTCCCGAGATTCGGCCCCGGCTTCCTCTCACCCGTCAGCCTATCCCCCCTCCCCCGGCCTGAGGACCTCAGCCGCTGGTCTGCTTCCGCCGCAGGAGGGGGACCGGGGCGCGGCCATCATTCCTCGGTAGTTATCTTATGGGCGGCCCCTTCAGCCAGTCGAAATCAATGTCCGGATCATTATAGGCAAGGCGTAGTTCATCCGCCGGGTTGTAAACCTTGGAGGTTATATACAGCAGATTGACCGGCCCTTGGACGGTCTTGCACCCGTGCCCCACGCCCGGCGGAATCTTCAGGACCTGGGCCGGCTGTAAGTCACCCATCAGGAAGTCCATCGTCTGCCTGTACGTCGGGGACTCGGGACGCAGGTCGCACAATCCCACCCGCAGGACGCCGGTGACCACGTACCACCAATCCACCTGCAGATGATGCACATGCCAGGCCTTGATTACCCCGTCGAACATCAGGGAATGGCTCCATTGCCCGAACCCCTCGCCAAAAAAATCATCGGTGACCCGGATGATCTCCCGGAAAAAACCGCGTTCATCGCCATACGTGGTGAGTTCCTTGCAGATAATCCCAGCAATCATAACCTTCCCTATCCTCTCCCGGGGAAATCTAGGGTCCGGACCCCCCTGATCATGACGGAAGCACCCGGCTTGAGCCAGCCGGCCCAGCCCGGAGGCCTAATTGATTCCCCGGCCGCCGCCCTTGCGGCCGGCCTGGGCGTTCTTCTTGGTTGGCACCGACAGATTACCACGGTTCCAGGAATTTTTCATTATTAATGGGGGGACCGGGGATGGCCGTTTTGAAACGTGTGGCTGCATCGGGGCCCCAACGCCCGCCTTGTGGGCGGGCCACTGACCGGGAAGGAGCGGGCCTCCCCTCCGAGCCAGACCGGCTGCCAGCACACGTAACTGTTGGGGCCTGAGGGAATATCCGGCCAGGTGCTTGCCAAAGTGGGCTGCTTAGTGATACCTTTATGGCCAAGGAACCGGTTCCAGGTCCCATGCTCTTGAGAACTCGAGGAATCATGCTATGACTGCACATAAAATCTTGGTTACAGGTGGTGCAGGGTATATCGGTTCTATTTTGACTCCTGCCTTATTATCTCAAGGCCATAGCGTAACAGTCCTGGATGCGCTCATTTTTAACCAGACCCCTTTGTTGGAATGTTGCAGTAACCCAAGATTTGAATTCATCCGAGGGGATATTTGTGAAACTTCTTTATTAGATAAGCTTATTGCCCAATCGGATATTATTATTCCCTTAGCGGCTATTGTGGGCGCTCCCGCCTGTAAAGTAAGCCCGACCCATGCCAACTTGGTAAATTATCAGGCCCACCGGCATATCGTCAATACGGTCTCCAAAGATCAAAGGGTGATTTTCCCCACCACCAACAGCGGCTACGGTGTAGGTGAGAAAGATGTTTTTTGCACGGAGGAGTCCCCGTTAAGACCGGTTTCTGAATACGGGCGAGCGAAGGTACAAATAGAACGGGCCTTCTTGGATAAGGGGAATGCCGTTACGTTCCGGCTGGCAACGGTCTTTGGGATGAGCCCGCGTATGCGCATGGATTTGCTGGTCAATGATTTCACCTATAGAGCTTATAAAGATCGATCAATTATTATTTTTGAAGAAAATTTCCGGCGGAACTTTATTCATATTGCCGATGTCGCCCGGGCCTTTATTTTTGCCCTTGAAAACTTCCAGATCATGAGAGGCGAGCCTTTTAACGTTGGCTTGAGTTCCGCTAACCTCACCAAAAAACAACTCTGTGAGAAAATCAAGGAACATGTGCCGGAGTTCTATATCTATTGCGCTCCCATCGGGGAAGATCCCGACAAACGGGATTACCTCGTCAGCAACGCCAAAATCGAAGCCTTGGGGTGGCGCCCGGTTCACACCCTGGATGACGGTATCAAAGAGTTGCTGAAAGGCTTTCAGATCCTGAAACCCCAACGCTTTGCCAATGTCTGAGGAAATGCCTGGATTGGAATCCATGGTGGCGGTAGTCCTGGCCGGGGGCCTAGGATCACGCCTGCGCCCGGTGGTTGGGGACCGTCCCAAGGTTTTAGCGGAAGTGGGCGGCCGCCCTTTCCTGGCCTATATTTTAGATCAACTGGACCAGGCAGGCGTGCGTGAGGCGGTGCTGTGCACAGGCTATCTGGCGGCGGCCATTTCGAACACCTTCGGCGAGCGCTACAAGTCTTTGACGCTCAGGTATTCTCGGGAGGCCCAGCCCCTGGGCACCGGCGGTGCGTTGCGCCAGGCACTGCCCTATTGTCTTTCCGATCCGATTTTGGTTCTGAACGGCGATTCGTTTATCCAGGCGGATCTGGGGGCCTATCTGGCCTGGTTTTATCACAACGGCTTGGAGGCCGCCCTGCTTCTCACCTCGGTGCCCAACGCCCGGCGATTCGGCCAGGTGAAGGTCAGGCCAGACGGCCTGATCCTGAGCTTTGCCGAAAAATCGGGACCCGACCAGGCCGGCCTGATCAACGCGGGGGTTTATATCTTAAAAAAAAGTGTGATATTATCCATTCCGGCCGGGGAAAGCTTTTCCCTGGAACATCAACTCTTTCCCCAATTGATGGGGAAGAATCTCTATGGATACGTAACGAGAGGAAGTTTTATTGATATTGGCACCCCGGAATCATATTTATTGGCCCACGAATTTTTTACACATAACAAAATTGGCTGGACAAAAGAAAAAGTTGAGTCTATGGTGAAGTAGGACTCAGCCGGGGAAGGACCAACTAAAGGGTAACAGCGATTATTCTGAAAGGTAACAAGGGAAATGATTATCAGCAGAACGCCGTTCAGGATCTCGTTTTTCGGAGGAGGTACAGATTATCCTACCTGGTACCTCAAGCATAGTGGCAATGTTCTAGCTACATCAATTAATAAATACTGTTATATAAGTTGCCGCTACCTGCCTCCTTTCTTTGAACATCGCATTAGAGTAGTGTACTCTAAAATAGAAAATTGTCGAAGTTTCGAAGACATTCAGCACCCCTCGGTAAGGGAAACCATTCGCTTTCTGGAAATGGAAAGGGGATTGGAAATCCATCACGACGGAGATTTGCCCGCCAGAAGCGGCATGGGGTCCAGTTCATGTTTTACCGTGGGCCTGTTGCACGCCCTCTATGCCCTGAGCGGCGTGATGGTCAGCAAACATCGCTTGGCCAAGGAGAGTATCCATATCGAACAGAACCTGATTAAAGAAACCGTCGGCTCCCAGGATCAAGTAATGGCTGCTTATGGCGGTCTGAATCACATAATCTTCAACACTACCGGCGATATCTCCATCAGACCCGTAATCCTGGAAAAAGAACGTCTGCAAGAACTTTTCTCCCACTTGATGCTGTTTTATACCGGCATCAAGCGCACGGCTTCGGATATCGCCAAGACTTATGTGGAAGATCTTGAAAGCAAAAAGGACCATCTCTCCGCCATGCACGAGATGGTCGAGGAGGCCATTGCTATTCTCTGCAGCAACCGGTGTGTCTGCAATTTCGGAGATTTGCTCCATAAAAGCTGGATGCTGAAGAAAAGTCTGAGCCCTCATATCTCCAACGGGGTGGTGGACGGGCTCTATGAGAAGGCTCGGGCCCATGGCGCCCTTGGCGGCAAGATCACCGGAGCCGGCGGGGGCGGGTTTTTGCTGCTCTTTGTTCCTTTTTCGGCCCAAGAGAAGGTAAAGAAGGCCCTAAAAGATTTGATTCATGTTCCCTTTACCTTTGAATCCTCCGGCAGTCAAATTATCTTCTATGAACCGAGCAAAGAGGACTTTTCCGCTTTAGATCGAGACCGCGCCATTAATCCTGTCATTCCCTTCAGGGAACTCACTCCCCGATAGTCAAAGGTATATTCCTTGGATCTGGCTCACGACTTATTACGACGCCTGTACTATGAGATGTTGCGCATCCGTCTGTTTCAGCTCCGGATAGAACACCACTATCTGGATAATGAAATGAAAACCCCCGTCCACCTGTGCATCGGTCAGGAGGCGGTGCCGGTGGGGGTTTGCGCCCATTTGCTCAAGGAGGACTATATCTCCAGTAATCATCGCGGCCATGGCCATTATCTTGCCAAAGGCGGTTCGCTGAAGGCGTTGGTGGCGGAGCTGTATTGCAGAAGGACCGGCTGTTCCAAGGGCCGGGGCGGCTCAATGCACCTGGTGGATGTTTCCGTGGGCCATTACGGGAGTTCCTCCATCGTCGGCGGCGGCATCCCCATCGGTACGGGGATGGCCCTGGCAATTAAGATGAAAAAAGAGGCCCGCATAAGCGCAGTGTTTTTCGGCGACGGCGCCGCGAATGAAGGCGTCCTGTACGAGAGTGTCAATTTTGCCATCCTGAAGAAGCTGCCGGCGATCTTTGTCTTGGAGAACAACCACTATTCCGTCTGTTCCCATTTTTCCTCCCGTCAGGCCGGTGACAATCCTTTTCATGCCATGCCGCCGGAATTGCTGCTCACCGGAAAAATCGACGGCAACGATGTCCTGGAGGTTTACCGGGCCGCAGGGGAAGCGGTGCAGCGCGCCAGGAACGGCCTGGGTCCTTCCTTCCTAGAATGTCAGACGTATCGCCTGCGCGGTCATGCCGGGGTGCCGTCCCAGGAAGCCCGGGGATATCGGACGTGTGAGGAAGTGCAGGAATGGGAAGCCCGGTGCCCCATCAAGTCGCTGGAACAAGAGCTTCTCAAGGCCGGGGTCCTGACTTCCCCCGACCTGGCCGCCATGCACCACAGGATTGAGGGTGAACTGGACGCCGCCTTTTCCGCCGCCCTTAAGGACCTGCCGCCCCAAAAAGAAGAGCTGCACCATTATCTTTTCTGCGAGTAAATAACGTGCCGTGGTCCAAGGTAAAATTCGAAATCGGCGAACCTGACGGCTTCAGCAGCTGTCCAGGAGAACGCCGGATCCTCAAATATATTGAAGCCGTGCGGGAAGGGTTCCATCAGGCCCTGCTGCACGACCCCAGGGTCTTTGTCATGGGGCAGGATGTCGATGCTCCCGGCGGTATGTTCGGCGCCACTCGGGGCCTCCAGGAAGAGTTCGGCCCTGAACGGGTGTTCGACACCCCCCTGGCAGAGAATGCCTTGACCGGGATAGCCATCGGCGCGGCGCTGGCTGGTCTGCGGCCGGTATATTTACACAACCGGCCGGATTTTCTCCTGCTGGCCATGGATCAACTGGTCAACCACGCGGCAAAATGGTACTATATGTTCGGGGGC
>Ga0172375_10002226_pt1 | contig 30463 bp, 34 predicted proteins | sample LakKiv1m_FD_114537 | JGI IMG/M metagenome (GOLD analysis project Ga0172375, IMG submission 114537) | Freshwater microbial communities from Kabuno Bay, South-Kivu, Congo - kab_092012_11.1m | ecosystem: Environmental > Aquatic > Freshwater > Lake | place: Democratic Republic of the Congo... | reverse complement strand
CTGGATTCTCTTTTATCAACTGTGCAGATGCCTCCGGGGATTCCGGTTGCCTGTATGAGCATAGGAAAATCCGGGGCAAAGAATGCCGCTATTTTTGCTTTGGAGGTACTTGCTTTAAGCGACCGTAAGATCTCCGCTAAGCTCATTAAGTACAAGAAAGAGATGTGCCTTAAAATTAAGAAGACAAAAATTAAGGTATGAGTGCGACAAAAATAATAAAAATAAATCCGTCGGCCCCTGAACAGGAGTATATTAATCAGGCGGCCAGGGTTATTGCTTCAGGCAGCCTGGTAATAATCCCCACGGATACGGTTTATGGCATCGCCGCCAATGCCCTGGATAAAAAGGCATTGGAGAGGCTTTATCAGGTTAAGAAACGGCCCCTGGATAAACCTTTTGCCTTGCTTATCGCGGATAAGTCCAGGGTTGAAGAATTTGCCGCAGATGTTCCGGTTGCTGCCCATAAGTTAATGCATAAATTCTGGCCGGGGGCCTTGACAATTTTATTAAAAGGGTTAAACGGAGGTAAAGTAGGTTTGCGTATGCCGGATAACCGGGTTGCCTTAAAGATTATTGAACAGGCATCTGTCCCGGTAGCTTGCCCGTCAGCCAATATCGCTGACCATCCTGCGCCGGCAGATTTTACTCAGGCGATTAAAGATATGGACGGCCTGGTGGATTTGGCCATTGACGCAGGAAATACTAAAATAGGTGTGGAATCCACTATTGTGGATTTAAGCGTTGAACCGTTTAAGATAACCAGAAGCGGTTCAATAAAAGACGAAGCAATAAACGCGGCTGTAAAATCCAAGACAGTTCTTTTTGTATGCACGGGGAATTCCTGCCGCTCGGTAATGGCTGAGGCGTATTTGAAAAGGCTGCTTGCAAAACAGAAGCGCGATGATGTTGAGGTGATTTCAGCCGGGATAATGATCCTCGCCGGGCTGGGTGCCAGCGCCGAGACCAGGGAGGTGCTGAAGAATGAAGGCATTGATGTATCCGGCCACCTTTCGCAGAGGCTGACCAGGGAGATGGTGGACAGGTCAGACCTTATATTGGCGATGGAGTCTATGCACGAGAACAGGGTTTTGCAGGTAGCGCCGAGGGCCAAAAACAGGCTCTTTTTATTAAAGGAATTTGCCAGGATGAATGACAGTGATTTGGATATTGCCGACCCCATAGGAGGCTCATTAGAGGTTTACGGGAATACTTTTAATATAATTAAAGACGCGGTAGAAAGGATAAGCAAAATCATATGAACGCACTATTAATCGCTTCGGACCACGCGGGTTTCACATTGAAAGAGAAGTTAAAGAAATATCTTAGTAAAAAAGGTATTGTTGTAAAAGATTTGGGCACTTATTCCAAGGAGCGTTGCGATTATCCTGAATACGCTTATAAATTAGCTGAAGGCATTGCCTCAGGGAAATATAAGCGCGGGATACTTGCCTGTAAAAGCGGGATAGGTGATTCTATTGTTGCTAACAAGGTTCCCGGGGTTCGCGCCGCGCTTTGTTATAACCTTAAAGCGGCTAAACTCAGCCGTGAGCATAATGACAGCAATGTCCTGGTCCTTGGTTCGGCATTTGTTAAATCGGATTTAGCTGAGAGGATGGCGAGTGTTTGGTTAAATACAAAATTTTTGGGGGGAAGGCATTTAAGGAGAGTAAAACAAATCAGCCAGATTGAAAAAAAGATAAGGAGATCTGCAAAGTGAAACATCTAAAACAAATTGATCCGGAGATTTACGCAGCGATTAAGCAGGAAATGAAACGCCAGGACGAGAACCTGGAGTTGATTGCTTCAGAGAATTTTGCTTCTTTGGGAGTTTTAGAGGCTCAAGGGTCTGTGTTGACTAATAAATACGCCGAGGGTTATCCCGGCAAGCGCTGGTATGGCGGATGCGAGTATGTTGATATTGCCGAGAGCCTGGCGATTGAGAGGGCTAAGGCGATATTCGGGGCAGAGCATGTGAATGTCCAGCCGCACTCCGGCTCACAGGCGAATATGGCGGTATATTTCGCGGCATTACAGCCTGGGGATACAGTTTTAGCTATGGATTTATCCGCCGGAGGCCATCTTACTCACGGCCATCCGAATAATTTTTCCGGAAAGTTCTTTAAAATGGTCGGTTATGGCGTAGACAAGAAAACCGAGGCCCTGGACTATGACGCTATTCTTGAGTTAGCCAAAATACATAAACCGAAAATGATTTTGGCAGGCGCTTCAGCATACCCGAGGACAATTGATTTTAAAAAATTCCGCCAGATCGCTGATACTGTCGGGGCATACCTGTTTGTGGATATGGCCCATATCGCCGGGTTAGTTGCCGCCGGCATTCATCCGTCGCCGGTGCCTTACGCGGAGTTTGTTACTTCCACCACGCATAAGACTTTGCGCGGCCCGCGGGGAGGGTTTATCCTTTGCAAACAGGAGTTTGCCAAGAAAATTGACAGCCAGATTTTCCCCGGGATCCAGGGCGGGCCGTTAATGCATGTAATTGCCGCCAAAGCTGTGGCATTTCACGAAGCAATGCAGCCGGAGTTTAAGCAGTATCAGATCCAGCTGACTAAAAACTGTAAGGAGTTAGCATCTGCTTTAGAGAAAAAAGGTTTCCGGATTGTTTCCGGAGGCACAGATACCCATTTGATGCTGGTGGATTTAAATGCAAAGGATGTTACCGGAAAAGATGCCTCCAGGATTTTAGGGGAGGTTAATATCACGGTAAATAAAAACCTTATTCCTTTTGACCAGAAGAGCCCGCTGGTTACCAGCGGAATCCGCCTGGGGACCGCGGCAGTAAGCACGCGTAAGATGAAAGAAGCAGAGATGCAGGAGATTGCCCGCCTGATTAATCAGGCGCTGGAAAACAGGGAAGATACAGGCAAGTTATCTAAAATCAAAGAGGAGACAATTGCTTTAGCCAAAAAGTTTCCACTATACCCGGAGTTGTTAAAATAAAATGAAAAAGAAAGCTATCGCACATCATCGGCCAAGCTGGGATGAATATTTTCTGGAGATGTCAGAGTTGGTTGCTAAAAGATCCACTTGTTTGCGCCGCAGTGTAGGCGCGGTAATCGTAAAGGAAAAAAGGATACTGGCCACCGGTTATAACGGCGCGCCAAGCGGTTTAAAGCATTGTGTTGAAATCGGCTGCATACGCCAGAAGTTAAATATCCCTTCGGGAGAGCGCCACGAATTATGCCGGGCGCTGCACGCGGAGCAGAACGCGCTTATCCAGGCGTGTTTGCACGGGATAAGCGTCAAAGGTGCTACTCTATACGCTACAACCCAGCCCTGCGTTATCTGCGCTAAAATGCTGATTAATGCCGGAATAAAGGAAATTGTCATTGCCGGCGGTTACCCGGATAAAATGGCGATGAGTTTTTTAAAGCAGGCAAAGATAAAGATAAGGAAGATATGAAGTGCCCGTTTTGCGGATATAAAGAAGATAAAGTAGTAGATTCCCGGGCCACGGGAGAAGAATCAGCAGTCAGGCGCAGAAGGGAGTGCTTAAAGTGCGGCAAGCGCTTTACTACTTACGAATATGTTGAAGAGGTTTCTTTGCTTGTGATTAAGAAGGATGGCCGCAGGGAGGCTTTTGACCGGAAAAAGATTTTAGCCGGGATAATCCGCGCCTGTGAAAAGCGGCCGGTGAGCGTGGAGAAGATGGAGAATGTGGTTGTCCAGGTTGAGCATTCCATCCAGAAGAAAAGCGACCGCGAAGTTTTATCCAGCAGGATAGGCGAGCTGGTTATGGAGCGGCTAAAAGCAATTGACGATGTTGCTTATGTGCGTTTTGCCTCGGTCTACAGGCAGTTTAAGGACGTCGGCCAATTCATGGTTGAGCTTAGAGATATTTTGGGCAAGGATAAGAAAAAGAAATAACGGGTCCTGTATAGGGGAATTGAGAATGGTTGAGATGGAGTTAAGCAAGATTGTTATTGATGAGAAGCGGCATGACCAGCTGATCGTCCTGAAAGAAAAAGGCGGCTCCAGGGTCCTGCCGATTGTCATCGGCTTGAACGAGGCCAGCGCGATAAAATTAAAGATCAGCGGTTTTAACCCTCCTCGGCCGTTGACCCATGATTTAATTTACGTAATGCTTAAGGATTTAAACGCGGCTATAGAAAAAATTGTTATTGATAAGCTGGAAGAAACTACTTTTCACGCCAAGATTGTTATTAAAACCGGAAGCGGAGATACGAAGATTATTGACGCCCGGCCTTCGGATAGCGTGGCCCTGGCAGTAAGGTTCCATGCCCCGATATTTGTAGAAGAGGCGATTATTAAGCAGTTTGAGGTATTTGATAAAGACAAGCAGTAAACCCACCTTAAGGCGTAACATTTATGCTTAAGCTCAACGAAAACGATTTAAGTATTTTAAAGCCGGTTTATAACTTCGCCAAGGCCAGGAAGGTAAAATTATACCTTGTAGGCGGGGCTTTGCGCGATTTGATTTTAAACCGCAAAAAAGATAACCCGGATTTTGATTTTTGCATGAAAGCAGGGGCAATAAATTTCGGCCGTAAATTAGCCAAAGAGTTAAAGTGCGGATTTGTGGTTTTGGATGAGGAGCATGCTGCCTGCCGTTTAGTCAAGAAAATCGGAGCTAAGGTTTATACTTTTGATTTTACGGATTTCCGGGCCGAGACTTTAGAGAAGGACCTCCTGCATAGGGATTTTACCATAAACTCTATGGCTGTTAAGCTGGAGGACGTTTTTAGCGGTAAAGATTTAAGCGCTTTAATTATTGATCCTTATTCCGGAAGGCTAGACATTAAAAATAAAATTATCCGGGTTACCGGAAAGAATTCTTTTAAAGAAGACCCATTGAGGATTTTACGCGCCTTCAGTTTTAGTTGCATGCTCGGTTTCAGCCTGGACAAAGAGACGCTACGGCTGGCGAAAAAAGAAAAGCACCTGATCAGCGGGGTTTCCAGCGAGCGCATCCGCGAGGAACTGTTCAAGATCTTTGACAGCCGCACAGCGCACGCCTCTCTGGTTACTTTAGATAAGCTGAAAATCTTAGAGATTATTTTTCCTGAAATTAAGCCTATGCGGGGAATAGGCCAGGGCCCGTACCACCATCTGGATGTCTGGCAGCATACTTTAGAGACATTGTATCAGTTTGAATTATTATTGCAGGCAGTTAAACAGGACCTTGAAATAAACGGCTATCTTAGCCAGGAGCTTTCCAGTTTGCGCAAAAGATCCAGCCTTTTGAAACTTGCCTGTATCCTGCATGATGTAGGCAAGCCAAAGGCCTTGCGCAGGGAAAAAGGAAAGATTATTTTTCACGGCCATGAAAGGATAGGCCTGGGTTTAGCGCGCATGATTTGCCGCAGGCTCAAGCTCGCCAATGATGAGACCCGTTCCCTGGAAAGGATCGTGCTCTGGCATTTAAGGCCGGGGTATCTGGCGGATAACGGTAGGCCTACTGAAAGGGCAATTTTCCGCTATTTCCGCGATGCCGGCAGCGATGCCCTGGCAGTACTTTTGTTATCACTGGCTGACCAGCGCGCTACAAAAGGGCCGCTGACAACAGCGCTTTCCCGCACCCGGCATGAAAAGACAGTCAAGGCCTTGATCCGCAGGCTTCTAAATCAGAATAAAGAGAAAAAGCTCGTGCCTTTTTTAAACGGCAATGATCTTATGCGTAAATTCAAGCTTGCTCCCGGCCCGCTGATCGGAAAGTTGCTTGGCGGCCTGGAAGAAGCGCAGGCTATCGGAAAAATTAAAAATAAAAAAGAAGCCTTTAAATTAGCAACCGCGTTGATTAAGCGGAAAAAATGAAGAAGTTAATTATAATCGTCTCAATCCTGGTATTAATCGTTTTCCTGGGTCTGGTATATTTGAACAGGTTTTTCCTTCCCGTAAAAATAAAATCCATTATTATTTCAACTTTAACCCAGCAAACCCGCAAAGAAGTCAGCCTCGGGTCTTTGGAATTTAATATATTCAAGGGGCTGGTTTTGCGCGACCTGGTTATTTCAGACGGCCAGAATGTAATTTTAAGCACTAAAGAAGCTAACTGCGGAGTTTTTATCTGGCCCGTTTTCAAGAAACAGATTATTATCCCCAGTATAAATTTAAAGGGGCCGTATATTTTCCTGGAGCGCCTCAAGGACGGCAGTTTTAACCTTCAGGAAATTTTCGCCTCCCGTCCGGCAGTTGTAAAAGTCCCGGACTCTAAAGAAAGAAAATCAGATAAATCCGATTTCAGCGTATCGGTCTATAAAATAAATATTCACTCCGGGACTATTGTTTTTCAGGATGACGCCCTGGCTGTTCAATTTAAGAAAGAGATCAGGAGCATCCAGCTAAGCCTGGGGCTGGCTTTGCCTGCCAGTGTTAAATTTAATTTTAAAGGGGAGATTCCCAATAATCCGCCTACATTTATTTATGGCTGGGGTGAATACAGGATTTTGAAACAGGAACTGGCTGCTAATCTTTCGGTAACCAACTTATTGCCCAGGGATTTTGAACCTTATTACAGCCGTTTCGGGATTAACCTGCTTTCTGGTTCAGCTGACGCAAAGGCGAAGCTGGCTTTGAAGGACAAGCTTCTGTATATTGAGGCTTCGGTTAAGGCTGCCAAGCTGGTCCTGGCGAAAGAAAAGATCAAAGCGAGTTTAAACTTAGGGCTGGAGAGCAAAGTTAATTATAACCTGGAGACGAAGAAAGTTTCTTTTGACGGAATCTGCGATATCCAGCAGGCGGATATCTCCGGGTTGGAATTCTTCGGGGAACTGAAGAATTTCTACGGCAAGGTTGTTTTTAATGAGCGCTCTCTGGTAGCCCAGGGGATAAAAGCGGAGATTTTGGGCATGCCATTTGAAGTGAATTTAGGGGTTAAGGATTTCAGCACCCCGGCATTCAATATAAATACCAGTTTAAGCTTAAGTTTCCTGCCGGCTATCGCAAGGGAGAAGTTTAATTTTACGCAAGTAAGCTCCGCCTTAGGAAAAGCGGATTTATTTATAAAACTGCATCCGGATGGAAAAGAGGGATGGGTTTTGCAGGGCAAGGCGGATATTGCCGGCGCGGGGTTTAAATTGGCGAAACAGGATATCCCGGTGGAAAATGTTTCCGCAGCTATTGAATTCAGCCAGCAGGGCATTAGCTGGGCTGATACAAAATTTAAATACCAGGGGGTTGATTATGAGAGCAGGGGGGAGCTCTCTGATTTTTCCGCGCCGAATATAAAACTGCAGTTATTTTCCCGTGATTTATCTTTGGATAGCGCTTTTAATATAATTGATAAGAAAATCATGATTACCCGGGCCAAAGGAAAATATTTTGATTCACAATTTTCAGCCAGCGGTTCCATTGATAATTCCGACCCTAAGGGGCAAATGGCTGATATTAGCGGTAATTTTAACCTGCAGCTGGGGGATTTGGCCAGGGCCTTCTCCAGGAATTACCCCGTTTTAAATAATATCCAGCTAAAAGGGCAGATGGATACGCAATTTACTTTCAGCGGGCCGCTTTATGATTTTAAAAATTGCGTTATTCAGGCAAGGGGCTCAAGCAGCAACCTTTCGTTTTATGGCTTGAATGCTGGAGATTTTTATCTGGATTACCTGCAGGAGGCAAAAATCGCCAAAATAATTTCCCTGCGAGCTGTTTTTTATGAAGGGTTGATTGATGGCGCTGCCTCGCTTAATCTTGATTCCGCTAATTTACCCTACTATATAGAATTGAAGGCAGACGGGGTTAAGCTGGAGAAGCTCAAGCTGGATACGGCATCCAAAAATAAGAATATCTCAGGGTTGTTGCAGGCAGCCATTAAGCTAAACGGTTTTTCCGGGGATTTAAGCAAGTTAAGCGGAGCAGGAAGCTTGTCCGTTAAGGAAGGAAAACTCTGGGAATTAAATTTATTGCAGGGTATGGGTAAGCTCCTGTTTGCCAAGGACCTGGGAAGTATTGAACTTTCAGAATGCGCCTGCGCTTTCCTGGTGCAAAATAATTCCGTTTATACGGACAATCTGGTCTTGAAGAGTAATGTTGCTGAACTCTCCGGGCCATTAAGAATCGGTTTTAACGGATCCCTGGAGGGCTCCCTTGAAGTGGATATATTAAGCGAGATGGTCCCTTTAAGCGGTTCGTTAAAGGATGTTACTACCGCGATTATGGGAGGGGTAGGTAAATTCGGGGTGATTAAATTAAGCGGCTCGCTTGCTGAGCCAAAATACAACTTCAAACCGATAGTAGCCAATATCGTCAAAGGGTTAACTGATATTATTTTTGGCAAGAAGCGTTAGCTGCTTATGCTCAAGTCGCTGAAAATCATAAGGTTGATTAAGGGGCAGGTCAAGGATTATATAGTCCCTTCAGTTACACAGGTCTCTATTAAAGGAGGCCCGTTTCAAGTTTTAATCTCCTGTATACTTTCCCTGCGCACAAAAGATAAAACTACAATTCAGGCAAGTAAAAGATTGTTTAAGATTGCGGATAATCCTGAAAATATGCTAAAATTAACTGCCGGGAAAATTCAGAAGCTGATTTATCCTGTAGGCTTTTACCGTAACAAAAGCAGGGTTATCCTGGGTTTAAGCAAGAAATTATTGGAAGATTATTCCGGCAGGGTGCCGGATTCCCTGGATGCGCTTTTAGGCCTAAAAGGCGTAGGCAGAAAAACAGCTAACCTGGTCTTAGGTTTGGGTTTTGGGGTCCCGGCAATCTGCGTGGATACCCATGTACACAGGATTTCAAACCGCCTGGGCTGGGTAAAAACGAGCAGCCCCGAACAAACAGAGTTCGCACTGCAGGAAATTATTCCAAGGGATAGGTGGATTGAGTTAAATACGATTCTGGTGGCTTTTGGACAGAATTTATGTTTTCCGGTTTCGCCGTTTTGCAGTAAATGCAAGGTTTACAGATTTTGCAAAAGACGGGGCGTAGTTAAATCGCGTTAAATAAGGGGAGAGAAAAAATGGCTTTTAATAAGATTATTCTTAGCGAAAAAGATATTCCTAAACAATGGTACAATTTAGCCGCGGATTTACCCGGCCCGATACAGCCTCCCTTGGGGCCGGATGGGCAGGCGCTCAAGCCTGAAATGCTGGCTAAGGTTTTTCCGATGAATATAATTGAGCAGGAGGTTTCAACTAAACGCTGGATTGATATCCCCGAACAGGTGATGGAGATACTCTCCTTGTGGAGGCCGGCTCCGTTGCGCCGGGCACTTGCCCTTGAAAAGTACTTGAAAACTCCCGCCCGGATTTATTATAAAGACGAGAGTGTCAGCCCGGCTGGAAGCCATAAGCCGAATACTGCCGTGGCTCAAGCCTGGTATAATAAGAAATTCGGGATCAAGCGTTTGACTACAGAGACCGGTGCAGGGCAATGGGGAAGCGCTATCGCATTTGCCTGTAATTTAATCGGGCTTGAATGTAAAGTTTATATGGTACGCATCAGTTTTGACCAGAAGCCGATGCGTAAGACAATGATGCAGGTTTGGGGAGCTAAGTGCGTTGCCAGCCCCAGCCATGATACTGCTGCCGGACGCGAAATTTTAAAGAGAATGCCGCATACTCCCGGAAGTTTGGGTATTGCGATCAGCGAAGCGGTAGAGGATGCGCTTTCTGATAAGAGCGGGAATTCGCGTTACTGCCTGGGCAGTGTTTTAAACCATGTTCTATTGCACCAGACAATTATCGGCCTGGAAGCTAAAAAGCAATTAAAGATAGCCGGAGAAAAGTCCCCCGATGTAGTTATCGGTTGCGTAGGAGGAGGAAGTAATTTTGCCGGGATTTCTTTTCCGTTTATTTGCGATAAAATCCACGGGAAAAAGATTGAGATCATTCCGGTTGAACCTACGGCCTGTCCGACATTGACCAAGGGGCCGTTCACTTATGACTTTGGCGACACCGCCGGGTTAACCCCATTATTAGCTATGTATACTTTGGGACATGGTTTTGTGCCTGAGCCGATCCATGCCGGAGGCCTGCGTTACCATGGTATGGCGCCCTTAGTCAGCCAGGCGGCGGTAGAGGGATTAGTTAATCCGCGTTCATATGACCAGGTCAAGTGTTATGAATCAGCAATGCTTTGGGCAAAGACCGAAGGCGCTATCTGCGCCCCGGAGACCAGCCATGCGATTGCCTGCGCTATTGATGAGGCAAAAAAGGCCAGGAGAGAAGGAAAGAGAAAAGTTATATTATTCTGTTACAGCGGACACGGTTTGATGGATCTAGCCGGTTATGACAAGTTTCTATCCGGCAAGCTTAAGAAATACGCGCTTCCGAAACATAAACTGCAAAAGTCTTTAGAATCTATAAAAGGGCTGCCCAAGATCAAATGAGAAAAACCTATTTCTGCGATAAAGCCGTGTTTATCTTTCCTGCTCTGGTATTTGTAATTTTATTCAGTTCGCAGATGCAGGCATTGGCAGATACTATTTATTTAAAAAACGGCCGGAGTATTGAGGGTTTAGTTAAAAAAGAGGACGCGGATTTTGTTGAGTTGGAGATTAGTTTCGGCTCAATGAAATTCTCCAGGAAACAGATAGAACGCATAACTACTTCTTCTGCCGAAGAGGCTGCGGTAATCAGAAAAGAATGGGCTGAGGAAAAGATAAGGGCCCAGGAAAGAGCCAGAGAAGCGGAGTTAAGAAGAGAATATGAGCCAAAGCAGATTAATATGGACAAGCAGAGCGGTCATGTGGTAGTGACGACATTGCTGAATAATAAGGTTAAGGCAAACCTTGTTCTGGATACAGGCGCTTCTTTAATATTATTATCAAGAAAAGTGGCGGCTAATTTGGGAACGGAGATTAATGATAAAGAGGGGACTCCCATAGAGCTGATTATGGCTGACGGCCGGCGGGAAAACGCAAAGATGATAATTTTAGACAGCGTCAAGGTCCAGGATTCGGAGGTTAAGGATGTAGAGGCGGCTGTTTTGCCGGATAAGGAGAGCGCGACTATGTCCGAAGACGGCTTGCTGGGGATGTCCTTCCTGAAAAAATTTAATTTTAAGATTGACCAGAAAAACGACAAACTGATATTGGAGAAATTGTAAATGAAATCTTATACAGAATACCTTTATTTTAATACCGAGAAGAAACAGGATTTTATTAACATTACGGAACAGGTTGAGGCTGCTCTGCGTAAGAGCGGGATCAAGGAAGGGTTGTGCCTGGTTAATCCTATGCATATTACCGCCAGCGTTTTTATTAACGATGACGAAAGCGGCCTGCATAAAGATTTTTCTATCTGGCTTGAGAAGCTGGCGCCATTTGGAAAAGATAAATACCAGCATAACTTGACCGGCGAAGATAACTGGGACGCGCATTTAAAACGCACGATTATGGGCAGAGAGGTGGTTGTCGCGGTTACCAAAGGCGGGCTGGATTTTGGGCCGTGGGAGCAGATTTTTTACGGTGAATTTGACGGGCAGCGCAAGAAGAGGGTATTAGTTAAAATTATCGGCGAGTAACAGGAGCGGCTATGAATATTAAAAGCACGGAAATCAAAGTGGTATTGGGAGATATTACGGAGGCAAGGGCGGATGCGATTGTGAATGCCGCTAATAATAAGCTCCTGATGGGTGGCGGAGTTGCCGGCGTGATTAAGAAGAAAGGCGGCAAGGTTATTGAAGAGGAGGCGCTTAAAAAAGGCCCGATAAAAATCGGGGATTCAGTTGCTACTTCCGCCGGAGAACTGGCGGCAAAATACGTAATTCATGCGGCGACCATGGGTATGGATTTTAAGACCGATGAAGTAAAAATCCGGGATGCTGCCAGGAGCGCTTTGGATTTAGCCAGGGAATTAAAGATTGGCTCTATTGTTTTTCCGGCTTTAGGCTGCGGCACAGGAGGTTTTCCTCTTTTGGCCTCCGCCAAGATTATGGCCCAGGAAGTGTTAAAGCATCTTCGGCAGGGGGATACTTCTTTGCGGGAAATTACCTTTTGCCTTTATGATCAGGAGGCATTTACGGTTTTTAATAAAGGCGTTTTAGGTTATCTGGAATATGTGACTACAAAGTTATCCGGTGGCCCATATGTTACGGTGGACGCGATTATTGAATTATCCGGAGGGATTGTGATTATCCAGCGGAGCAACCCGCCGTTCGGATGGGCTTTACCCGGAGGATTTGTGGATTACGGAGAGAGCCTTGAGGATGCTGTAAAAAGAGAAGCAAAAGAAGAGACGAACCTGGATTTAACCGAGATAAAACAATTCCACACTTATTCAAATCCGCAGCGCGATCCCAGATTTCATACTGTTGGCACGGTTTTTATCGCCAAGGCAAAAGGCAGGCCCAAGGCAGGTGATGATGCCGCCGGGTTAAAAGTGGTAAAGCTGGCTGAATTGGAAAAGCTGGATTTTGCTTTTGACCACAAGCAGATTCTTCAGGATTATCTCAAGTCAAAATAGGGACGGTTCTCAACTCAAAGCAGAACTGTCCCCTAAAAAAGGGACACTTTTCCTTTGGTTTGAAAACCGTCCCTAACTAAGGGGTTAGCCTTCGCGGAGCTGTTTCTCGGCGTCAACAATATCGCGGTTTATCACACGGATGGTTTCTTTGATTTTATCCTTGAGCAGGTAAGAGGCAATCGGTGCCTGCGAAATTTCCCTTAAAACCTGCACGCTCATCCTGAAGTAACGCACCACCTCTCCTTCATCGCAATCAGTCATCTGCAGGGTCTTGTCAAAGTTTGTCCCGCGCAGCCATGCCTCCATGCTTGAGCATAAATGAAAATAGGGAAGCTTGCTAAAGGGGTAAATTTTATAGCGGCGTTCTTTATCCCTTAGTTTGTCGTAATTTTCTTCGCAGATGCGTTTAAGGCTGCGGCTGGATTTGGAGATGCTTGAGGGCATGCGCTGGTTTTTCCTCGGTTCAAAAACAACCGCTGCGGCGATCACCCCTAGTTCAAATTCATCCAGCTGCTCAAGTATATTCTGATCGTATAGCTCCGCAAGCACTAATTCATATCCGTAAACAGTTTTAGCGAATTTTCCCTTTTCCGAGAGTTTCCCTTCGTGGATATAGTTTAATTCTTTAAGCAGCCTGAGTTTTGCGTCCAGTAAGTTCAATGCTTGTTTCTGTTCATTTTTATTGGATTGGTAATAATGCAGGGAGAGGGGGTATATTTTAAACAGGTCATCCTGATATTTTTCGTAAAGGTTGAGAATAGTGGCGTAAGATGTATTCAGCTGGCTTTTGACTTCTTCGGTTTTGCCGAAGATTATCCGGTTAACCTCTTCAAAATTTATCCTATGCGGGTTAACCCGCGTATAAACAAATCCTTCTTTATCTATGCCGCGCCTTCCGGCACGGCCGGCCATCTGGTAAAAATCACGGGTTTTTAAATTACGCACATAGGTGCCGTAGAATTTGCGCAGGCCGTCAAACATAACAGAACGGCTGGGCATATTAATCCCCAGGGCAAATGTTTCGGTGGTAAAGATAACTTTAAGCAGCCGGCTGGTAAAGAGCCGTTCAATTACTTCTTTTAATGTGGGCAGCATCCCGGCGTGATGATAGGCTATTCCGCGTTGCACCAGGGGATAAAGGATTTGTGCTGATTGCTCATTTTTTAAATTAAAGCGTTCCATTAAATCTTCATACATCTGGGTGATCGCCCGGCTTTCCTTGGCGTCTAAGAATTTGAAACCGTAAAGGTCCTGGGCCAGTTCTTCCGCCCGCTTGCGGCTGAATACAAAATATATCGCCGGCAGGCCGTCATTTTCACGCAGGAAATCAATCAGGGAGTTCAGCCTGTTAGGCTTGCTTGAGCGCAGGCGTTTAAGGCGTTCAATTTTATCCACAACTTCATTTTGGCACTGGAAGAGAAAATGTAAAGGTACGGGCCGGTTTTCTTCAATTACTACTTTAATCGGTTTATTATGGATAGATTCAATCCAGGCGGCGAATTGTTTAATATTAGGGATGGTCGCGGAAAGCCCCAGCAGGTTCATATGCTTAGGAAGGAAAATCAGGGATTCTTCCCAGACTGTGCCGCGTTCGGGGTTGTCAATGTAATGGATTTCGTCAAAAATAATCCAGGAGTATTTATTAAGGCTTTGCGGCTCATCCAGTATTTTGTTGCGGAAGATTTCCGTGGTCATAATTAAAACCGGGGCCTGCGGGTTGATGGAGACATCGCCTGTAAGTATGCCGATATTATCCTGGAATTGGCTCTGAAAATCGCGGAACTTCTGGTTGGAGAGGGCCTTGATCGGCGCGGTGTAGATTACGCCGGTCGTGCATTTTTCAGTTGCGATGCAGGAAGAGATGATATGCTCGGCGATAACGGTTTTGCCTGCTCCGGTGGGTGCCGAGACGATTACCGAGTGGCCGTTATTTATGTGGTCAATTGCTTCCTGCTGGAACCTGTCATAAATCATGATTTCTATTATAAGCCAAAAAGCCGCAACCGCAATAAAATAATGTTGCCTCGGGGTCCCTGCCTACCGGCAGGTAGGCTGCCGCTGAAGATGCCCCTTTTCAGCGTTACCCCTCGTCATGCCGAGTGAAACAAGCCAAGACAGCCGCGTCCGCTAAATTTATTGATTTATATAATAATCATAATATAATAAAAATATGGGATATGAGGTTGCGCTTGGCAAAGCGTGGGAGGATTTGATCCATCTTAACCCTAATCCTGCCAATAATTTATTAGTTAAATTCCTGGGGGATGAATACAGTGTTGATATACGGGAAAGAAAAATTCTTTCTTCTTCCTGCAATATCCCGGCAAAGGATTTTTTAAGCATTTTGCTCTTACATTATTTAGCGAAAAGATTAACCGGGATTCCTTCTCCAAGCGGGCAGTGGCTTACTTTCAGGGAATTTTCCGGAGTTGAAGGTTATTACGAGGCTTTTCATAAGAGGTGTATCCAGCCGATACTCCGCAAATACGGCAAGAAACCGGATGCCCTGAAAGGCGCCGTATCCAGGCTGCCGGCAAAGGTCTCAGATGGAGCGGATGTCAGCCTGATTATCGAGCCGTTCATAGATGTTCCGGTGCTGGTCAAGATGTGGAAGCAGGACGAGGAGTTTGAGCCTGAAGCGAATATGTATTTTGACGCGAGCATAAAGAGTATTTTTTGTACCGAAGATATTGTAGTCTTGGCGCAGATGGTCTCTTCTCAGCTATGAGAAAAACTGGGTTTCCCCGGAAGAAATTAATTTTTTCCCTGGTTTTGGGGTTAGCAGCCTTAACCGGGTATGTTTTCAAGGATAATTTAGGATTAAGCCTTAATCCTAAAGAAAGTTTCGTACAGGAAACCTCTGTCAGTAACAGCCCTGATTATAACAGTATTTTGGTAACAAGGGTTGTTGATGGCGATACATTAATGATGGAAAACGGGGAATATTTGCGCCTGTTAGGTATTGATACCCCGGAGATGCATGAATCATCCAAGCTCCATCGCGATGCCCTGCGTTCCAAGCAGAGTGTTGAAGAAATCCAGCGGATGGGCAGGCAGTCTTATGAATTTACCAGGAGGTTGGCTGAAGGAAAACGGGTGAGGCTGGAGTTTGATACGGAAAAATATGATAAATACAACAGGATGCTTGCTTATGTTTTTCTTGAGGACGGGACATTCTTAAACGGCAGGATTGTGGAAGAGGGGTATGCCTCAATTACGCATTATAAATTGAATACAAAATACGCGGATTTATTTTTGAAATTATACCAGCAGGCGCGCGATAACAAGCGCGGGCTCTGGAGATAACAGGAGGGGCTATGTTGAGATATTTAACCGCAGGTGAATCGCATGGAAAAGCAATTGTGGCTATTATGGAAGGTTTTCCCGCCGGCTTAAAAGTGGATTCCTCCAGGATGAATAAAGAACTGAAGCGCAGGCAGTCCGGGTTTGGCCGGGGCAAGCGCATGCAGATAGAAAATGACCGGGTAGAGCTAACCTCGGGTTTAAAAAATAATATTACCCTTGGCAGCCCGATTACCTTGTTAATAAAAAATAAAGATGCCAGTATTGAGAGCCTGCACAAAGTTATGGCTGCCCGTCCAGGGCATGCGGATTTAGCAGGGTTGTTGAAATACGGGTTTACGGATATAAGGGAGGTATTGGAACGCGCCTCGGCGCGCAGTACGGCGGCTACAGTTGCTTTAGGGGCTTTATGTAAAGAGCTTTTAAGCGAATTCGGCATAACTATTACAAGCAGGGTTTTATCGGTGGGAGGAGAGTCAACTGCTAAAGGGATAACCGCAAAAATAGCTGAGGCGATTAAGAATAAAGATACAGTCGGAGGGGTATTTGAAGTGGTTGCCAAAAAAGTCCCCGTAGGTTTAGGCAGTTATGTCCAGGCTGACCGCAGGCTGGACAGCCGTATGGCTGCCTCTATTATGTCTATTCCGGGAATTAAATCTTTTGAGGTCGGGTTGGGTTTAGGGTATGCGGTAAGCTTTGGTTCTGAAGTGCACGACGCGATATATTTTAATAAAGGAAAAGGTTACTCCAGAAGGACGAATAATGCCGGCGGAATTGAAGGTGGGGTATCTAACGGCCAGGAGATTGTTTTACGGGCCTGCATGAAGCCGATCGCCACATTGATGAATCCGCTGGATTCGGTAAATATCCTCACCAAGAAGCCGGCGAAAGCGGCGATTGAACGTTCGGATGTATGCGTGGTGGAGTCTGCCGGGGTAGTGGCTGAATCAGCCTGCGCCCTTGTTTTAGCTGATGCCTTTCTTGAGAAATTCGGCTCGGATTCCCTGCCTGATATTAAAAAGAATTACGCTAATTACAGGGATAGAATAGCGCATGCCTAATTTCAGCTATTATCACATAGAGATAGAAGAAGCCAGCGATACTAAAGAGGTAGTTGTAAAAGGAGAAGTTACTAATAGCAGCGATAAATCTTATGCTACCGTGGCGGTGCGGATTGTGCTTTTTAAAAAAAACGTAACAGTGGCTAATGTAGTATTTACTATTAATGGCCTGCCTGCCGGAGGCACCAAGACATTTAAGAAAACAATTGAAGAGCTGGATTACGAACAGGTAGGCAAGGATATTAGCCGTTACGATATTTATACTGAAACAGCGTTTTGACCTTTTAGAAATATAGAGTTAGATAATCCCGCTCCTTTCGTCTATTGCCGCAGAAAGGGGTGATCAAGATGGAAAATGTAATAAGTATCAGCCGTGTCTGTAAGTTAGAGAGTGATTCAAAGCTTAAGGCTTTTGTTGATGTTTCTATTTCAGGGATCGTAGTCAAAGGCTTTAGCGTAGTTGATGGCAGCAAAGGATTATTTGTGAGTATGCCGCGCCATCAGGGTAAAGACGGGAAATGGTATAACACGGTTTACCCGGCTACCAAAGAATTAAAACAGCAATTGAGCGAGGCAGTATTGGCAGCTTATAAGGAATAAACTAAAAATGAATTAGGGACGGTTCTCAAAACAAAGGAAAACTGTCCCTCAAACAGGGGACACTTCTGCTTTGAGTTGAGAACCGTCCCTAACTAAACAATGAATATTTACTTAGTAGGATTTATGGGTACCGGAAAAACCTCTGTCGGCTGCGAGTTAGCTAGAGAGAAAGGGTGGAATTTTGTTGACCTGGATGAGCTGATTGAACTTAAAGAGCATCGCAGGATTGTAGATATTTTTGCCAAAGACGGCGAAGCGTATTTCCGGAAAGTTGAAAAAAAGATTTTAAATCAGGTTTCTACCCAGAAGAAATTCGTGGTTGCCTGCGGAGGCGGAGTAGTTTTGGATAAAGATAACGTCAGCTTGATGAAGAAAACCGGAATTATGATCTGTTTGAGCGCTACTCCCGAAGAAATATTAAAGAGGGTTTCTTCCAGCAGCACCCGGCCGTTGCTAAATGTAGATAAGCCGAAGAAACGCATAGAGCTTTTGCTGAAAATGCGTGCGCCTTATTATATGCAGGCAAATAAAATAGTTGATACATCCGGCTTATCGGTCAAACAGGTGGTTAAGAAAATATCTAAAGTACTTGCCGTTAAGAGATGAATAATTTTGAGTCTCTGGTAAGCCTGAACCTTATCCCCCAGATAGGGAGCGTGCGTTTAGGCAGGCTGCTTAAGTATTTTGATCAGCCGCAAAATATATTTAAAGCCAGCCGCAATGCGCTGGAGGCACTTGTAGGAAGCCGGATCAGCGAAGGCATTGTTTTATTTGATGTTAAGAAATTAGAAAAAGATTTGGCCCAGGCCAGAAAGGCCGGGCTTGAGGTTATTACGCTCTTTGATGAAAGTTATCCGCATAATTTAAAGCAAATACCCGGCGCTCCGATTGTACTTTATGTTTCCGGGAAAATAATTGAGGCTGATAATTTAAGCCTGGGGATTGTCGGCAGCCGCAGGGCTTCGTTTTATGGGTTAAGCAGCGCGGAGAAATTCGCCGCGGAGCTGGCTTTAAATAATATCGCTATTGTTTCGGGGATGGCCCGCGGCGTGGATACTTATGCCCATCGCGGAGCGTTAAAAGTGTCCGGCCGGACAATTGCGGTGATGGGCAGCGGGTTTAACCATATCTACCCGCCGGAGAACCGGGGATTAGCTGATAGGATAGCCAAAAACGGGGCAGTAATTTCTGAGTTTCCTATGGACACAAGGCCATTGGCCCAGAATTTTCCCCGGCGTAACCGGCTGATCAGCGGTTTAAGTTTAGGCGTCCTGGTCACCGAAGCAGCCAGGAACAGCGGAGCGTTAATTACCGTAGATTTTGCTTTAGAGCAGGGCAGAGAGGTTTTTGCCTTGCCTGGCAGGATTGATGCCAGTGTTTCAATGGGGACAAACGAATTGCTTAAGCAGGGGGCAAAGCTGGTAACCTGCAGCGAAGATATACTGGAAGAGCTAAATTCAGCAAACCCGGGAGTAAAAACATTCAGCGAGCCGGAATTTGAAAAGAATATTTTATGTGCGAAAGAAGAAAATATACTTTATAATTGCATAGGCCATAAGGCAGCTGCGATGGATGATTTAGTGGAGAAAACATCATTAAGCAGCAGCCAAATCTCAAGTTTGATTTTAAGATTACAATTTAAGAAATTAATTAAAGAGTTGCCGGGAAAACATTTTATAAGGAGTTAAATGAGTAAAAACCTGGTTATTGTTGAATCGCCTACCAAGGCTAAAACCATAAGCAAGATATTGGGGCCGGATTACACAGTAGTTTCTTCTATGGGGCATATCATAGATTTGCCGCAGAAAGAGCTGGGGGTTGATATTGATAATAAATTCAAGCCGGAATATGTGGTTATTCCCACCAGGAAGAAATTAATGGCCCAATTGAGAAAAGATGCCAAGGAAAAAGAAAAAATATATGTTGCCACCGACCCTGACAGTGAAGGCGAAGCAATCGGCTGGCAGATAAAAGAAAGAGTTTTTAAAGGCAAGGATGTTTTAAGGGTAAGTTTTCATGAGATTACCCCGCATGCGGTAGGCGAGGCATTTAAAGCTGCCCGTGCGTTTGATGTAAATATGATTGAGGCCCAGGTAGGCCGCAGGGTGCTTGACCGTATCGTCGGGTATTTCTTAAGCCCTCTGCTTTGGAAAAAGCTCGCCCGAGGTTTAAGCGCAGGCCGCGTGCAGTCCGTAGCCCTGAGGTTGATCGTAGAAAGGGAGCGGCAGATCCAGGCATTTTGCGCCAGCGAATATTGGGAGATTTCCGCGGAATTATTTAAGCCTAAGATTTCAGGAGAGAGCAATTTCTGCGCCAAACTTGATAAAATTGAGGATAAGAAAGTTGAGATTAAAACTCAGAAAGATGCGCAGGATATTGTTGATCAATTAAAGGATAAAGAATTTAAAGTTGTTGAAATTAAACAGACAGAAAAGAAACGTTATGCCCCAGCGCCGTTTATTACCAGTACGATGCAGCAGGAGGCGTTTAATAAACTGAGGTTCAATGCTTCAAAGACCATGATGGTGGCCCAGCAGCTTTATGAAGGAGTTGATATCGGAGGGGATAACCCGCTGGGTTTGATTACATATATGCGTACTGACTCTCCGAATACCGCTCCCGAAGCTATTCTTGAGGTTCGTGAGCATATCGGCAGGATCTTCGGCAAAAATTTTCTTCCTGATAATCCCAATACCTTTAAGGCTAAAAAATCTGCGCAGCAGGCTCATGAGGCAATCCGGCCGAGTTATATCTCCCGGTCTCCGGAGAGTATGAAGGATTTTCTTACGCCTGAGCAGTTCCGCCTGTATGAATTAATCTACAACCGTTTTTTGGCCAGCCAGATGAAACCTGCGGAGTTTCTGGCTACCTCGGTGGATATCGCGGCGGGAAAATATTTATTCACAGCTAATGGCAGCCATTTACTTTTTGAAGGTTTTTTAGCTGCCTATAACAAGACTGAAGAAGAGGAAAAAGAAGGCGAGGAAGATGAGAAGGACAAAAATAAGAATGTGATACCGCCCCTTACGCAGGGAGAGGTACTTGCTTTAAATACACTTACTCCTTCGCAGCATTTTACCAAGCCTCCTGCCAGATTTTCGGACAGTTCTTTAGTTAAGGCCCTGGAAGAAGACGGAATCGGGCGGCCCTCAACTTACGCTCCGATTATTTATACGCTGATTTTGCGCGATTACGTGCGGAGGATTAAAGGTTATCTTAACCCTACGGAGCTGGGTTTTAAGGTAAGCGATATGCTGGTAGAATATTTCCCCAAGATCATTGATGTTAAGTTCACCGCGCTTATGGAAGAAGAGCTGGATCAGGTTGAAGAGGGAAAACTTAAACGGCTTAAAGTTTTAGAAGAGTTTTATGCGCCTTTTAAAGAAAGCCTGGATTTTGCTCAGGTGAATATTAAGAAAGAAGTTATAACTACTGACCAGATTTGTGATAAGTGCGGCAAGCCTTTAATTGTAAAGTGGGGCAGGCGCGGTAAATTCTTAAGCTGTTCGGGTTTCCCCGCGTGCAAGAACTCAAAATCCATTACTTCCGGAGTTAAGTGCCCTATAGAGAATTGCGGCGGAGAATTAATTGAGCGGCGTTCAAAACGCGGGTTCTTCTTCGGTTGCTCGAACTTTCCCAAGTGTACATTTACCTCGCGCACATTGCCGGAAGATCAGGATAAAGAAGAAGTTAAGCAGTAATGATCTTTGATATTTTGCTCTTCGGTATATTGTTCGCGTGCAAAATTTTCTAATGCACGCTCCACAATATACCGAATGCAAAATATCTATAGAATTAGCGTATGGCTTGGTTTGATTCTGAGCAGGGCGTGGAGGCAAGGAGCGGGCAGGGTTCACCGGCTATATGGGAACTAGTGAGAGCGACGCCAGCCGACCCGAGCGAAGTTTTGACACGCCGGGGCAAAACAAGCGTCCCTGCGAAGAACAAACCAAGGCAGACGCGTTAATACAGGATAAGTAAAATATGGAAAAATATATTGAGAAATTTATCCGCTATTTAGAAATAGAGAAGAATTATTCCGCCCACACCATCCTCAACTATAAATTGGACCTTCAGGATTTCGGGAAATTCCTCGGCACGGCAGAGCTGGAGAAGGTTGATTATCTGGCGCTCAGGAAATACCTGGCGGTTTTAAAAGAAAAGAATTTAGGCAATCGCACAGTCGGCCGCCGGCTTTCTGCCTTACGCAGTTTCTTCAGGTTTTTATCCCGCGAGGGTTACATTAAAACAAATCCTATCCTTATGCTTTCCAGCCCCAAGCTGGATAAACATCTGCCTTCATTTATGACAGAGGAGGAGGTTAAAAAGCTTATTGAATCGGCTTTTGCCAAGAGCCAGACAGATATCCTGGGCTTACGCGACAGGGCAATCCTGGAGGCATTTTATTCCAGCGGCCTGCGTATTTCCGAGCTGGTAGGGTTAAACTTGGATGATATTGATTTTATCAGCGGGATCCTGAAGGTCAGGGGGAAAGGAAAGAAGGAGAGGGTTGTCCCGATCGGCGAGGCTGCGCTTTCAGCTATAAGAAAATATCTGGATAAAAGAAAAAAGCAATCTACCTCTGTATTCTTAAATAAAAATTCATCGCGCATAACTACGCGCGGGGTTCGCTATATCCTGGTAAAATACCTGCGTTCGGCAGAAATAAAGCCGGGGGTTTCCGCGCATACCTTCCGGCATTCATTTGCCACGCATCTTTTAAACCGCGGGGCAGACCTGCGCACGGTGCAGGAGCTTTTGGGCCATGCTAATTTATCCACTACGCAGATTTATACTCATTTAACAACTGAAAAGCTCAAGAGTGTTTATGATAAGGCTCATCCGCATGCTTAGGAGAGCAGCAGTATGTTTATACTTTATGATTTAATAATTTTAATCTTCACCCTGGTTTATCTACCGGTATATTTACTTAAAGGTAAATTCCATCAGGGATTTCTCAGGCGTTTTGGATTTTTGCCGGATAATTTAAACCTGGACAGGCCAATCTGGATACATGCGGTTAGCGTAGGCGAAGTTGTTTCTATAAAGAAGCTGGCCGACGAATTAAGAAGGGCCTATCCGCATAAGAAATTAGTTATTTCCACTGTCACCGCTACCGGCAACAAAATCGCCCGGGGACTAATCAATGATGGCGATTTTTTGACTTATCTCCCGCTGGATTTTAGTTTTATTGTTAAAAAGGTAATAACAAAGATTAATCCCTGCTTGTTTATCATCGCCGAAACAGAAATCTGGCCGAACTTGATCAGCTGTTTGCATAAACAGCTGATACCGGTAGTCACGGTTAACGGAAGGATATCTGATAGTTCCTATTCCGGATACCGGGCGATAAAATTCCTCATCCGGCCGATTTTAAGAAAAGTGAATAAATTCTGTGTCCAGTCAGATACTGATGCCTTGCGCCTGAGCAGCCTGGGAGTAGCTAAAGAAAATATACAGGCCAGCGGAAATGTTAAGTTTGACCTTGATTTAAATTTGGATGCTCAGATGGCGGAGAGGGCTTTAGCCTGCCGCAAGGGTCTTTGGCTGGGCTTAGGTGATAAATTGTGGGTTTGCGGAAGCACCCACCCCGGAGAGGAAGGGATAATTATAAAAGCATATAAAGAGCTTTTGCTTAGTTTCCCGAATTTAAAACTGCTTATTGCCCCGCGGCATCCGGAGCGGAGTAAAGACATCTCCAGGCTGCTTACAGAGAATTCTTTTATGCCGGTTTTTGTTTCCGGTATATCCGGCGCCTGCCCTACTTGTATTAATAACCCGGTATTTATTCTTGATCTTATGGGTGAACTGCTTAATTATTATTCTGCCGCGGATATTGTTTTTGTCGGCGGAAGCCTGGTTAGAACCGGAGGTCACAATATACTTGAACCGGCAAGCCTGAAAAAGCCGGTAATCTTCGGGCCGTACATGTATAATTTCCGGGATATTTCCAGGTTGTTCCTGGAAAATAAAGCCGCTGTTATGGCATCTGATTCTTGCGAGCTGTCAAATAAAATAAAAGAAATATTGTCCGGTAATCTGCTGGCTAAACAAATGGTTGAGCGCGCCCATGAATTGATTATTAATAATAAGGGTGCAACCAAAAAGAATATAGAGATTATTAAACAGTTAATATCAGCTTAAGGGAGTTTAATATGAGCGGAGAAATTTATTTAACTCAGGAAGGTTATGAAAAATTAATCAGTGAACTGGAGTATCTGAAAACGGTCAAGCGCCGGCAGCTTTCCAAGGCGGTAGGTGAAGCCCGTTCACACGGCGATATCAGCGAGAATGCTGAGTATGATGCGGCCAAGGATGCCCAGGGGCATAATGAAAAATATATCTCAGAGCTTGAAGAAAAACTTTCCCGGGTGCGCATACTGGATAAGGACATTCCTCAGGACCAGGTTTTAATCGGGGCGAAAGTAAAATTGGTAGATATGGATACTGAAGAAGAGATGGAGTATACATTGGTCTCGGAGCTCGAAGCGGATTATAACCAGAATAAAATTTCAGTGACTTCTCCTGTGGGCGAGGGTTTATTGGGCCATAAGCAAGGGGAGGTCGCCGAGATTAAGGTGCCGGCAGGCTTGTTGAAATATAAAATAGTCAAGATATCGAGATAGGCTTGGACGATGGACAAATTTATGCAGGAGGCAATCAGGGAGGCGAAGAAGGGTTTGGCGGAGGGCGGAATCCCCATCGGCTCGGTATTGGTTAAGGGCGGATCAATAATTGCCAAAGGGCATAACCGGCGTATCCAAAAAGGTTCGGTTGTTTTACACGCGGAAATGGATTGCCTGGAGAATGCCGGGAGGTTAAAAAACGCGGATTATAAAAAGTGCGCCATTTATTCCACGCTTTCTCCCTGCGACATGTGCATGGGTGCAATCCTGCTCTACAAAATACCGAAGGTGGTAATTGGCGAGAATAAAACTTTTAAAGGCCCTGAGAATTATGCCAGGAGAAGAGGGGTAAAAATAGTAAACCTGGACTTGGAAGCTTGCAAACAGTTGATGCGGCAATTTATTAAAAATAAGCCGAAATTATGGAATGAGGACATCGGAGAATAATTATGGATTTTAGAAAAGTATTTAACTGGCAGTTTGTCCTGGGGGTTGTTCTGATTGTCCTCTCAGCGTTGGTTTATTACGCCCACTTTCTGATTTTCCGGGATAGCCACCATATATTTATTTATCTTATCGGGGATATCGCCTTTGTTTTTCTGGAGGTTTTCCTGGTTACCCTGGTGATGCATAACCTTTTAGTCTACCGTGAGAAGCAGGCCCTCTTTAAGAAAATGAATATGGTTATCGGCGCTTTCTTCAGCGAGGTGGGCAGGGAGCTGCTTAAATCCTGTATCGCTTTTGATATGCAAGGCTGTTCAATATCCGATAAATTAATTGTACATTCAGAGTGGTCAACTCCTGAATTCCGCCGCCTGCAAAAAGAGGCAAGAGGTTTTGATTGCCAGATTGATTATAAAAAAGGGGATTTGGCGGGCTTAAAAGATTTTCTGGTTAAAAAACGTAATTTTCTGCTTGGCCTGCTTGAAAACCAGAATCTTCTGGAGCATGAATCTTTTACTGATTTGCTCTGGGCAGTTTTTCACCTGACCGAAGAGCTGGAGGGGCGCGCAGACTTAAATAAACTCACCCAGAAAGATTATGAGCACATTTCCACAGACCTGAAAAGGGTCTACCGCCTGATTATTATTCAATGGGGGCTTTATATGGAGCACCTCAGGAAAAATTACCCGTATTTGTTTTCTTTGGCAATGCGCACTAACCCGTTTGATGCTCAAGCAAAAATTGAAGTAGGTTAATTACGTATTAAATGATAGAAAAAGTCGGCCACCTGAAAGTACAGATTTTTAAGATAAAGAACCGCAGGGGATATGCGGCGGTTTGTTTTGACCATCTTACCGAAGGCGCTTCCGCCCGGGAGGCTTACGAACGGATGGTTAAGGCATTGCGCCGGACTAATAACAAGGACCTGGCTATTAACGATAACAATGTTTAAACCTAAGAAACAATGCCTGAAATGTAAAGCTGCCGCCAGTTGCCGGGACTCTGCCGCCTCCTGGGTATTTCTTTTTATCGGGGTAATTGCTACGATCTCAGTGAGGGTGGTAAATCTTGTTTTATCTTTCGGTTTATTCTGGCCGAAGTTTTTCTGGTATATAGGCGTGGCCGGATTCTTTTTATACTTTCTCTATAAATTTAAACAGGATAAGCTATTGCGCCGGGAATTGGAAAAATACCAGATTCATAAAAAAATCTCAAACAGCCAGGATTTGGACGCCAGCGACAGAGAATTCCTGCGTATAATGCTCTGCCGTATGCGTTCAAACAAAGACGCCATCAATTATTTCTTTATTTTCAGCAGTTCGGCCATTGTGATGATCCTGGCTATTTATCAGGATTTTATAAAGAAATGAGAATAAAATACTGGATCATGCTTTCACGTATCCCATTTTTGAGCGTAGTAATCCTGCCGTATTTTTTGGGTACGCTATTGGCGCAGCGGCTTACAGGGGAATTTAACCTTGCGGTATTCTTATTGGGTTTATCAGGTTCCATTCTTATCCAGCTGGGGGCTCATTATAGCGGGGAGATTTATGATATCAGAGAAGATACCCGCTCAGCGGTTTTAGGCAAAAACCCTTTTAGCGGAGGAAGCCAGGTATTGGTCCGCAGGCTGATTCCCGAGGGTAAGGTAAAAATCCTGGCTTATGCGGTTGTTTTGCTGGCCCTGGCAATAGGAGCGGTTTTGCAGTTTTATTTTAAAACCGGCACCTGGACTATACTATTAGGAGTTTCCGGGGTAATCTGCGGGTTATTTTATTCTAAGCCTCCTTTGCGCTGGGTGGGCCGGGGATTAGGCGAACTTTTTATCGCTTATAGTTTTGGCCTGCTGGCTGTAAACGCCGGTTTCTATATACAGGCATCCAGGTTTGATGAATTAGCTCTATTTGTTTCGCTGCCGGTTGCCTGCGCAGTGTTAAATATAATTCTGATTAATGAATACCCTGATTATGAAGCGGATAAAGAAGCGGGGAAAAATAATTTATTGGTCAGGATAGGCAAGGAAAAAGGTGCTTTTATTTATGCCTTGGTTGTGATTTGTTCGGGGATAAGTTTTTTCCTGGCTTTAGCCAGGGGGTTGCCTCTAGCCAGCTTGTTTTTTTATTTTCCGGTATTAATCAGCGCTGTAGTTTTGGCTTCTTTGATGCTCAAGGGCGGCTATAAAGACAGGATGTTGCTTCAGGGGATGTGCGCAATGACTATCCTGGTTAATTTAGGTACATCTTTATCATGTATGCTGGGGTTATTTTTAGGCAGAATAAAATAGGTAAAAAATAGTGAACAAAAACGATGAGAAATTTATGCGTCTGGCCATAGAAAAAGCCAGGCAGGGGGTAAGAAAAGGCCAAACCCCTTTTGGCGCCTGCATCGTAAAGGGCGATAAGGTGGTTAGCTGCAGCCATAATCTTGTCTGGAAGAATACAGATATCACCGCGCATGCTGAAATAACCGCGATCCGCCGGGCATGTAAAAGGCTTAAAACAATTGATTTGTCAGGTTGCGCTATCTATTCTACTTGCGAGCCTTGCCCGATGTGTTTTGCCGCCTGCCACTGGGCAAGGATCTCGCGGATTGCCTTTGGCTGCACGATTAAAGACGCCAAGAAATATGGTTTTAACGAATTGAAAATTTCTAACCTGGAATTAAAGAAGCTGGCGAAAAATAATATTAAGATTACTCCGGCAATATTAGTAAAGGAAAATATAGGGCTTTTTGAATTCTGGAAGAAGCAGGCAAAGCCAAGGGTTTATTAACCTTCTTGTAATATGAAACCGGACGTGTTAGTATGTTTTAAAAATCGGGGGATAAATGTATAAGGTAGAGGTTACGCATAACCAGGATATGGCTTTTAGTGTTAAAGCGGGGGAAAGCGAGTTTTCCATTGACGCCAAAGGCAAAAGCCTGACTCCTCTGGATGCGCTTCTTGCCGGGCTGGGAAGTTGTATCGGAGTTTATATCCGTAAATATTCAGAAGGCTCAAAATTGAAACTGGAGAATTTTAAAGTTAATGTTTCTGCCGAGCTTTCTAAAGAATCACCGTTTTCTTTCAGGCAAATCAGTGTGGAGATAGATTTAAAACCCGGATTAATTGATCAGCGCAGGCAGAAGGCCCTGCTGGAGTTTATTAAAAACTGCCCCGCGCACAATACCTTGAAGTCAAACCCCGCGATAGAATTTAAATTAATATGTTAGAGATAAAATTAAGGCAGAAAGATTACGTAATTATTATGGATTTATCCGGAAGGATAGACGTGAATTCCGCCAATCTTGTTGAGGTGGTCGGCCAGTGCCTGCGTGACGGGTATACTGATATACTCTGCAACCTGGAGGATGTTGAGGGTATTGATTATATGGGTATTTCGGTTGTAGTTATTGCCTATAAAGAGGTGATCAACAGCCAGGGGAGGATGAAGTTTTTGAATATACCGGCCCACCTTAGAGGGGTATTTACGGTTTCCGGGATGGACAGGGTCATTGAGGTTTACGCCACAGAGGACCTGGCGGTAAATAGTTTCAAGGAAGACAAGGCAATTGAGAATATTAAGAAAATGCAGCTGCGCAGAAGGTTTAAGCGCCTGCCTATTGATTTGAAGGTAGAGTTAAAATCCAAGTCTTCAACTTCGCCAAGCTGCCTTAAGGTTGATATACTGAATTTAAGCGCGGTGGGGGCTTTTATATTCGGCTGCGATATTTTTAAACTGGGGGATGAAGTAATACTTAAGATGAGGCTGGCGCCGAATAAGGAAGAGTTGATAATTGAGGCAGCTGTTGTTTGGGTCCCGGATAAGGAAGTCCAGCCGCATGAATATCCGGGGTTCGGCGTGGAATTCCGCAATATCTCCGCCGGAGTGCAGCAGGAACTGATTGATTTCATTGAGCGCAACCTCTCTTTCCTATCCTCTGATTAATTATAAAATATGAAAAAACTGAAAACCCGGCCGAAGGCGGTTATCTTTGATATGGATGGGGTGATTGTTGACTCCATGCCGTATCATTTTATCGCCTGGTATGAAGCTTTACGGCCATGGGGCGTGCGGGTAAGTTGTTTTGAAGTTTATGCCCAGGAGGGTGAGCGCTGGGAGACTACTTTAAAAGGCCTGCTCAAACGCGAAAATATAAAACCTACGAAAAAGATTTTAAAAGAAATATTCAGCCTTCGCCAGAAGATATTCAGGCGTTATTTTAAGCGCCATATATTCCATGGCGCCTGTGAGTTATTGATTGGATTAAAAGGGCAGGGTTTTATGCTGGGATTAGTTACGGGCAGCCCTATTAATGAGATAAACAGGATCTTGCCGGTTAAGTTGCGCAGGCTTTTTAATGCTGTGGTAGCCGGTAACCAGGTTAAGAATGGCAAACCTCACCCTGAACCGTATCTTAAGGCTGCCGGGTTATTAGGCCTTAAACCAGAGGAGTGCCTGGTTGTAGAGAATGCGCCGTTCGGCATTATTTCAGCTAAAAAAGCTGGCATGCCCTGCATAGCTGTTTCTACCAGCCTGCCTAAAGAGTATTTGGCTGATGCTGATATTGTAGTTAACCGGTTAAATCAGATCTCCGGTTACATTCCGCTTTAATTACATATCTTATTGGTATTCTTGCGTTTTAATCCTTTAAACTATTTGCCTGCCGGTATCTTATATGGTATCATATTTATTTAAAGCACCTTATTTATAGAGAGGAGCAGGAGAATGGACTGGAAGGTATTTTTGGCTACTTTTGGCGCGGTATTTTTCGCTGAGTTGGCGGATAAAACTCAACTGGTAGGTATTGGCATGGCGGCTAAGACCGGCAAGCCCGTTTCTGTCTGGCTGGGTTCGGTATCGGCTTATGTTATCGTTACGGTGATTTCGGTTTTTCTGGGGGCGATTTTGGCCAAATTTATCAAGCCGGAACTAATCCGTTATATCGGCGCATCATTATTTATAATCATCGGGTTTTTGATGATTTTTAAGGCAATTTAAGTTTCCGTATGTTTTTACCAAGAGAATATCTCTATAATTTAGTTTCCGGTAAGATTAGAGGGCCGTTGGCGGCACTTTTAAGAGGGCTGCTATTTGTCCTTTCTTTAGTTTATGGCCTGGTTGTAATTATCCTGGCGGGTTTTTATAAAATGCGCCAGGCGCGCGTTAACTGCAGGGTAATCAGTGTGGGTAATATTACTTTAGGCGGCACAGGGAAGACCAGCCTTGTGGAATATCTGGTTATCAAGCTTAGCCGGAAAGGCTATAAGGTAGCCGTGCTTAGCCGGGGCTATAAAAGGGATGCCAGGCTTGCCGGCGCGCAAGGCATAGGAGATGAACCGGCGATGCTCCAAAAGAAACTTCCTCAAGCAAATGTAATTGTGGATAAAGACAGGGTAAGGGGGGCTGCCAGGGCAATTAAGGAGTATGCGGCAAATACCTTGATTCTTGATGATGGTATGCAGCAGTGGCGGATAGCCAAAGATTTGGAGATTGTAACTATTGACGCGGGTAACTCTTTCGGTAATCTTCGTTTGCTTCCGGCGGGTTTTTTGCGTGAACCGCTCGGCGCCTTAAGCAGGGCGGATATATTTGTTTTGACTCAGGTTGACCCCGGGCAGGATACCTCAGCTATCCAGGATAGGCTAAGAAGACTTAATCCTCAGGCCCTGCTCGTAGAGTCAAGGCATATGCCCGAGGGTTTCAGTAATTTTAATAAACCTGATGAGATCTTAAGCGCGGATAGCCTTAAAGGCAAGGCCGCGCTGGTTTTCTCGGGCATCGGCAACCCGCAGGCCTTTGAGGATACAGTTCGCTCGCTGGGGATTAACATCGCGGGGACCTTGAGATTTGCCGACCATTACGATTATAGGCAAGCTGATTTTGACGGTATAGTTGCGCGGGCAAAAGAAATAAATTCAGGCGTAATAATCACAACTGAAAAAGATGCTGTAAAAATTTCCAGGCTAAAGATTAATCATCCGGGAATATTTTCTTTGCATGTTAAACTGGGCATAACTAAAAATGAAGCAGAATTTGATCGCCGATTATTTAAGCTGTATTCT
>Ga0172375_10002222_pt1 | contig 30508 bp, 25 predicted proteins | sample LakKiv1m_FD_114537 | JGI IMG/M metagenome (GOLD analysis project Ga0172375, IMG submission 114537) | Freshwater microbial communities from Kabuno Bay, South-Kivu, Congo - kab_092012_11.1m | ecosystem: Environmental > Aquatic > Freshwater > Lake | place: Democratic Republic of the Congo... | reverse complement strand
GTCGAGGGTGGAGAACACCGACATGATTGATATTTCGGTGCAGGGGGCAGGCGCCGATATTTCCAAGCACCGGTGCGATGCCGTGGTCCGCGCTTTCACGGTGGCCCATGACAGGATGATGACTATCAGTGCGCGCGAAGAATATGAATATATCCAGAAATCCCTCCGGGAAGCGACGAATACGTTTACGCGCCTTAACGTTGAGTTGCGTGACAAACTGCGTGAAATGAATGTATCTGATCCGGCCAGCGAGTCAGCCAGGGTGTTGACCCTTAGGGCCAGGCTGGCTGATACCCTCAACAAGCTCCAGGCCCTTCGAGACCAGGGCAACTATACCGAGGACTATCCCGAAATTGTTGCTCTCCGGAAAGCTTCAGGCGAAATAGAGGCGACCCTGAAAGAAAGTTCCGAAAAGGAGCTGCACATGCGGGATGTCATACAGGAATATGAGCAGAAAAGGAAGACCATGGAAAATATGGTCAGTTTCTTCACAACGCGCCAGGAAGAAGCCTGCATAGCCCAGCTGAAGAAGATAGAACGAATAGAGGTGATTCTTGAGGCCTGCCCGGGCACTCCTTCAACAGCCGCCAGGGCCTATCTCAGCGTAGTCGGCCTTATCCTGGGGCTCATGCTGGGTATCATTTTCACTTTTGTGGCGGAGAATCTCGACACATCCATCCGGACGCTGGTGGAGATTGAAAATACATTTAAGCATCCGATCCTTGGCGTTATCCCCCATTTCTCGCCGCACGATCCTGACGTCCCGATAAGGCCCGACCGTTTCCGGGATCGGATAAAATACATGCTGACAGACAACTCCGTAGCCATTGTATTCCGCGCCGTCTGGTCGGCGATCTCAAGGCGGTCAAGGAGCAGCAGCAAAATGTCGGGGCGGGCCACCATGCTGGTTGTGCTGTTCTCGCCCAGGGCACCTGCGAGCGAAGGCTTCAGGGGGATAAGGACCCATCTGCAGCTTTCCGCCGGCAAGAATAAGATCGGTTCCCTGCTTGTGACCAGTTCCGGCCCGAGCGAGGGGAAAAGCACGACCATATCGAACCTCGCCTTCTCTTTTGCCCAGGCCGGCAAGAAGACTCTTCTTGTCTGCGGCAACATGCGCAGGCCGACTCTTCACAGGACATTCGGAGTTGATAGGGAAGGTGGCCTCTCGGAAATACTGGTCGGGACAATGACCTGGCGCGAAACCCTGAGGGACCACCGCGATTTCGCCCTGGGCAGCCGTGCAGGCGAGGGTATCGCAACAGCCGTGGGAGCCGAAAACCTGTTCTTCATCCCGTGCGGGGGGAAGACAATTTCGCCCGCCGAATGGCTTTCCATGTCCGCGTTGGCGGCAACAGTCAAAGAATGGGAATCCGAGTTTGATGTTGTCCTGCTGGATGGTCCCCCGGTTCTTCCTGTTCCCGACAGCATAATCATGGCTTCGGCGGTTAAGCAGGTGGCGCTGATTTACCAGGTCGGCTACACATACCGCGACTCAATGCTCAGGACCATTTCGCTGATTGAGAAAGCCGGCGCAAGCATAGCGGGTTTTATACTTAACGACCTGAAGGGCGCCTGGGTCGGCAGTCCCGAACATTTCCACTACAGGGGATACTACGGGCGTCCGGCGGAGCGGTCATAGTATGTTCGATACGGCCATCGAGAGAAAGGCTCTGACCAGGCTTACACTGGCCCTGGTTGCCGTAAGCTGTGCCGGGATTCTCGGCATCTGCGGGCCCGCAATCAAACTCCCGGTTCTTGCCGTGATAGCGGTTTTCTTCCTTACCCTTGGTGTTTCGTTTATCCGTGGAACGGAAGGCCTGTACCTGGTCATTTTTGCAATGCTTTTCAGTCCGGAAATTTCTTCTGGCGCCGCCACGGGCCGTGCTTCAGGCGAGGGCGGGGGAGAAGTGGCGCTGCGGCTGGAGGACCTGATCATGGTCGCGGTGGTTATCGGATGGATGCTTCGTTCAGCTTACATGGGAAGACGCTTCGGCATCATGCAGAATTCCGTGAACCCTGCAATATGGGCCTATATGGGCATATCCATAGTCGCGACACTGCTTGGCGTCCTGGCCGGTTCGGTTCGTCACCCCCTTGCCGCCTTTTTCAACAACCTGAAGTATTTCGAATACTTTCTCCTCTACTTCATGATCCTGGCCCATGTAAGGGATAAGACAACCATTGTGCATATGATATGGGCGCTCCTGATCGTGTTTGGCCTCGCCATGGTCTACGGCTATACCCAGCTCGGCGGCGGCCGCGTATGCGCGCCGTTCGATAAGGAGCCGAATACGTTCGGCGGATATATCATCCTGCTGATGTGCCTGGCAGGGGGGATTGCGCTGACGGACAAGCGAACGCGGATCCGCGTCATCATGGTATTCCTGCTGGTGTTCTCGGTGTTGCCCCTGCTGTTCACGTTATCACGCGTTTCGTACCTGGCGATCATCGTGGCGCTTCTGGCTTTTCTCGCGGTAAGCCATCACCGCGTCCTGATCGGGGCCGTTGCAGTAGGTCTTGTTTCAGTCATCCTGCTCGGGCTGCCTTTGTTTCCCGAGCCTGTCAGGAACAGGGTGACCAATACGTTTCGCCAGGAAGCGGAATTCCACGAGAAAATCGGGCCCGTTGATTTTGACGCATCGACTTCGGCGCGGATATATTCCTACAGGCAGGCTCTGAGGAGATGCGTTAATCGGCCTTTCTTTGGGTACGGTGTTACCGGCACGGGTTTCATGGATGCCCAGTATCCGCGCGTGCTCGCGGAGACCGGCTTCATTGGGCTTGCAGCGTTTCTGCTTATCTTCTGGCGTCTGCTGGTCCAGGTCAGGCGCGTGTTCCACGGCGCCGGCGATCCTTTCCTGCGGGGCGCCGCCATGGGTTTCTTCTGCGGGATCATTGCCATGCTGGGCCATGGCATAGGGGCCAACAGTTTCATCATTATCCGCATTGCCGAGCCGTTCTGGCTTCTGGCAGGACTTATCCTCCTGATCCCGAATGTCGAGGAGCCGGTTCCGGCAACAACAGACTAGTTACCCAGCTCAGGTTGGAAAATATTACACCAACTGCATGAGTCTTTTTTCTCTTGTAAATATTGAGGTCAGGCACTGGTTCTTCAAAAACTCGCCACACTGTGGCGAAATCGTCGTTTCCTGCGGTTTTCCAGCGTCCTCTTGCTAGAACAGGGGTAATCTGCTATGGTTCTGCGCTCTTCAAGGAAGAGAGTTACAAGTTACAGGGGACAGGTTACAGGGGACAGGGGGCAGGAGCTATCCACAGATTACGCACCCGCCTGCCCCAAGCCCCGTTGGCGGGCAGGGATGGCACAGATTTGAGAAGGGGAGAGGAACGGAAAAAACACAACGTCGAACATCGAACATTGCCACGTCGGCCTCAGAGGCCAAGTGGTCACTTGCCCCATCTGGGGCGACGCGAAACATCGAACAGAACCGGGAGCAGGAACGGGAGAAGCCATGAAAGATGGGAAGATATTTGTATATGACACGACCCTTCGTGACGGGGCGCAGGGGGAAGGTGTGTCTTTTTCCGGCGCCGGGAAGATGGCCCTTGCAAAACGCCTGGACCAGTTCGGCATAGATTACATCGAGGGCGGGTATGCCGGTTCCAACCAGAAGGACATGGATTTCTTCAGGGATATCAGGCGGGAACATCTTGCCCACGCAAAAATCGTGGCGTTCGGCAGTACGCGGAGGGCCAATACAAAAGTCATGAAAGATCCGATGGTCCTGAGCCTCGTCAAGGCCGGCACCTCGGTTGTAACGGTGGTAGGGAAATCGTGGAAGCTGCATGTCGCGGACGTGCTCCGCACCTCGGCTGTCGAGAACACAGCCATGATTACCGACACTATAGGTTTCCTGAAGGACCGGGGCAGGGAAGTCTTTTTCGATGCCGAACATTTCTTTGACGGTTATAAAGACGATGCGGAATTTGCCATGTCCACTCTGGCGGCGGCGGTAAAGGCCGGGGTTGACGGGGTTGTTCTTTGCGATACCAACGGCGGATGCCTGCCGCACGAGATTTTCTGCATAACCCACAATGTCGTCAGGGCATTTGCTTTGCCTGTCGGCATACATGTCCACAACGACATGGGGCTGGCCGTTGCCAGCACGCTTGAAGCCGTGCGCGCCGGGGCAACCCAGGTGCAGGGGACGATGAATGGATACGGGGAGCGGTGTGGTAACGCCAATCTTTGTTCTGTTGTGCCGACACTTGAGCTGAAGATGGGCAAAGAGTGCCTCCGTAAAGGGTCGTTGAAGGGGCTGAGGGAGCTGTCGTTGTTCGTGAATGATCTCGTGAACGTACGGCACGATATGCGGGCGCCTTATGTGGGGCAGAGCGCGTTTGTCCACAAGGCCGGTCCGCACGTTAACGCCGTGCAGAAGAATCCGCGGACCTTTGAACATGTTAAGCCGGAATCCGTGGGGAACGAGAGGAGAATAATTGTTTCCGAGCTGTCGGGAAGCAGCAGCGTGCTCCTGAAGGCGATAGAGCTTGGCGTGGGGCACGAGAAATCAGCGAAAGGAGCGCGCGAGGTGCTGAAGTCGCTCAAGGCGCTGGAATCCAGGGGTTACGCCTTTGAGGCGGCGGACGCGTCTTTCAGGATGCTTGTCCAGAAGGTCTTGAAGGAGCATAAATCATTCTTCGAGCTGGAAGGCTTCAGGGTAATAGTTGAGAAGCGCGGGAAGAACGAACCGTGCATGTCGGAGGCGACAATCAAGGTCCGCGTCAAGAACCAGGTTGAGCAGACGGCGGCGGAAGGCGATGGCCCGGTCAACGCGCTTGACAGCGCATTGAGGAAGGCGCTCGTGCGGTTTTATCCGGCGATAGCGAAGGTGTTCCTCACCGACTTCTCGGTCCGCATACTGGATCCGGAGGAGGCGACGGCGGCAAAGACGCGCGTGCTGATCGAGTCCAGCGACGGTGAAGATAGCTGGGGCACGGTGGGAGTTTCGGGGAACATCATCGAGGCGTCGTGGGAAGCGCTCGTCGACAGCGTGGAATACAAGCTGTTCAGGGAAGAGGAGAAGAGGAAGAAGAAAGGCACAGAGGCACATCCGCCTTCGCCGGGCCTCCGGCGTTACAGGGAGGCACAGAGGCACAAAGAGGGAAGCTCCGAGGAAACGAGGAGAAGACAGACAGAAGAGAAGGTAAAACGGCTCGGCAGGGACGCCTCGCCCTACCAATTTGTTTTGGAATATTAAGGTAGGGCGAAGCCTCAGGTTGAGCCGTTGTTTTGATGTTTTGCGAAATCTGCCCCGAGTCAGTCGGGGAGCCGATTGTTCGGCTTGGATAAATAGTGCTATGGAAAAGAATTACGATCCGAAACAAATAGAAGCGAAGTGGTACAAGCTGTGGATGGAGCGGAAGCTCTTTCACAGTGACGCGTCCCGCGGCGGTGATCCTTACTGCATCGTGATTCCTCCTCCAAACATCACCGGCATTCTCCATATGGGTCATGCGCTTAATAACGCCATCCAGGATATCCTTGTCCGCTGGCGCCGCATGCAGGGACGGAACGTTGTCTGGATGCCCGGAACCGACCACGCCGGAATTGCCACCCAGAATGTTGTGGAACGGGCCCTGCGCAAGGAGGGCAAGTCGCGGGAGGACCTGGGGCGCAAGGACTTTGTCAAGCGGGTCTGGGAATGGCGTGAGCAGTACGGCAATACCATCATCAACCAGCTCAAGAAGCTTGGCGCGTCGTGCGACTGGGACAGGGAACGGTTTACCATGGACGAGGGGCTGAGCGATGCCGTTGCCGAGGTGTTCGTGCGCCTTTACAACAAGGGGCTGATCTACAGGGCAAATTATATCATCAACTGGTGCCCGAGATGTCACACGGCGCTTTCCGATGAAGAAAGCGTCCACGTGGATACCAATGGGAAGCTTTACTACATAAAGTATCCGGTTGTTTCCGAACCGGCGTCGTCAGGCAGGAAGAAGAGTGCGAAGAAGGAAGAATATGTGATCGTTGCGACGACGAGGCCGGAGACCCTGCTGGGTGACGTGGCGCTGGCGGTGAATCCGAAGGACAAACGTTACAAAGCGCTGGATAAGAAGAAAATCATCCTGCCGATCCTCAACCGGGAACTTGTGGTGATCAGGGATGACTTTGTCGATCCGGTGTTCGGTACCGGCGTTGTCAAGGTGACGCCAGCCCATGATCCAAATGACTTTGACATGGGGCGCCGTCACAACCTGACGCCGATAAATGTAATGAACGGCGACGGCACGATGAACGAAGAGGCCGGTCCATACAAGGGAATGGACCGGTTTGAGTGCCGCAAGAAGATCCTTGCCGATCTTGAGGCTGCCGGGCTGATTGAGAAAATTGAAGACCACAAGAACGCGGTCGGTCACTGCTACCGCTGTGACACCGTGGTGGAGCCGCGTTTGTCACCGCAGTGGTTTGTGAAGATGAAGCCGCTTTCGCTTCCGGCCATTGAGGCCGTGAAGAGCGGAAAAATCCAGTTTGTGCCGGCGCGGTGGACAAAAGTTTATCTTGAGTGGATGGAGAACATCCGGGACTGGTGCATATCGAGGCAGATCTGGTGGGGTCACCGCATCCCGATTTTCTACTGCGATGCCTGCGGGCACCAGTGGGCGCAGAAGGGGGTTCCGACCGAATGCACAAAATGCGGCAAAGCCGGAGTTCGCCAGGATGAGGATGTCCTGGATACGTGGTTTTCCTCATGGTTATGGCCGTTCAGCACTTTCGGCTGGCCCCAGGCGAATGCTGACTTGAAGAAGTACTACCCGACGCAGGACATGGTTACTGCCTCAGAGATAATCTTCTTCTGGGTGGCAAGGATGGTCATGGCCGGGTTTGAGTTCATGGGCGACATTCCGTTCAGCCGTGTTTATATCCACGGCACTGTTCGCGACGACCAGGGCAGGAAGATGAGCAAGAGCCTGGGCAATTCCATAGATCCGCTGACGATCATCGACCAGTTCAGCGCGGATGCGCTGAGGTTCAGCCTTATGATGATAACGGCCACAGGCCAGGATATTTATCTTTCGAACGACAAGTTTGAAATCGGCAGGAATTTCGGGACCAAGCTGTGGAACGCCGCGCGGTTCATGAAGATGAATATGTCCGAAGCGGAGAATCCAGAAGTCAGTAGTCAGAATTCAGAAGACAGCAATCAGCAATCGGCAATCGGCAATCTGAAATCTGCCCCGGGCGAATGGGGTATGAGTCCGTGTTTTGATGCGAAGCTGTTGGGGCCGGATGACAAGCATATCCTGGCGAAGTTAAGGGAGGCCATCACCGCTTACAACGACAACCTCGAGAAGTGCCGTTTCAACGATGCGGCCCATGTCTTGTATGAATTTGTCTGGCACCAGTACTGCGACTGGTATGTTGAGTGCTCCAAGGATGTGCTTTACGGCGCGGACATTGTGCGCAAGGAAAATGTCCTGAAGGTGATGAACTATGTCTTTTCAAACGCGCTCAGGCTGCTGCATCCCATGATGCCGTTTGTTACCGAGGAGCTGTGGCACGAGATGGCGTACGGCACGGAGGCGGAATCAATCATGACCGCGAAGTGGCCGGAAGTTGTCGACGACAGGACTTTTTCGGGATGGGGGATTGATTCTGTTGTGGTGGAATATGTGGACAAGAAACATGACCTTGTGAGGGTCGGTCGAACGCTCAGGTCCGATTACGAGATTCCTCCTTCGAAGAAGATTGATTACCTGGTCAAGCCGGACTCGGCAGAGCTGGCGCAGATGCTTGGTGCGGACATGCAGTCCGTAAAGTCGCTCCTGAGGTCGGAGAACATAACTGTTGATGTTGCGCTTGAGCCGGGGAAGGCGGCGCCCAGCGGGATAAGCAGGCTTGGCACGATCTACATGCCGATCAAGGGGCTGGTTGATATTGAAGCGGAGAAGAAACGCCTGTCTGCCCAGCTTGAGAAGATTGAGCAGGAGCTTGGTCGAGTGAACGGCAAGCTGCAGAACATGAATTTCGTGAGCAAGGCGAAGCCGGAAGTGGTTGAGCAGCAGAAGGTCAAGAAGCAGGAGCTGCTTGATAACGCCGACAAGCTGAAGCGTCTTTTCGAAACGCTCTCGATGGCAGAGTGATCTCTAATCCGCTTATTGCCCAAGCGTAGCTAGGACACCGTAACAAAAGCAAGTGCCTGCATTTTGCGGGGAAGCCGGTAAGCGTCTTTCGCGCGCCGGCGTCGTTACTGACATCCTCAGATACCAAAAGTATACCTCGGATGTCAGGTGCCTTGCCGTCATCGCAAAATCCACTTACCATTTCCCCGTCCCCATAGACCCCAAAATGCAGGCACAGTTAGCCATCCGCCCCGAAGTGTCGGGGCGGAACTAAGATTGCGGAGATATCATTCAGAGATAGAACAAAGATGCCAGGTAATAGTATGAACTGCTTATAGCTCGAGCAATATGCGGCTCTGGCAGATCAAATGAATGCGACGCCAAAGCTTCGGCGTGGTTCCCCCAACAATCTCTGTCCTTCAGGACGGGGAGCTTTACAGATTTGAGATTTCAGAGCCTGAGCAGCACAGGGCAGAATGAGCAGAATGTTCAGAATAATTCTGAGAATTTTGTAAATTCTGTCAAAGTTTCTTTAACTCTATTCCACTGAAAACCTAACCTCTGATATCTCTCTTCCGGGATACTCTCCGTTACTTTGCCTGCCCTGCGACTTGCGTGCCAAGCCGTAGCCTTCTGCGAAGGCTGGTCGTAGCTTTAGCGCCACGTCGGCCTCTGAGGCCAAGTGGTCGCTTGTTCCGCTTTGCGGAACGACGCGAAAGCATGGGTGCCTATGTGCCTTTGTATCTTTGTGCCTAGTGTGTTCTTCCAATTGAGTACTGCAATACGCAGAAAGTGAGTACTTCTGTGCGCAAGGTTCAGGCTGGAGCTTGTGTTCCGCCATTCCGATTCGCTTAAATCCCTTGGAAAACAGCAGGTTTCAGTTTTTTCCAGTATTTCTTCCGCTTGGTATGTCTCTTGCATATAGAAGAGACAAGATGGGGCCGTTGAGTGACGCGTAACAGAACAATTTTCTGAAAGGGGTCTTTCCGGCGGTTCTTTTTTTTGTTGGGTTTTTTAACCTTCTCCCCAGCTGAAAAGAGACCGCCTGGCCCCTTGATTTTTATAAAAGGAGATGACATGAAGAAGATCAGTAAGATATCAAGAAGAAGTTTCCTCAAGGGAAGTCTGTTCGCGGCGGGAGCGGCGGCGTTTCCGACAATTATTCCTTCGTCCGTTCTTGGCGCCGACGGTGCAGTGGCTCCGAGCAACAGGATTGTGATGGGCGCGATCGGTGTCGGTTCCCAGGGGACGGGCAACATGCACGCTTTCCTTGGACGTGCCGATGTCGTGTTTGTCGGGGTATGTGATGTCGACAAGGGCCATGCGGAATCTGCGCGGCAGACCGTGAATAAGAAAAATGGAAACCAGGACTGCAGGGCTTACGGTGATTTTCGTGAGCTCGTGGCCCGCGGCGACCTTGACGCGGTGAGCATGGCGACGCCGGACCACTGGCATGCGCTTACGGCGATTGCCTGTGCAAAAGCCGGAATAGATGTTTACGGAGAAAAGCCGCTTACGCACGATCTCAAGGAGGGGCGGGCCCTTTGTAATGCATTCAAACGGCACGGCCGCGTGTGGCAGACAGGAAGCTGGCAGAGGTCAGGGGCAGATTTCCGCCATGCATGCGAACTTGTGATCAACGGACGGATCGGCAAGGTCCACACGGTTGAAGTAGGCCTTCCTGACGGCGGCACCTCAGCGGTGAGGAAAGCGGAAAAGGTGCCGGATAACCTTGACTGGAACTTCTGGGTCGGGCCCTCGCCCTGGCAGGAGTACTGCGGGGTGAGCCACTGGGACTGGCGCTGGATCCTTGATTTCGGCGGCGGCCAGATGATGGACTGGATCGGGCACCATGCGGACATTGCGCACTGGGGAATGGGTTGTGATTATACCGGTCCCCTGGAAATCGAGGGATCGGGTAAATTCCCGGTTGACGGTACGTGGACCGCGCCCAATGAGTACAAGTTCACATGCAAATATGCCAACGGCATAAACATGACAGTGGCCAACGGGCGGCAGCAGCCGAAAGGCATGGGCACAAGATGGATTGGCGACAAGGGCTGGGTTTTTGTGGATCGCGGCAGGATTGAATCTGAACCGGCGGAACTGTTGAGGCAGCAGATTGGTCCTGATGAGATCCAGCTTTACAACAGCAATAATCATCACGGCAATTTCATAGATTGTGTCAAAAGCCGCGGATTGACGATCACGCCCTGTGAAGTTTCCCACCGTTCCGCGAGTGTTGGTCACCTTGGGCAGATTGCGATGGTCACCGGCAGGAAGATAAAGTGGAATCCTGACAAGGAAGAGATAACCGGCGATCCGGCTGCGTCGGCGCTGCTTGGCCGTCCGTGCAGGGCGCCGTGGGTGCTGGAATCATAGTAAACAGTTCGAATGTTTGAGAAGGGGAAAAAGAATGATTAATAGAATATATGGAAAAGCGGTGGCGGGACTTATTGCAGTGTTGATTACAGCGGCGGTCGGCTTTGCCGCGGCCGCGGACCAGCCGGCGGCCGTGACTGATGATACGTGGGCGAAAATCGCCAGGTACGAGACCGGCCAGAGCCGCACGGACCTGTCAACAGTAGAAGAGGCCATCAGGGGCACACCTGTTGAGAAGTATGCGCAGTATGAAGAAAAGCTCCTGGCCCTGATCAAAGCGCCGGGCGCAACTTACGAGGCGAAGGATTTCGCGTGCAGGATGCTGAGGATAGTTGGCTCGGCAAAATGCCTGCCGGTAATTGAAGAGCTTATACAGGATGAAAAACTCTCCAGCATGGCGCGTTACACGGTTGAGGGAATGGCTTGTCCTGAAGTTGACAAGATGTTGAGGAAGATGCTTCCCCGGGTCAAGGGCCGTAATAAGGCGGGAGTTATAAGCTCTATCGCGGCGCGGGCAGACAAGGATGCAGTATCCGATCTTAAGGCGCTTGTGACCGACAGTGATATCGATGTGGCCAGGGCTTCGATTGCCGCGCTTGGCGTGATTGGGACGCCGGATGCCCTGAAGATCCTGTCAAAGGCCCAGGTTGCCGATGGCCTGAAGGATGTCCGCAAGGAAGCGTACCTTAGGTGTGCAGATGTCCTGCTTGCGAAGGGAAGCGCGAAAAAAGCGGCGGAAGTGTACAGGGAAATGATGGCGGAAGGCAATTCAAAGGGAATACGTTCTGCGGCGATTATCGGGATGGCAAAAGCAGAGAAAGAAGACGCGATTCCGGCGCTGATAGCCCTGTTGAAGGGCAGCGATCCTGTTTGTCAGCGCATTGCCGGCAAGGCGCTGATGGAGATCAAGGGTGATAAAACGGCGGCGGCGGTCCTGGCTGAAATGGGTTCGTTGTCCGGCGATTCGCAGGATATTGTACTGAATGTTCTCATGGCCTGTGAATCCAGGACGGCAGTCCTTTATGTCGCCAGGATGAAGATGACCGGGGAGAATGCAAAGGCGGTCAAGGTTGCTGTAAAGGCACTTGGCCAGCTGGGCAATGCTTCTGATTTTGATCTTCTTGCCGGCCTTGTAAAGGGAGGAGGAGACCTCGGGCCGGTTGCGGTTGAAAGTCTTTCACGCCTGCAGGGTAAAGGCGTGCCCGAATTGATAGTGAAACTGCTGCCTGGTGTTGAACCGGCCGTAAGGGTGAAGCTGATTGAAAACCTTGGGGAAAGGCAGAACGCCGCGGTTCTTCCCGACCTGAAGAAGTATTCCGAAGATGCGGATGAATCCATAAGGGCTGCGGCGATTAAGTCCATGGGCAAGCTGGCCAGCGAGAAGGAAATACCTGTTCTTGTGGGGATGATGCTGAACGCCAGGACTCCTGCAATCCAGTCTGCCGGTGAGCAGGCTGTTCAGTCGGCGTGTTTACGAGCTCGTTCCAGGGACAAGAGCGTTGAGCCGCTGGCGAAAGCGATTAAAGATGCAAATGCTGAAGGGCGCGTGATGCTGGTCCGCTGCCTCGGCAGGGTTGGCGGAAGCAAGGCCCTGGATGTAATCCGGAAAACTTTGAAGGATGCGGACGAGAACGTCAGGGAGGCCGCAGTTCGCATGCTGGCGGACTGGGACGATGACAGTGCGATTCCTGATATTCTTGACCAGGCGAAGAACAATCCGAAAGAGAACCTTAAAATTATTTCTTTCCGCGGATATGTGCGACTTGTGCAGAAAAATGCCAAGAAGAAACCTGCTGAGACCGCGAAGACGCTTGCAGAGTCAATGTCGGTTGCCATGCGTCCCGATGAAAAGAAGCTGGTGCTTGGCGCATTAAGCGGGATCGGTGATGCCGTGGCGATGGATGCCGCCCAGAAGTACATCCAGGATGAGGCTCTCGCGACGGAAGCTGAGTTTGCCTGCATCAGGATTGCAAGCCGCCTGAAAGACAAAGCACGTGAAGAAACGATGGCTGTCATCAGGAAGATAGCAGAGACATCCAAGAGTGAGGCCAATCGCAAGAAGGCGGCGGAAGTCAGCAAGAAATAAGTATTCCTTTTTAGCCATGGCTTAGAATATGCGAAGAGCGCGGGCCGAAGGTTCGGCCCGCCCACATGAAGATAAGGTCCTCGTTTTGTGGGCGGCCCATACCGCTGGGCCGCGAGAGGATAGATAAAAACGCGCGCTGAGAAAGTTGTGCTTTGAAGTGTATCCAGGTCACTTCCGGAAGGGCTGGAAACATGCAGACAAAGAGAAAGCAATTTCTTCAATCTGCGGCGGTTGCCGGTGCTTCGCTGCTGGCAGCCGGAAAGAGCCTTGCCGCAAACAGACGTCACATAAGCTGGACGGATGATTTAAACGTTGCGGTTATCGGCGCCGGGAAACAGGGGCTCGAAGCACTGACAGAGGACTGCCTGGGAATAAAGGGGATCAGGTTCAAGGCGGTTTGTGACATATGGCCCCACAGGCGTGATTGCGCGCTCAGCAGGCTCAGGGAGTTTAAGCCGAGGGTTTATGAAGATTACAGGGAGATGCTTGCGCAGGAGAAGGACCTCGACGCTGTAATTATTGCCACGCCCGACTGGATGCATGCGGAACATGCCAATGCCTGCATGAATGCGGGGTTGCATGTTTACTGCGAGAAGGAGATGTCGAACTCGATTGAGAAGGCGAAGAGCATGGTCCTGACATCGAGGGCGACCGGGAAACTGCTCCAGATCGGGCACCAGCGGCGGAGCAATCCGCGGTATCTGCATGCCATTGACAAGCTTATCAAAGGGGAAAAACTGCTTGGCCGGGTTACGCATGCCTATGCACAGTGGAACAGAAGCAAGAAGGCATCGCAGGATATACCGGTTTCGGAAAAAGTCTACATGGACAGGGTTACGCTTGAGAAATACGGCTATGCGTCCATGGATGAGCTTAAAGACTGGCGCTGGTACAGGAAATTTGGCGGAGGTCCCATTGTTGACCTTGGTTCGCACCAGATTGACCTGTTCAGCTGGGTTTGGGGCGTTAACCCAAGGTCGGTTATGGCGTCCGGGGGTTGTGATTTCTTCAAGGGAATGGAGTGGTACGACAACGTAATGACGATATATGAATACGATACTCCGCAGGGCATGGCACGGGCATTTTACCAGGTGTTGACAACCACCTCGCGGGGCGGGTTCTATGAAACATTCATGGGTGAAAACGGGACTGTCGTGATATCAGAGATTGTTGCACGCGGCAACATTGTTGAACGCGAGATGCAGGCGCCCGAATGGAACGGGCTGGCTGCAAGGAGATGCCTGGATCACATTGGTTCCATGTTCAATCTGTCCACGAGGAACACAATCCTTGATATTGGTGCAACGATGGAAGGCGGAAAGTGGATGCTTCCGCTTGAACTGGCGAAGAAGGAACACCAGCCGCACCTTGAGAACTTTTTTGAAGCGATTCGTAATGGTGTTCCCCTGAACTGTCCGGGTGAGCTGGCCTATGAAACCGCAGTGGCGGTGCTTGCCGCGAATGAATCTGTTGCTTCCGGCAGGAAGGTTGAGTTCAAGCCGGAAGATTTCAGGGTTTAAGAGACAATAATAACTTGAAAGAGTGGACGTGGTTTGAGAGAAAACAGCGTTTCTTTATGAGCGCGGGAAGAAAGGTGTGGATATGAATATAACAAGACGGAATTTCTTACAGTCAGCGGCTGCGGCCGGGACGAGTTTGTGGATTGCCAACAAGACTTTTGCGCAGGCCAAGCCGGCGAAAGGCCCTTCGGATGATTTGAATATAGCGCTGATCGGCGCTGGGGCCGAGGGGCGTGTTCTTACGGAGGCAATTCTCCGCATTCCAGGGATCAGGTTCAAGGTGGTCTGTGATATCTGGGATTACAGCCTTAACTACACGGTGAACTACCTTAAGAAGTACAAGCATGAAGTCAAAGGATACGAGAATTACGAGGAGATGCTGAAGGAGGAGAAGGACCACCTTGATGCCGTGATTGTCGCGACGCCGGACTGGATGCATGCGGAGCATACCATTGCCTGCCTGAATGCCGGCCTTCATGTATACTGCGAAAAGGAAATGTCGAATTCGCTCGAAAAGGCGAAGAGCATGGTGCTGGCGGCGAAGTCGACCGGCAAGCTGCTCCAGATCGGGCATCAGCGCCGGAGCAATCCGCGGTATATCCATGCGTTTGACAAGCTGATAAAGGAAGTGAAGCTGCTTGGCCGGGTGACGCACGGCTACGGGCAGTGGAACAGGTCGAAATCTGAAGATCTCGGCTGGCCGGCCAAGTTCCTCATTCCGCAGGAGAAGCTGGACAAGTACGGTTACGCGACAATGAGCCAGTTCAGGAACTGGCGCTGGTACAAGAAGTACGGAGGCGGCCCGATTGTTGACCTTGGTTCGCACCAGATTGACCTGTTCAGCTGGGTCTGGGGTGTTAACCCGAAATCGGTAATGGCGTCGGGCGGAATTGATTTCTACAAGAACCACGAATGGTATGACAACGTGCTGGCGATTTACGAGTTCGACACTCCGGAAGGAACGGCGCGGGCATTCTACCAGGTGCTGACGACGACAAAGCATGGCGGTTTCTACGAGACTTTCATGGGCGAGGATGGCGCGATCATAATCTCGGAAGTCGCCGCCCGCGGAAATGTTGCCGAGCGTGAAGACACTGCCGCGGACTGGGAGCAGTGGGTCAAGAAGGGATACTTGAATCCGCTGACGGAATCTATCGCGGCGTCGGCAACAAAGAATGTCGCCGTTGATGTTCGGGTTACGAAGGAAGCAGGAAAGTGGCCCCTGCCGATAGAGCTTGCGAAACCGGCGCATCAGCCGCACCTGGAGAATTTCTTCCAGGCGATCCGTACGGGAGTTCCGCTGAACTGCCCGGCCGAGGTGGCGTACGAAACGGCGGTGGCCGTAATTGCGGCCAATGAAGCTGTGGCGTCCGGAAGGAAGATCGAATTCAAGCCTGAACAGTTCCGGGTATAGAATGAAGAAGATAACATTTATCGCTGTTTCCCTTGCTGCCGCGGTTGGAATGGCTGCTGCCGGTCCTGATGATGAAGAACAGGCGGCAAAGAAATTCCATGAATGGAGCGGCAGCAGGACAATACCGGTTCACCGTATCCGTCTTTTTGATGAGAACGCTGAACGGATAGCTCCTGAATACAGGCAGAGCATGCCGTATTCTTCACGTGCCACCTGCGGCGCCTGCCACGATTACAATGCAATCAGCCGCGGCTGGCATTTCAACTATGCGCAGAAAGATGCCATCAAGGGCCGTGCGGGGCAGCCCTGGATCTGGTACGACGAAGTGGCCGGGATGCAGCTTCCGATTGCCGGCCGCGGATGGACAAATACATGGAAAGCAGCTGATGCGGGGCTGACTCCGTGGAAGTTCATAAAGACTTTCGGCAGGAACCTGCCGGGCGGCGGACCGGGTGAGGCGGACGACCTTTCTGATGACATGGATGCGAGATGGGAACTCTCCGGCAAGCTCGAAGTTGACTGTCTTGCCTGCCATAACGGTTCCGCGATGCAGGATCATTCTGAATGGGTCAAGCAGGTTGCGCGTGAGAATTTCCGGTGGGCCGCGACCGCGGCGGCAGGGTTTGGTGAAGTGGGCGGCATGGCCTCACGGATGCCGTCGTCATGGTCTGTTTTACAGGGGCAGAACCCTGACGACAACCAGTATGCAATCGCGCCGAATGTAAGATATGATACCAGGCAGTTTGACCGGAAGGGCCGCACGCTGATAGATATCGCGATCAAACCCAAAGACCAGAACTGCCTGTTCTGTCACTCCAACGCCCAGGATGGCAGGAAAAAGAAGGATTTTGACGTTGATATTCATACCCGTGCCGGAATGAATTGCGCGGATTGCCATCGTAACGGCATTAATCACATGGTTACCCGCAATTACGAGACGGAGGCTGAGCAGAGGGGGGATGTTTCTGTTGCCGGGTCATCGTGCCGCGGCTGTCATCTTGGAGTTAAGGGCGCTGGCGGGGTGGCAGCCATGGGAGGGCGGCTTGGTTCTCCTTATCCGAAGCACAAGGGTCTGCCTCCGGTTCATTTTGAGAAACTTGCCTGCACGACATGTCACTCTGGTCCATGGCCGACAGACAATCTTGTCCGGGTACGTACTGCGCGTGCGAACCGGATTGGTATTACCGGCGTGGCGAATTGGGTTACGGACCTGCCGTACATTGTTGAGCCGGTATTTATGAAGGGGGAGGACGGGAAGATTGCGCCCCACAGGATGGTGTGGCCGGCATTCTGGGCAAGGCAGGAAGGTGATGTGCTCAGACCCATCGCCCCGGAAGCGGTTACAAATGCGGCCGGTGATATACTTTCCTGCGAGAAGAAAGTGGCGGAGATATTGAATGCCCTGACTCCGACAAACGACCTGGTCCCGGTTTTCGTCGTTTCCGGGAAGGTGCTGTGTGCGAATGCGGATAACGGGCTCGACGTCTATTCGGGCAGGGTCAAGGGCAGCACTGAAGGGTTGGCATGGGCGCTTGCGGGAAACGGAATCTTGTCTCCGGTTGTGCCTTCAAGTCTTCCCACAGCTGACCAGCAGGACAAGATGCAGGAAGTTTCCGAAAGAATAAAAGGAGTTCTCACAGCGTTCTCGGGCCCGGTTTTCAGGAGCAGGGGGAAACCGCTGATAACCATCGGTGACGGCCTTTTCAGGATGAACGATGCAAGTGGCGACAGCGAGTTCCTGACTTTCAGTGATTTCAATACTGAAGCCAAGATAGATTTCAGCAAGCTTGTAAAGAGTGTGCAGCCGGGGCAGGTGCCCAGCCTCTGGTGGCTGAAAGACGGCAAGGTTGAGGCGGCAATGCTGCCTGATTACGTTGTGAAGTCGGTGGGCGAGACGGCTGGTACAAGCTTCACCTTTACCGAGCAGCAGGTGGCGATGGTGTTGAAGACTCTTGCCGGGGAGGAGAAGGGTGGCAAGGCAAAGTTTGTGTATGTCTGCAGCGGCAAGCTGTTCTCGCTGGACGGCGCAGGCAAACTGGTTGCTTCTGATCATGCGGCGGCACAGCCTGCGACGTGGCCGCTGGCACACGAGGTGCGGCCTGCCACGCAGGCGCTTGGCGCGAAGAAATGCACGGATTGCCACTCCGTGAGTTCTCCGTTCTTCTTCGGAAAAGTGGCGGCAAGCGGTCCGATGAAGACGGCGAGCGTGCAGGTAAAACAGATGTATGAACTTCAGGAACAGGATGCCACGTTCCAGCGGCTGTTCGGATTGTCGTTCCTGGTCCGTTCAATGTTCAAGACGGTGATGTTTGGGGCGGGCTGCCTGATAGCGGCGGTGCTGTTGCTTTACGGGATACTTGCGCTTAACAGGGTTACAAAGTTCCTTGGTAATCAGTAATCGGTAAGCAGTGAACAGTAACCAGTGAACAGTAATAGGAGATGGAAATGTTTCGAGTCCTAATGATAATTTCCGTTGCTGCGGCGATAGTTGTGGCTGTCATGTTCGGGAAGCAGCTTGCCGGGCCGGTTGAGAAGAATGCTCCCAGGCCGGGGCGTTATCCGCTTCTCGAGGGATTGATTGCATTTGCGATGTGGGTGAGTTTGCTGGTGCTGGCTGGGACTGGTTTCCTTGGCGCCGTGATTCCGGGGCATCCGCTCAAAGGTTTTACAACGCTTGCGCATGTGGGGTTTGGCGCGATGTTTGGAGTCTGTTTTGCACTGCTCGCCGTTTTCAGGGCCGAGGCTTACAGCCTGGCCGGGCCGGATACGCACGCCCGGTTCTCAACAGTCCAGAAGTATTGTTTCTGGGTCATTGCGTTATGCGGGTTGGCCCTGATTTTCAGCATACTCAGCGCAATGCTGCGTCTGCTTGGGACTGACGGCCAGCATGTGACTACCGTGGTTCACAAATACAGCGCCCTTGTTACCCTGCTTGCAGTGATTATCTATGCCGGTGCTCGCAAACGGTACTAACGCTTTGCGGAAAGGAGTTGCCGGATTATGCCTGTCCAGGTTCCATTGAATCGTTTTTCCCACGAGGCAATGAGCACATTTTTCGAAGTCATTGTCTGCGGCCGTGATGAGAAGTATGCAAACCAGGCGGCGAATGCGGTGTTCAGGGAGATTGACCGGCTGGAGAAGCTTTTGAGCAGGTTTGACCCGTGCAGCGATATTTCGCAGGTCAACAGGCTCAAGCCCGGGGAGTCCATAAGGGTTGCGCCTGACGTCTTCGAGTGTCTTTCCGTCGCCGCATGGGCCTATGCCGAGACAGGCGGCGCATTTGACGCCACGGTTGGACCGGTTATTGATTTCCGGAAAGAGAGCGGGAAGGCTGGCGGCAAAGTTTCCTGCGATCTTGAATCTGCGCGGCGGCGTGTCGGGATGAGGCGCCTCGAGCTTGATGATTCTGACTTTTCCGTTGGCATTCGGGCAGATGCTGAGGGCGGGGTGGAAATTGACCTGGGCGGTATCGGTAAGGGTTATTCGCTGGATAAAACCGCAGATATTCTTGAGGAATGGGAGATTAAGGATTTTCTTTTGAATGCTGGATTCAGCACGGCACTGGCTTCAGGGAATGGTGACAAGGATGGCGGCTGGATGGTTGGTGTCGGCGGTGATTGGGGTAAGGCGGCAGGGATTGAGAAGTTGCGTTTGATCAACGAGGCTCTGAACGGGTCCGGCACGGAGGTGAAGGGGCAACATATTGTTGATCCTGGCACCGGACTTCCCGCGAAAGAACATCTGGCGGCGTGGTCGGTGTGTCCGTCGGCGACGGCGGGCGATGCGCTGTCCACGGCGTTCATGGTGATGTCGACAGGGAAGGTGCGGGATTTCTGCGCGGCACACGAGGGGATAGGCGCTTTCGTGGTGACGCCGGGTGGCAGGCTGGTTGATATCCGGAAGAGGGGGGCATGAGAGATTTCAGATCTCACATTGCAGATTTGAGATTTCAGATTGCGGATTTGAAAATTGCATGAAGAGCGGGTTTTGTGGCAGCATGGGGCAGATTGTTTATGAAAATTGACGAAAAACAGATGCAGGGCGCAATAGACGATGTCACGAAGATCATGTCTGACAGTCTGCGCAAGACCAGCATGGCGCCGATCATTGATAAGCTTCTAGGGGTAATTGGCGGCGGGAAGATGCTGCGTGTGCGGATGATGATGCGGATCGGTGCGGTGACCGGCGTATCAGGGGATACGCTCAGAAAGTCAGCGGCAGCGATTGAGCTGCTGCACGCGGCGAGCCTTCTGCACGACGATGTTATTGACGGTGCAGTCTTGCGGCGCAATGTGCCGGCATTCTGGGTCACAAAGGGCACCTCAGGCGCGGTTCTGCTGGGGGACCTGCTTGTCTGCCAGGCGTTCAAGCTGGTAAGCGGGGCTGAGGATGGCGGGAACCTTGTTCCGGTATTAATTGACCAGGCGAATGAAATGTGTGAGGCCGAAACGGAACAAGAGCTTCTCTTAAAAGGGCAGGTCCCTGACTGGCAGACGTGTGTCAGCATTGCCAGGCGCAAGACCGGATCCCTTTTTGCTTTTGCCGGGTATGTTTCTGGTGGAAGTGACGCAAGGCTTTGCGCAGTGCTTAAGAATGCTGGCTATGCGGCTGGAACGGCATACCAGCTGGCCGACGATTTTTTTGACGCGTATGGTGATTCTGAGCTGGCAGGAAAGACGCTGGGCAATGATGCCATGGCCGGTAAAATAACCGCAGCATCGGCCTGGCGGTCGTCGAAAAAAGATCCGCAGGTATACATAGAAGAGCTGCTTTCGGACTCGGGAAAGAAGCTTGAATCATGGCCTGTGGTGGCCGGGGCTTGGCAGGACTATTTGAAGACAGATCTGGCATCAGTGATAGAATCATTCATGAAATTTTTCCCTGTTCAGGCGGTTTGATGCTTTAACGGTATTCCGCGCTAATCTTCAGCGAATTTGCTTCTTTTTCTTGGGAAAATTATTGACCTTTCCTGCTGTGGCACATAAGATTTTGGCCATTTATTACGGAGTGATAACTAAGAGGGAGGATAAGTCATGTCAGCAGAGACGAACAGTTCGGGAGCGATAAGTGAGGTGCGTTCGGGGAGGTTGTTTGTAGCAAGTTGTTTTTCGCTTATTTCAACGTCAGTGGCATTCGCCGTGATCGGAGATATCATGGGGTCACTGAAAACGGCGTTCGTTTTGACGAACGAACAGGTCGGCCAGGTTGGCGGGGCGGCACTATGGGGCTTCACCCTTTCCATCATTGTCCTTGGCCCGTTGTGTGACGTGCTGGGAATGAAGAATCTGCTTCGTTTCTCGTTCCTATGTCATCTAGTCGGGCCGTTGCTGATGATGACGGCGCAGGGTTTCTGGCAGCTGTTTTCAGGCGCGCTGATTCTTGCGCTTGGCAATGGAACCGTTGAGGCTGCTTGTAATCCTCTTGTAGCCACGCTTTATCCTGATCGCAAGACGCAGATGTTTAACAGGTTCCACGTATGGTTTCCTGGAGGCATTGTGATTGGCGGATTGCTGTGTTTTGCCCTCGGACAGGCTGGAATCATGTCCTACAAGGTCAGGCTGGTCCTGATCCTTATTCCCACGATAATCTATGGAATTCTCTTTGTCGGGCAGAAGTTTCCTGTGACAGAGCGTGTACAGTCAGGCGTGTCATTCGGCGGAATGGTTGCGGCGACATTGGGCCGGCCATTGTTCATTATTCTTTTCCTCTGCATGGGTATTACGGGGTCGCTTGAGCTGGGGCCGAACCGCTGGATTCCTTCGATTCTCCAGGCGGGTGGAATGCACGGTATCCTGGTCCTGGTGTGGATATCCGGTTTAATGGCGGTTCTGCGGTTCTTTGCGGGGCCGATTGTTCACAGGCTTTCTCCGACAGGAATGCTGGTTACTTCGGCGATTCTTGGTGGAGTAGGTTTGTTCTGGTTGAGCTTTGCCGAGACAATGGGAATGGCGCTTGCATCGGCGACAATATTTGCTTTAGGCGTGTGCTATTTCTGGCCCACCATGCTGGGAGTTGTTTCCGAGCGCGTTCCCAAGGGAGGTGCGCTGGCCCTTGCGCTTATGGGCGGCATGGGAATGCTGGCTTCGGGTTCAGTGGCATCGCCCTGGCTGGGCAGTGTTGCCGACAAGTATCTGCCGGAAAAACTTGAGTATGCCCAGACAGTGACCGTGCTTCAGAATGTTGTTGATGTTTATACTCCTCAGGCCGCGGCAGCCAAGGATCCTTTCAAGGCAGAGATACAGGCTGCGGTAGATGATGCGCAGAAGATAATCAATGAGGCGAAAGCGTCAGGAACCAAACTGCCCGCCGGAACGGCCAATGCGTTGCGTCATGCCGAAAAGGCAGCAGCTTCTACTTCCGGTGCAAATGAGGTAAAAGAAGTCGTTGGCAAGGTTTCCGGTGTGCTAAACCCGGCCGACAACTATGGCGGTCGAATGGCGTTTCGCAAACTTGCTCCTTTATCCATAATAATCGTTGTAGTATTTGGCATATTATATGCTATGGACAGGAGCAGGGGCGGATATAAGGTGGAAAAGATAGGCGCATAAGAGAACACCCCGGATATCCGTATAAACAATAAAGTTGTATACTGCAAACGGCCCCTAGAATGGGGCCGTTTGACGTAAAGAGGCAGAGAAAGTAAGCTGATGTATTCGTTAACAAGAGTGAAAGGATATTGTGATATGAACAGGATCAAGTTTGTAATGACTGGTGTTCTGCTGACAGCGGTATTCATGGTGTTTGTGTGCGGTGCGCAGGAAGAGAAGAAAGAGGTATTGCAGTTGAAACTTCCCAAACCTCTTTTCATAGGTACGCCCACGAACATTAAGGGAGTGAACCTTGATCCTGTCAATAGGGGCAAGAAGCGCGCTGATTTCATGGTTCCGGCCGGTACTGTTCTCCTGTCGGCAAAGAAACCTGTTACGTCGAGCGATTCTGCCCCGGTTGTCGGCACTCTTGACCAGGTGACTGACGGGGACAAGGAAGGCTCCGATGGAAGTTTTGTGGAGCTTGGTCCCGGCAAGCAGTGGGCCCAGATTGATCTTGGTGCGCCGTGCAGCATTTACGCGATTGTGATCTGGCACTACCACAGCATGGCCAGGGTATATCGCGATGTGATCGTCCAGGTTGCTGACGATGCCGACTTTATCACCAATGTCAGGACGCTGTTCAATGATGACAACGACAACAGTTCCGGCATGGGCGTTGGCAAGGACTACGAATATGTCGAGACTTCTGACGGAAAGTTGATTGACGGAAAGGGCGAAAAGGCCCGTTATTTAAGGTTGTACAGCAATGGTAACACGGCCAATGAGATGAACCACTATATTGAAGTGGAAGTCTTCGGCAAGCCGGTTGCGAAATAGTATTGAGTTCAGCATTGGCGCCCGGTGCATCGGGCGCAAAGCTGTTATTGATGAAATCCAGCCTGATACAGGCGGTTCTCGCTATACTCATTATCGGCGTGGCGCTTGCTTTCCGTCTGCCCGGCCTGAACCTGCGCCCCATGCACCATGATGAGGCCAACCAGGCAGTCAAGTGCGGGGTTCTCCAGGAGACCGGTGTTTACCGTTATGATGCCGGCGACCATCATGGTCCCAGTCTCTATTACATTACGCTCCCGTTTGCATGGATGACGTCGGGAAGGAATTTTGCCGGGACCTCGGAGTCGACATTCCGCCTGGTTCCCGTGATCTTCGGCATCGGAGCAATTATTCTTCTCCTGCTGTTCAGGGAAGGGATGGGACGTCCTGCGCTTCTTGTGAGCGCAGGACTCATGGCAATCTCGCCGGCCATGGTTTATTACAGCCGCTTCTATATCCAGGAAATGCTTCTTGTGTTCTTCACTCTTGGCGCCGTTGCGGCCGGCTGGCGGTATTTCAAGCGCCGGACGGTACTGTGGGCGGCTGCAGCAGGTTTCTTTGCGGGGATGATGTTTGTAACAAAGGAAACTGTGGTCATTGCTTATGCCGCAATGGCTGGTGGACTATTGCTGACGTATTTCCGGGAGCGCGGAAGGGCCGGGGTGCAGGCTGATGCTTACGGCAGTACGCAAAAAGTGCCTACAGGAGTACTCGATTCAGGGCATATTCTGGCTTTCCTGGCAGCTGCTGTAGTTGTTTCGGTGATATTTTTCTCGTCTTTTTTCACGAACTGGAAAGGGCCGTTGGATGCCATTATCGCCTTCAAGGGATATGCCGGTAAATCCGCTGGAAGTTCGCATGAACATCCGTGGTATTATTACCTCCAGCTCCTTGCGTTCTGGAAAACAGGCCCGGGTCCGGCATGGAGCGAGGGGCTGATTCTCCTGCTTGCCCTCGCGGGTGCGATCGCCATTTTCCTTAACAAAGCTGCGGGCGACCGGTTGTTCCTGCGGTTTCTGGCGGTTTATACTATTCTGATTACAGCGGCCTATTCGGTTATTCCGTACAAAACGCCGTGGTGTCTTCTTTCATTCCTTTCCGGAATGATCCTGCTGGCGGGCGTTGGTGCAATTTCGCTCTTTACAATGTTCCGTGCGAACTTCGGGAGGATGGTTGTCGTTGTCCTGCTGGTTGCCGGAGGCGTTAACCTGGCGCGGCAGTCGTGGGGCACGAATTTTGTTTACCAGTCAGATCCCCGTAATCCCTATGTTTATTCGCATACCGTCGGTGTTTTCATGAGGCTGGTTGAGAGGGTGGAGACATTGTCGCTGATACATCCGGAGGGAAAGAAGATGTTGATTGCGGTCATAGCTCCGCCTTCCGAGACATGGCCGCTGCCGTGGTACCTGCGCGGATACGGAACGACTGGTTACTGGGTGGATGCAAAGGATTTGCCGGAGGGGATTCATCCTGCGATTGTCGTGGCTTCTGCCGGCCAGAAGGATCCGGTGCGTTCGCGGCTGGCGGGTGATTACCAGGAAGAATACTACGGCTTGCGACCCGATGTTCTGTTGACTGTTCTTATCAGCCGTGACCTCTGGGATAAGTTCATCAGCGAGGGCGGTGTGGCTGGTGTCGAAAAGAAGTACGGGCTGCCGGTTCCTGCTCCATCCCGTTAATTTATTACCGAAATATTCTCCATCCGGCAAACGTCTATATAGTGGACGTTTCAAGCAAGAAACAGGAATCCAAAAGGAGAAGGATATGAGAGTGCCAAGCGAAACGTATAACAGGCAGTTGGTTAAAATCCGACACGGTCAAAGCATTAAGGTTGTTATGACTGGTGTTATGATGGCTGCGGTGTTTGTGTGCAGTGCGCAGGAAGACAAGAAGGTGGCGTTGCCGATCACGCTGCCAAAAGCTTTGTTTGAAGGTACGCCAGGCGGGATCCAGGGAGTCCGCCTTGATCCCGTCAACAAGGCAAAAAAGAGAGGGGCTTTCATGGTCCCAGCCGGTACAGCGCTTCTATCGTCAAAGAAGACAGTTACAGCAAGCGATCCTGTAACTCTTGTAGGAACCCTTGACCAGGTGACTGATGGTGACAAGGAGGGCGCTGATGGAAGTTTCATGGCGCTTGGGCCGGGCAGTCAGTGGATACAGATTGACCTTGGTTCGACGGAGAGTCTGTATGCGATTATGGTCTGGCATTACCACAAAATGGCGAGGGTGTATCGTGATGTGGTTGTCCAGGTTGCCGATGACGCCGATTTTATCACCAATGTCAGGACGCTGTTCAATAATGACAGCGATAACAGTTCGGGGCTGGGTATTGGCAGGGACTACGAATACATTGAGACGAATGAGGGCAAGTTGATTGACGGGCGCGGGGAGAAGGGCCGTTACGTGAGACTTTACAGCAAGGAGAATACGGCTGACGGGGCTAATCACTATATTGAAGTGGAGATATACGGCAAGCCGGCTGTGAAATGATTAATGAGGTTTGATTTCGGTTTTCTTCCGCCGGCATATCCTTGTCTTGACATGGGGTATGGGGTGTGATAATTCCGCGCGCCATGTCAAAAAATAAGGCCAACAGTCTTATGGTCAGGACTCCGGCTAAGGTGAACCTGTATCTGCGTGTTGTTGGCAGGCGCGATGATGGTTACCATGACATTGAAAGTATCCTGGTTCCTATCTCTCTTTTCGATGTTATCCGGCTTGAGAAGACTTCAGGGGTCATTGACTTGATTTATACAAAGACCGGCAGTGTTTCGACCGATTCGATTGCCGGAGAGAAGATGGAGACCAATCTGGCTTTCAGGGCTGCCGTTGAGTTGAAAGCGGCGACGGGTTATTCCGGCGGGGTGGTCATAGGGCTTGAAAAGAACATTCCGATCGGCGGGGGTCTCGGGGGAGGCAGTGCAGACGCAGCCGGAGTATTAATAGGCCTGAATGAGCTCTGGGGGACGGGTCTTTCCAGTGCGGAATTGATCGAGATTGGCGCTAAATTGGGGTGTGATGTACCTGCGTTGGTCCATGGCGGACCGGTGTTGATGAAGGGGGCAGGGAACCTGGTTTCGAAGGTTTCCATACCTCCGGGGGAGAAGAGTTCCTGGTGGCTGGTGCTGGTAAATCCGGGATTTGGGGTGTCAACCGGGGATATTTATTCAAGATACAGCTTATCCTTGACTTCTCCGCCAATTCCCATTAAGCATATCCGTTCTGCGCTGAAAGAAGCAGACGCGAATCTGGCAGTAGAGGGCCTGTTTAATGCTCTGCAAGAGACGGTATTTCAAAAATATCCGTTAATTGAAATGATTGCAGAGAACCTCAGGAAAGCTGGTGCTTCCGGAGTTCTTGTGTCGGGCAGTGGCGCGTCGATTTTCGGGATAGCGCATGATGAAAAGAATGCGCGTGAGATAAGCGGGCGTGTCCGGCAGTTACCGGGCTATTCTATTTGGAGCAGTGTGGTGAGGATATTGCCCGATGGTGTAATGGTAGCACACGGCCCTTTGGAGGCCAGAGTCTAGGTTCAAGTCCTAGTCGGGCAACCAGCGGCACCGACATGGATGGGGATTTTGATTTCATGATTCAAGAGACTGATGATATGAAAATATTTACGGGAAGTGCGAATCCGGAACTTGCCGCCAAGATAGCGGGTTTTCTCAAGACCTCGCTTGGGCAGGTTGACGTCAGTCGCTTTCCTGATGGAGAGCTTCATGTGAAGTTCCTTGAGAACGTCAGGGGCAAGGATATTTTTATTGTCCAGCCGATCTGTTATCCGCCCAACGAGACGCTGATGGAGCTCCTGATAATGATTGATGCGGCGAAGAGGGCGTCGGCGGCGAGGATTACGGCGGTGCTGCCGTTTTACGGTTATGCCCGCCAGGACAGGAAGGACCAGCCGAGGGTCCCGATTACGGCAAAGCTTGTTGCCAACCTCCTGGTTGCTGCCGGTGCGAACAGGATACTGGGCATGGATTTTCACGCCCAGCAGATACAGGGCTTCTTTGACATCCCTGTTGATCATCTTTATGCGATGCCAGTCATGGTGAAGTACCTGCAGGAAAAGAAAATCAAGAATCCGGTGGTTGTTTCTCCTGATTCCGGCGGAGTCAAGATGGCGGTGGCTTATGCCCAGATGCTGCATGCGGGGATCGCGCTGGGCGCGAAGATCCGCAAGGGCGCAAACGAGGTTGAGGCCATGAATATCGTGGGAGATGTTGACGGGTGCACTGTCATAATGGTCGACGACCTGACCTCGACGGCCAGGACGCTGTGTGAAGCCTCCAAACTTCTGAAGAAGCACGGGGCAAAAGACATCTATGCGGCCGTTTCTCACGGGATGCTCGGGCCCGATGCGGTCAAGCGCCTGGAAGAGTCGTCGATTAAGGAGTTGATTGTCACAGACAGTATTCCGTTGAAGTACAGTGGGAAGTTTCCAATAACCGTTCTCACCGTGGCAGAGTTGCTGGGTGAGGCAATAATAAGGATCCACGAGAACCGTTCGGTCACCTCGTTGTTCAAGCTATAAGCAGTCGGGAGAAGTCATGTCTAAGGAAATGAAGATAACGGCGCAGAAACGTTTGGTGTCGGGAAGCAGTTCGGTTCAGCGCATTAGAAAGCAAGGATTACTTCCCGGGATTGTCAATACCACCAAGGGCGAGTCGAGGCTGATTCAGATGAATCGCCATGATTTCGACATGTTCCTTCGTGACCATAGAAGCGAGAGCCTGATTCTCGACCTGGAGGTTGAAGGCGACAAGATGCGGAAGGTCCTGCTTAAGGAAGTTCAGCATCATCCGGTTTCGGACATGATCATGCATGTTGATTTTCTTGAGATTTCGATGACCAAGAAGATGCGCGTTGACATCCCGATAAGGCTTGTAGGCGAGCCTGTTGGTGTCACTTCTGAGGGCGGAGTTCTTGATCAGCTCATCAGGTCGGTGGAAGTTGAGTGTTTGCCGGGTGACTTGGTTGAGGGGATTGAAGTTGATGTTTCAGCGCTTAAGGTTGGCGATGCCATAATGGTCAGCCAGATCAAGGTTGATCCGAAACTGCATATCCTTACAAATGGTTCTGTTGCGGTGGCCAATGTTTCGATACCCAAGGTCATTGAAGAGGTTGTTGAAGAAGCGGCTGCAACGCCTACAGAGCCTGAAGTTATCGGCGCCAAGAAGGAAGGTGAGGAAGGCGAAGAGGGTGAGGAAGGCGCCGGCGAAGAGGGCAAGGAGAAGGCTTCAAAGGAAAAGGGTGCAGGTAAGGAAGAGAAGGGCGCACCTGGGGACAAGAAGGCTCCGGGTGACAAGAGGGCGCCGGCTGCGGCCGACAAGAAGGCGCCGGCTGCCGATAAGAAGGCGCCAGGCAAGGAAAAGAAGGGGTAAGGCACAGATTACGGATAAAGGTGTGAAGGTCATTGTCGGACTGGGTAACCCGGGAAAGCAATACGAGAACACGCCGCACAATGCGGGTTTTTCCGTAGCGGATGAGCTGGCTGAAAGGCTGGAGTGCAGTTTCAGGAAGAGTTTCCGGTTCAGCGCGCGAACGGCCAAGGCGCTGTACAAAGAAGAAGATATATTGCTGGTTAAGCCGGAAACGTATATGAATAGAAGCGGCCACGCGGTGGCCCCGATCGTAAAATACAGGGGCGCCAGGCCGGAGGAAATGATAGTGGTGCTTGATGACGCCGACCTGGAGACCGGGCGATTGCGTATCAGGAGCAAGGGCGGCAGCGGCGGGCACAAAGGGCTTGAATCGATCATTGAGTGTGTCGGCAGTGAAGAGTTTGTAAGGGTAAGGATAGGAATCGGCAGGGACAGCGGTAATGACCTGGTGGAACATGTTCTCAAGCCGTATTCGGCGGGAGACAGGAAGAGGATGGCGGAAGTTTACAGGCTGGCCGGGGATGCGGTGATGTGCATAATTGATTCAGGAATATCGGAAGCGATGAACAGGTTTAACGGAGTAAAAATTGAGGTTGAAAACACAGAAAAAACGCGGGGGAGAGAGTAGTTGAAAACATACGAAGCAATATTTATTTTCTCGAGTTCAATGAAGGAAGATGTCCTTCAGAAAACCCTGGAGCAGATCCAGGGAGAGATAACCAAGCTGAATGGGACGATTAAAGAAGCGCGGGTATTGGGAAGAAGGCAGTTTGCCAGGCCGATGAAGAAACAGGACTCCGGGCAGTATGCCAGGGTTGATTTTCAGCTGGCGCCGGGCAGTCTTTCCGCCCTGCAGTCAAGATTCAAAATGAACGAGTCTATTTTTCGCCTGCAGATAATTGCTGCAGATGAGGTTACACGCAATTACAGCCGGCGGGTTCCGGCTGGAGAGGATGGGCTGGATGGCATCGCTTAACAAAGTTTTCCTGATAGGTAATCTGACCAAGGACCCAGAGGTGCGTTATACTCCGGCAGGGAAGGCTGTTGGCGATTTGAGGATGGCAGTCAACAGGAAGTTCAAGACGGCAGACGGCCAGGAACGTGATGAGACATGTTTTGTCGGTATTGTTGTCTGGGGCAGGCAGGCGGAGACCTGCGGCGAGTATCTGCACAAGGGTTCCCCGGTTATGGTCGAGGGCCGTTTGCAGTACGAGGAATGGGAGAAGGATGGAAAGAAGAACAACCGGTTACGGGTTGTAGCCGAGCGAGTGCAGTTCATGGGCGGACCGAAGTCGGGAGAACCCCGTGCGGCACGTGGTTCTGAAGGGGCGAAGAAGGGGGCGGATGCTGGCGTGCCGGAAGAGATAGCGCCAGACAGCGCGCCAGTGGATGAAGATAATCTGCCTTTTTAGGCGGACAGGGTGTTTGTTAGCAGGAGGTTTTTAAAGACCATGCCAGGTAGAAGAAGAAATGAAAATTACGGTGAGAGGAACGAGCTTCCGCTGATCAGGAAGAAATCGCGACATTTGGAAGGCGTCAGTGATGTTGATCCTTATGATTATGACCTTATCAGGAAGTTTGTGACAGAGCACGGTAAGATAATATCGTCGCGAATCAGTGGTGCGTCGGCAAAACAGCAGAAACAGATTAAAAGAGCAGTGCGTCGTGCCCGTGTTTTGGGCCTGATTCCCTGATGTCTTGTTGCTGATAATAATTTCTTTAAGGTTTTGAACGGGGGTTTGTTTATGAGTAAGGAAGTTCTTTTGATGGCCGATGTGTCCGACCTCGGCTCCGAGGGTGATGTCGTCAAGGTTTCGGAGGGGTATGCGAGGAATTACCTCCTGCCCAGGAGTCTTGCTGCGCCGGTTACCGCTGCGACAAGGAGGCGGCTTGAGAAGATCAGGAAAGAACGGGAGAATGTCCGCCAGGTCGAGTTAGCTGTAGCCCGGGAGCTGGCGGCCAAGCTGGAGAAGATTTCTTGCACGATACCGGTGAAGGCCAAGGAAGAAAAACTGTACGGCTCTGTTACGGTTAATGATGTTGTGGATGCCCTTAAGGCAAACGGGGTCCAGGTGGACAAGGCCCAGGTGCTTCTTGCAGAACCCATCAAGGAGCTTGGTGTTTTTGAAGTAAAGATCAAACTGCATGCTGATGTGGAAGCTACCATCAAGGTGTGGGTCGTTGAGGAATAACCGAAATGGCCATGGAATCCGTCTCTCCGCAGCCTGTTTCAAGAACGGGCCGGGTGCCGCCGAATAGCGAAGAAGCTGAACGCG
>Ga0172375_10002221_pt1 | contig 30515 bp, 9 predicted proteins | sample LakKiv1m_FD_114537 | JGI IMG/M metagenome (GOLD analysis project Ga0172375, IMG submission 114537) | Freshwater microbial communities from Kabuno Bay, South-Kivu, Congo - kab_092012_11.1m | ecosystem: Environmental > Aquatic > Freshwater > Lake | place: Democratic Republic of the Congo... | reverse complement strand
GTCGATATGGGCGATGACAGCCACGTTGATAATGTTTTGTTTTCTCATAAAATGATCTCCTAAAATGCTTGACGGTTTACTATACCACATATTGGGTGTTTTGCAGCAATAATTTGCTCAATGATAGTTAAAAAGGATTGCGAAAACCTTTTCAACAAGTTAAACATCTCAGTTCTTTCTCAATTCACATATAGTTTGATTCTGATTGAAGAATAATCAAGTTGTGTAGGGGGTTATTTCGAGAGTTGAATTATGAAGATGTGGATAAAACTGGCAAAAGAGACTTTAGAAATAAATCCCGTGATATCACAATGTTTAGCAAATGGAGATATAAAGTAATATGCGAAAGTTAGTTGTAATAACACTATCTTCAGCATAGTCAAAGGACCCTAGCTTGAGACTATCAATGGAACGAATATTTGAAATCATTTCAAAATATAACAATAATAATCTTGTCAACAAATATTTATAGAATTAGTTATAAATAAAATGAATACATTAAATATTTTTGTTAGCACCATTGAAAAGCCCTCATTATTGTGCTAGAATTACTTTAATTGAGAATTAAATAAAATATCATTTTTTATTCGATTTTCGCAAATCACTATTTCTTGATGGAGGAGTCAAATATATGGAAGAGAAAACAACACAATTAATCGCTTCAACGATACCAATTGATTCACGCACATTGATTGAAAAAAAACCGATACGATCAGGAAAACAGACTATTGAGTTGGGCATGTATGAGAGCGCTGTGATCTTTTACGATAATGAAGGAGAAGTCATTGAAGGCAGAGGGCTTTATGATATCAATGTAGCGAATGAAAAGACGTCCATATTTATATTTCGCAAAGAGCAAAAGAGACTAAAGACCGGTACGATAAAGATTGAGTTTCGGGAAATGGATTTTGTGTATACATTACGACTTCCATTTTCCATGAGTATCAATTTACAATTTCTGATTGATGACTACGTGAAACTGATACGACGACTGAAATCAAACTTTACTTCAATTGCTACTAAAACGCTTGTTGACTATCTAACCTCACTCGCCTCATTTCCAATTAAAAGAGGAGTCATGGATTTTATCCGTGAGGAAAACATTTCTATTTTGGACCTCAATAATCGAATCGAAGGACTACGAATTGCGTTGACGCATTCCATTAACGATTACATGGATAAAGTAGGCATTTCCATTGCAGTTTTGCGAATCGATATCGACATGAAACAATCGGATAACTTGGATTCGATAATCAAAGTTTTGTCTAAAAAAGGCGAGATGCAAGCTATGGACTATTTGTACTCAGATGAAATGCTTGTGACACTATTTGACGAGTACTTCAAGAAGGAGGAAAACTAAAATGCCAAAAGAAGTGCTTTATTTAGCTGTCGTTGCGTTAGTAGTCATTGGAATAGTTATTTATATTGTCAAAAAAAGGAAACCGTTAAAGACAACAATTGCTTCTCAACCAGAAATCATTTTTAGTCGAATAAAAAAAGATGCAAAATTTGCATCGAGCCGAATTGAAATTCATGGAAACCAGTCAATTATTGTATTTAGAAAAGGTGAATTTTATAAAGAAATCGAAACATCTGAACTCGATGTTAAAGAATTTATGAAAAAAGAGAAACACGATAATAATCTTTTTGACCTTGAAAAATACGATTTCTACATTTACAATCATGTATTGGAAAATTCTATTGATGTCTCATCTAGGGCATTGAAGACCGTTTTTGATAATAAATTCAATTTGATTTTAGAGTTTCAGTTTTCTGGAGAATATGTTCTTGAAGTCAAAGATATTGACTCGTTTTTTGAGTGGAATGTACTTTTTGAAGACCAATACACCTATAGTGATCTTCTTTCTACCGTAGGAGCTGAGGTTGTGAATCGAATACAGAATATTATTTGTGAATCCATGATTGATGACAAAATATCGATATTAACTGCAAACTATTATTTGTCGCAGATTGAAACAGTCATCCTAGATAATATCAATCAGATATTTGATGATCGCGGAATTCAGATGATTGAGTTGTCTCTTTCATCCATCGAATTGGCTGAAACTGATGCACTCAAAAAACTGGACACATTGCTTGTTAATCGTCTCAAGTTAAATATACCGGGATATTCATATGTCATCGAAAAAAAAGCGGAATTCATCAACAAAATCGGTATTGAGAATGCTATGAAAAATCGATGGACGAAAGGAATGTAACGATGGATTACCGTCGTGAATAAAAGATATTAATGAGTAATCTTTTTGAGTGGGTGGTAAAAGAGTTGAATTGGATACTACTCGGGTTTACGGTCATTGCATATACAATCTATCAGATTGCTAATTCTAGACATCAATCCTCACGGTCAAAGTTAATGCTTATGTCGGGTATATTGTTCATTACAATATCAGGATTAGGTTATTGTTTCTTATATCTGCAGATAGCGGATTTCCGTATCCATCCACAGCTTTTCCTCCTTTTATGTTTCGCTCCAGCTTATCTAAAAGCTCTTAGTTCTGTCCCAGTCAGACATTCAAAACTCGTTTCTGTATTTCACATAATATATTACATTTCGCTCACAAATTTGTTTTCATGGATTGCAGTGGATACCCCACTCATCAGTTTTTGGGGATTTCTGTTTATCGCTTTAGCTTTCGGTGCGGAACAACTCTTTTTGTCAAAACCCATTGACGGTGCGGGGATATTTATATACTTGCTTATTTGCGCATTGTTTTTAGGGCTTGGATTTTTCTTTACATCAGCTTTTCTGCCTAGTCTTGGTGAAGGCGGTTGGGCTCTGACTGTTGTCGAGGGACTTGGAATTGTGCTGGCTTTGTTAATCTGCATATCTATCATCACAAGGTTTGTCCGTAGAAAGTACTCGGCATAATCAATAAACTCTTCATTCTAAGAATGACTTGACCATTTTTGATTGAGTCGTTCTTTTGTATAATAATAGTCGATATATTCTGAATACTACTAAAGATACTTGATGCAAATATAATAATCTTTAACTGAATTTGAAATACTCATTCCGTTGTTATAAAAGAAAATATTTTCACAAATATTCTGTTTATTAGTTATTGTAAAAATGAATTTACTATGATATTATATCATATAGAGTACAATTTCTAATTACAACTGAATCCGTTATTCTAAAACATTTATTTTTCATTAGGAGGTAAAGAAAGATGTTTTTTAGAAAAAGCTTGGTTGTTCTAACAACCGCACTGTTCTCGTTCGCACTTCTTGTGCAAATTGGAATCAACACCGATTGGCTTCAATCTCTTTCTGTTGAACAATCGGCCATTCCTGTCATATCCGAACAGGAACCCACAACTGAACTCGTCGAAGGGGAATATGTCTCTAATCGAGTTCTAATTAAATATGTAGAACCAGCTTTAAAGCTATTCTACGCGGAACCTGACTTTTCAAAGGCAAGCGTTATAGATTTCACTACGTTGCTCCTACCAGAGCAAGAAGTGGTTTCGCGCTTGTCTTTTTCTTCGAACACAGTCTGGTATAAGGCAGAACTTGAGGACGGAACTTCTGTTGAGGATGCGATAAACATTCTTATGACGATGCCTGGAGTTCTCGTTGCAGAGCCGGATTATATTAGAACCATTGACGAAGAAGATACAGGCGAAGTGATCGATATTAATGCAACGGATGATGATCTGCTAAACCAACAATATCATCTCGATGCCATCAATATTCCTGAAGCCCGTCAATTTCTCGCAGATGCTGGTATCAACCCTGGTGGAGATCGTAGCATCATCGTCGCAGTCATCGATACTGGAGTTGACTACACTCATCCGGATTTGACCGCAAACATGTGGGTCAATACTGGTGAAATCGCTGGAGACGGCATCGATAACGATCACAATGGATACGTAGATGACGTGTATGGTGCGTCCACAGTAGGTAACGAATGGAGTCATACCGGTGATCCCTATGATTACCATGGCCATGGAACCCATGTCGCAGGCATTATCGCTGCGGACGGCGACAATGGCATCGGTATTCGCGGTGTTGCGGACAATGTGCGAATCATGGCGGTAAAAGCCTCCGGTTCAAGTGGAATTTTCAACACTTCTGATATAGTTGAAGCCATCAATTATGCGGTCGCCAATGGAGCGGACGTTATTAATATGAGTTTTGGTGGAATTTCCAAGTCTACGATAGAACAAGAGGCTTTGGAAATTGCATTTAATTCTGCTGTTTTAGTTGCCTCAGCAGGAAACTCGTCCTTACCGAATTTTCCAGAACCGTTAATTCCTGGAATTAACTTCTATCCTGCTTCGTACAATTTCGTGATTGGTGTCATGGCATCTACACCACTCAATTCACTCGCATCTTTTTCGAATTTTGATTATCAACCGCAAGATTCGAACGAATATGAGATAGTCGCACCAGGATATCAAATCATATCGACACTTCCAGGTGGAAAATATGCGAAATGGGATGGAACTTCGATGTCTGCACCTATCGTCTCAGGTGTCGCTGCACTTTTGAAATCATATTTCAACGATCCATCCTCTCACTCAACAAGATTCATTATGTCACAAATCATTGGTACTGCAGACATTCCTATTTCTATTCCTTCAACAATTCAAGGATATACACGTTGGTCATCATTCCTTCAAGTAGATGCATATCAAGCGTTTGTCGATGTACCAATTCCGAATCTTACTGTATTTGAGCATTATATTTTCGATGGTTCAGAAGTTGCCGATGGTAATAATGGCAATGGTGTTATTGATGCTGGTGAAACCGTCCAACTCGCTTTCATCTTGCGGAACCATTGGGGCAAAGCAGATGATGTTAATGTGTCTATCGATACATTGACGCCCTCTGGACAGTCTGACCCATATGTTACCATCTTGACAGATACAGTCAATTATGGTGCTGTCGGTACTTTTAACACCGATGACAACGGCATCGAATATAACGATGATCAACGGATAACAGGTGTCAGAAATCCGTTTGTTTTGTCTGTCGCACCAGAAACGCCGAACGATTATTATATCATTTTAAATATCACGATCACATGCGTGAATGGACTTGATTTTGCGGATTCAACAATATATGAATTCCATCAAAGAATCATTCTTACTGTTCGTAGCGGCAGGGAGTTGCCGAGTATCATTGAAGAAGACATGACTCTGACCAACGATACTTATTGGATCATTCCTAATGCCACCTTAATTCCTGCTGGAGTGACCGTGAACGTAGAAGAAGGAACAACGATTCAATTCTGGTCGAATGATCCCGAAGATGTCTATGCGGATTTATGTATCGCCTATTTGAAAGTCGAAGGAACACTCAACATTAATGGAACCGAGGAAAATCCTGTCAAACTTTTGCCTAGCGAATTGAAAGCTGCATATCCAGTCATGATTTTCTCGGGAACATACGATTGGTATAACGCATATGCTGGATTTAACGCCAATCAGAATGTGAATATCAAGTACGCCATTATAGCGAACCCCAATATCGGTGTAAATACAATCGATCATTCCAAGTTTTATCAAAACTATAATTACATAGTACAACGATATTTGAGCCAAGGCGAAGTAGTCGAAGTGCCATATTATGGTACAAATGTCCATGCCAACTATATCTCGAATTCCATTTTTACTAGACTCGGGTCCACAGAAGTGAGACTGTTCTATGCCGACGACAAATTTAGTGTTCGAGGAATTCTGGAAGGAAACTTGTTTGATAGTTGCTACATGGCTCCGGAAGCAACTGATGCAGTTAACAATGTTTTCCTAAATAACTTCATTTTGGAATCCACTCAATGGGGAGACCGATGGTACTTTACATCGTCTTCATACGGAATCGGAACGAACTTCTCAAATAGCGATTTCTTCAACAATTTTGAGATTCGAAGAGATTCCTCTACAGGAACAACCTATGTTCGGTTCTCTTTCAACTTAAGTACTTCTGAACCGCCACTTGAAATCGCGAATAACTTTGCAAAATCATTAGGCGGCTACCTCGTATCAATCAATTCAGCCCAAGAAGAACAATTCCTTCTAAGCAATTTCGGAGTGCCTTTCTATATCGGACTTCGTTTTGACAGAGAAGAAGGATATGTTTGGTATAGTGGAGAAGAGGTCACATATACGAATTGGTCCCCATATTACATGTCAAGTAGTAATAAAGCAGTGTCGTACACATGGGATAATCGATGGGGCGTTGGGCAAAGTTTCTATCCAAGCTACTTCCTCATTGAAATACCAGGTGAAGTATTGATTGAAGACATACAACTATACGAGGAGGAAATCTACATTTCGGAGATTTCGGCACCGTATGAGATAAATTTCTCGTTATCACCAAGTACAGCGACACTCGACTCACTTCAATTTACTTCTAGCGACACGAACATCGTAACCGTCGATCAAACAGGAATCATAACTCCCGTATCAATCGGCGATGCAACAGTTATCATTTCTAATTATGATGGTACAATACAAAAATCCGTGTTGGTGCATGTCACCGAATTTATCGCTTTGGATCATTTCACAATTTCGTCCTCCACTCAGTCGATGACCGTAGGAGAAGTCGGAAAAATACTAGTGAATTATTTCCCGTATAATACCACGGAAAAGAAATTGTTGTTTACTTCCTCGGATCCCGCTGTTATAAAAGTTGATACGGTCGGAAATATCACTGCATTGTCTGGTGGAACTGCGACAATTTCCGTATACACTCCTGACGGAAGCATGATTGAGTCTACTACAATCTCTGTTGAGGAATACCTTAGTGAGATTAAACTCATTGACGCCTTCATCATCAGTGTCATTGGAAGCGAAGATGAAATCATCACTCCTGTTCTTTCTCCTTATACTGCAACAGACAAAGCAATCTCGTATGAGTCCAGTAATCCCAGCATCGCATATGTCGATGAAACTGGGCATTTAATCAAATTAAGTGCCGGAACCGTTGTCATTCGTGTATCAAGTGTCAACTCGGATGCCTATGATGAAATGATTGTCAGCGTTGTGGAATCGGCAATCAATCAAGATCTCGCCACAGACATCGTCGCAACGAATTACAGTAGCAGCACCAAATTCTTTGTCCTCATGGACAATGGCGATGTATGGATGTTTGGTAACAATATTGGCGTTGCAACAAAACTGAACGTCAGCAACATCGTTCAGATTGATGCATTCAGCGGATCCTTGATTATGGTCGACGAATCTGGAACTATCTATTATCAATCATACATTCAGGACTCCATTAGTCTATCGAAGATTACAAACATCAACAACGTAATTCAAGTTTCTGCGGGTGAAAATCACTTCTTGGCTCTTACTGCTGAAGGCGCCGTTTGGGGTTGGGGATCCAACTACTATGGACAACTTGGCAGTTCCGGATACGGTAACTGGTCCACCACTTTGATCCAAATTGATGGCTTATCCAATATTGTCGACATCGCAGCGACAAACTACACGTCTTTCTTCGTTGACAATCTAGGAAATTTATATACTCTCGGTAACTCTGGAAACGGAAACAATTGCGATCCTTATTTGCTCACAATTTCAGATGTTCAAAAGATTGACCGATATGGTTATTACTCCGTCGTTGCATATGATTCGTCAAACCGTGTAAAAACGGTTGAGGCATACAATTCTGTCAATGATTATTCATTGACCCGAAATGATATATCGATGATTTCCTACAGCTGGTATGATGGCCATTCGCTTATCCTACTTGCTGATAATTCTGTGATTGTATATGGAAGTAATGGATACGGTCAATTAGGTATCTCAAGTTTCACAGACACATGGAATTATAATAATAAAATCCCGAATTTCTCTCAAGTATCCAAGGTCATGGCTAGTCAATATGTTTCGGCGGCGATCACGACAGACGGCAAAGTGTATGTCTGGGGAAGAAACAACCTCGGGCAACTGTGCGATTTTTCGACAACCAACAGACCTTATCCAATTCAAGTGAATTTCGGTGTTCAAAAAGACAACACTGCACTGAACGTCAATTCGATTACCCCTTCAGATGGTAGTGTATATGTTTCTGTTGACTCACAAATTGTTGTGGAGTTCAATCAAGAAATCCTAGATTCCGTAGAATATGGTGCAATCCGTTTGGTTGATTCCAATCAAAAATATGTCTCTTTCTCCAAAGAGCTCATTTTGAATCGACTGATTATAACTCCGCTGTCTTCATTGGTTGGTGAAGAAGAATATACACTCATTATTCCAGCGCATGCAGTCAGCGGTCTATTTGGCCAAATCAACTCCGCAATCAGCATGACATTCACAACCGAACCAGGGGAACTTTATGTCAAGGACATCTTAATCAATGAAGTAGAGATTAACATATCGAATAATGGACTCTCGTATCAGATTGATTATGAACTTGTTCCATACCTCGTTGACGATACCTTTGTTACTTGGTCGAGTTCGAATGAAGGCGTAGTGACGGTAAATGAACATGGTGTAATTACACCTGTATCGGTTGGTGATGCCATTGTCACAGTCATCGATAATGACGGCCTCATTGTCAGAAACATTCCAGTACATGTATTGCCTTATGTGGAAATGATCGATTTTGAAATATCCACTAATTCACTTCACATGTTTGCTGGTGAGGTGTACACGTTCAATGTCACCTACTTACCAATAGACACAACAGAAAAGAACCTTATTTGGACTTCTAGCAATACCGCAGTCGTTAGTGTTTCGAAAAGCATCGTTACCGCGCTAACTGGAGGCACTGCGACAATCACCGCGACTTCTCCTGACGGAACTGTCACACATGTTGTTACCGTGACGGTAGATGAAGTGCTGACGGACATTGAATTTGACTCGGAATATATGGCAATCAATTTGTCAAGCGATCCTTTTGCAATTTCTGTTGCCTTGTTGCCAATTACGGCGACAAATAAAGAAGTTACATGGAGCTCAACGAATAATTCGATTTTGTCGGTTGACAGCCAAGGCATCGTCACGATTCATAGTTCGGGAACCGTTGTAATCCGTGTTTGTTCCGCAGTAGATGATGAAATCTTTGACGAGATTATCATCACTGTCGATAATTACGATTTTGATCAAATGCGAATCGTTGACATGACAGCGACTGCAGATCGTCAATTCTATGCGCTGGACTCTCTCGGCGGCGTTTGGACCTGGGGATATCGAAACGGTAATATACCTCGTAAAATAAACATCGAACCAATTTTGTATCTAGACGGCTATTCTGAGCAATTAATTCTACTTGGAGAAAGCGGAAACATATACACTACATGCTACTATACATATGGAAATGGATTCAATGTCATTTCATCCCTCCAAGATATCGTCCAAGTTAGTGCTTCAGCGAATTACTTCATGGCTCTATCTTCCTCAGGTAAAGTATGGGGTTGGGGCACGAATGAGGGCGGTGGACTCAGCCCATTCAATATCGGTAACTGGACAGACTATTTCCAAATGCCTGACATCAATAACGTCAAACAAATACTGACAAATTATGGCTCATCCAGTTTCTACTTAACCAACGATGGAGATGTATTCTACCGTGGAAGTGCACTGGAAACGAAAATTGGACAGTTGTGGAAAATCTCTACACAGACCTATGAATCAATTCACCGTGCTGGCGGAAATGTCTATGGCGTTACCTCGGAAGGAGCTTTATACATGCTTTTTCCGACATTGGCAGAGTCAGAATTGTATTCTTCCTATCCAAATGCGGTTTCATATTCCTCATCGAATGAAGAATTGCTTTTGATGGCAGACGGAAACGTATATGGTTGCGGTAGCAATACATATGGTAGTCTAGGAATTGAAAATCAAACTTACGTTGATTCGATGACCTTGTTGCCGGACTTAACACATATCACTCAAATCTACGCATACTCTTACACGACATTCTTTATTAACGAAGATGGCGTCCTTTACGGCATGGGAAGAAGCGATCAAGATCAATTAGCCTGGGCACCTACCTATAACTTTAATCCTGTAGAAATTCCTATCGGACTCAAGCCGTTCTCAACTGCATTCTTGCCGATTAGTACTACTCCTGTTTCAGAAGAAGAACTGTTCGACATTGATCATCCAATTGTGATTGAATTCGACAGGACAATCGAATCCTCCTACATGTTTGGTATGGTTCGAGTGTTGGATGATGCTGGACGGTATGTCAACATTGACACAGAAATTGTTGCGAATAAGCTGCTGATTACGCCTTCGATGGGATTATCTTATGACACGACTTACACAGTGATTGTTCCATATGCAGGACTCGTTGATTTCTTCGAACAATATAGCAGCGAAGTCACGTTCTCGTTTACGACTCGACCAGTTGAATATTATGTTCGCGACATTGTTCTCAATGAAACCAATGTTTACATCAGCAATAACAATTTAACTTACCAAATCGATTATGATTTGAAACCATATGTCATCGATGATTCCTACATTACATGGACATCGAATAATGAAGATATCGTCACTATCGATGAGCATGGAGTGATTACTCCTCATGCGCCAGGAAATACCACTGTCACGATTTCAGCAATTGATGGCAGTATCTCCAAGAGTGTCAATGTCTATGTTGCTGAATACATACCAATGACGGCAATGAATATCACCGAAACAGAAAAAGTGGTGTTTGTAGGCCAAGTCTATAAAGTGACTGTTTCATACACGCCAATCAACACAACGGAAACGAAGTTGACATGGACATCCAGTGATACGAGCGTTGCGACTGTCGACCAAATTGGAAATGTGACATTACTTACTGGTGGAACTGTTACAATTTCGGCAGTGGACAATACTCACACATTCTCTGATTCCATCGTGTTACATGTTCAAGAGCCTGTCACATACTTGAACTTCTTTGATAATTTCCTTGTTCTCAACATAGATGATTCGGATATACAGATTCCATTGAATATCGGTCCAGACACCGCTACAAATAAGGCCGTGGTTTGGGAATCAAGCAACCCAGAAATCGCATTCGTCGATAGCCAAGGATGCTTACAAATTCTAAAAACCGGCGTATTGGTTATTCGGGCAACAGCAGAAAATACGAATGTCTATGATGAAATGGTGATTTCGATTACAGAGGACGTTTTCACAAATCTTGAGGTCGTTGAAGTCCGATATGCCAACCTTGGAAATTACCAATCTACTGTGTTTGCGCTAATGAGCGATCACACAGTCTGGTATTGGGGAGAACTCCAACAGTTACCGAAGAAACTCCCATATGAAAATATCATCGATATTGACACAAGTGAATACGATGTAATTATGCTAAAAGCAGATAGTACCATATTATGCTATAGCGGTATTTCTGGAAGCTCAATCATATTCAACTCAGTAACATCAATTCCAAATGTAATTCAAGTCCAGATTACTAATAACCACAAATTGGCTTTATCGTCAGATGGCTCGGTTTGGGGATGGGGAGATAATTATTATAGTCAATTGGGTGGTGAAGAATCAACATATTACAGCGCGCCAATTCAAATCGCCGGCTTATCGAACATCATTGAGATTTCGGATACGCATTTAGGTTCCGTTTTTCTAACAAATGCAGGTGAAGTGTATTACTTAGGTTATTCTTCAACAAATCGTCGAACACCCTACTGGATTTCAACGCTTTCCGATATCACACATATTGAATCTGCAGGTAATAATTCGTTTTTTGCGACTTCAATCAATCAAACCATATTCTGTGTTGATTCTTATAATTTTAGTCTTTCAACCGTTTCTTCCTTTAAAACGAATACGGTTGAGGTTTCTAGAAGCGATTCACATTATATCTTCTTAACTTCTGATGGTAGCGTATATACGTACTCACCATATGATGATAATTCTATGAATGCATATTTAGAGTTAGGAATTCCCTCAGAAACAGATGTTATAGGATTCCATAAAGTCGCTTTTGATGAACCAATCGCACATGTATATGCGACCAACGATAATTCATTTGCAATCTCCGTTTCGGGAAAACTCTATATCTGGGGAAATAATGTCAATGGGGAATTAGCGAATTTATCAAAAGAAAACAACATGTTACCTCAGCCAATCCATTTCGGGTTGACTTCTGACCTTACTCCAATTCAAGTCAAATCAACATCGCCCATCAACAATGAGATGTTCTTTGATTCAAATGGTTCCATTGTAATCACTTTTAACAAAGCAGTGTATGCTTCCTCGATGTATCCATATATTTATTTATATGACAAAGACAACCATTTTGTTTCCATTACAAAAACACTCGCTTTGAACAAACTGATTATTACACCTAATGTTGCATTGAATTACGAGGAGAATTATCATTTGACTCTTCCCTCGAGTTCTTTAAAAGACATGTTTGGCTTATTCAATTCTTCATATAACTTATATTTCAAGACTGCACCAGAAGTTCCTTATGTTTATGGCATAAATCTAGATGAAACATCAATCTCTCTTTCCACCGCCACAACGGAATACCAAATCAGATACTCCTTGAATCCCTCGCAATATGTTGACGACACATATATTACGTGGAGTTCTTCTGATGATTCTGTTGTTTCGGTTAATTCTCACGGCTTACTCGTTGTAAACGGAATCGGAACTGCAACAGTAACAATTCGCACAAACGATGGCAGAATCGAGAAAAACATCATAGTGAACGTCATCCAAGAAGTTCCGATTATGGATTTCTCGTTCGATTCGGAAACAAAAACGATTTATGTTGGAAATGTTTATCAGCCGACTATCACATACAATCCATCGGATACAACAGAAAAGACTTTAATTTGGAGTTCCAGTGATTCAACGAATGCGATTGTGGATGAATCTGGCCATATTACCGCTCTACGTGGAGGTAGCGTCATTATCACCGCCACCTCAGAAGATGGATTAGTTTCCCATAATTTGACAATTGTGATTGAAGAACCAGTTACTGAAGTTCAGTTTACCAGTTGGGCGTTTGTGACAAGCCTTGAGACTCAAGATGAAACTCTCCCTCTATCGATATACCCGGATAGTGCCACAGATAAGTCCATCATTTGGGAATCAAGTAATCCAAATATTGCATATGTGGATGAAAACAATCATTTGGTCAAGTTGTCAGTTGGAAATGTGTTGATACGGGCAACCTCAGAGGCAAATGCCCTTTCCGATGAAATATATGTATCAATTACTGAGACGATGATTGAGGAATCTCCAGTTCGAGTCGAAAGCACTTTCACTTCAGACGGATCGAAAGCCTATTTCGCGCTCATGAATGACGGCACTGTTTGGGCATGGTCAAACAGCCATACGATTCCCAAAAAGTTAAGCTTTACAAATATCATCGATATCGATACTGGTTTGACTTCAGTTATCTTCTTAAAAGATGACTCGACAATATACTACAATAATTATGCTTGGAACTTTGTAAATGATGGTTCGTATACTACAATGAACTCATTGAGTAACATTGTTCAAGTTAAAGCTAGTCTAAGTTGGGACGGAACCTATTTAGCTCGAGACATTGATGGTAATGTTTGGGGCTGGGGACGTAACTCTACGGGCACATTAGGACAAGCAAACATTGGCGGTTTCGTTCCAATGACACTTGTATATGGTGGACAAGATGCAGTCGATATGGAAATGACTTATTATGTCACTGCCATTCTTACAGATACCGGCTATATTAAAGAAATAGGACGGATTAATGACACCATTCAGACAACCTTTACATCTCAAACGCTTACCGGTGTAGTGAACCTTGAATGCTATAGCCTTGACTATTTTATATTTTATACAGAATCAAAAGATATTTATGTGCAATACGCATATAATGGTTCATTATACACTCACTCACAAGTCAACAGCGACAATTTAGCTCCTTTCTCCAATATGGATATTGTATCTTACCAAAACGTGATTGGCAGTGGTTACAATGGATATTTACTTGCCGACGGCCGCCTATTCTTGTCAGGAGGGAATGCGAAAGGCCAAATGGGAAATGGTGAAATCTCAAATGTCTCCTATTATTACCAACAAGTGCTGATTGATGAGCCGGTAGTTTCATTTACAATGACAAACGAATCTTCAGTAGCGATTACTGCTTCTGGAAAAATCTATGTATGGGGAAACAACGGCGATAATTCATTAGGCATTTATGGCGGAAATACTCAGCCAACACCGATTCAGATTTTCCTCGGTATGAACCAGACGATTACTTCCCAATTATCGTTGATTGACCAAACGGTATATAACAACGATACGGATATTCCCGTAGACCAAGAGCTGTCTTTTGAATACAATGTGCCTGTCATTCAATCAAACAACGCATTGAGTTCATATATGTCGGATTCTGCTGGCAAATATGTCGCCGTCAGCATTGAAATGTACTTAAATAAACTGATGGTCGTTCCATTGACAACGTTGAAGTATGGAGAGACATATACTCTTCATATTGCGTATAATTCAGTTATAAATTACAACAAACAACCCAATAATGAAACTGCTATCACATTTACGACCGAAACAGCTCCTATAATATCCAGTGTGGACAACACAGGATATCAGGTCTGGACACTTGAAGACATAGAACAAGCGGCACAAGAATTTATCGATGGTGGAATGTCTTCCGGTGTATACAATAACGCTATTTTAAACAACATTATCGATCCGAATACCGATACATGGATGCGTTTCATCGCTTATTCAGGAGAGCAGTACAAATTCTTGACTTATAACTATTGGGGAACGACAGATGCTTTCTTGATTGGTAAGCAAATTCGTGATTTTGAAGACTATCCGGATTTAAGCAAAATTATTTATAAACCATTCTTGACAACAGCTCCCGAAACCGCCTACCCGTTTGTGACGGATGTATTCCTAACGACGGACTTGGAAGAAGAGACGAACATCGTCAGTATCGGTGTGACTACATTCACAGTCGAGTTCAACCGCGATATGGACATCACCCAACCTCTTGGTGTTTATTTCGGACCTGATTATCCTTATACTGACTACAAAGTAGAAGGTGAATGGGTGGATGCCAGAACATGGGTAGGAACGTTTATCATCACACCATTGACTGGAGACGGAAAGATGTTCTTCCGCATCCGCGATGGTCGCGCAGCCGATGATCATTGGCTGACTTTAGGTGACGATGATGGAAGATTCTTGTTTGAAATCATCACTTCTGGAGCCGAATCGATGAACCTTCAAGCCAGTGGTGCTGAAGGCAGAGTCATCCTTTCATGGATTCAAGATGACTTTGAATTACTCGCTGGATACGATGTCTATCGTTCGACTTCCATCGACGGATATTATGAAAAGATTAACTCAACGGTCATTCCGAAGGACGAAAAAGAGTATAGCGATTACAATGTAACGCCCGGAATGGTGTATTACTACAAGTTTACAGTCGTCAAGACCGATTTAACTTCATCCGATTTCTCGAACACCGCAGCAGCAGCGGCATATGATACGATTGCTCCGACCATGAGCCATCTTCCGATTCGAACTGTGAATCTGGGAACAGACATGCTCGTCAGCGTATACGCTTACGACAACATCGGTGTCGAATCCGTATTGCTCTATTACCGCGCATACGGCGAAGTCGAGTACCACATAGTGGATTTGATAAAAGGTCAATACGATCAATATTCAACTCGTCTGTTCATTACCGAAGATTATATCGATGGATTGGAATACTATCTCGTCGTTGGCGATGAACTGACTACAATCTATAGCGGAACGGACAGCGCTCCTCATTTTGTGGAAGTTAAGGACATTCCAACGATCACATCCATTTCTCCATCAAGAGTCTCTGTTCAAGGTGGAGAGGAAATCACGATTTCGGGTGCCAACTTCAAAGATGGCTCCAACGTGTACATCGGCAACAAAGAAGCCCTATTCGTCACATTCATTGATGAAAATACAATCAAAGTAACGGCTCCGAACAACTTCCCTTCTCTTGTGAATGTCACAGTGGAAAACCCGACGGGCGATCAATCTACATTAACCAATGCACTTGAGTATTATTCTGATGAAGTACAAGCTCAAATCCCGACGGTAAAAGGACAGGTTGGACAGGAAATTCTCGTCCCAGTTACCCTTCAAAACCTATCTGGATTGATTTCCATGGATCTAGGAATTGGATACGATGCATCCGTACTTCAATATGTTGGCTATATCAAGGGCAATATCGCAACACGTTTCACAACAATTGTGAACTCTTCTGTCTCTGGAACCATCCAAATTGCAATGGCATCTGATGTGACCATTAGCGGATCGGGCGAAATCATCTACTTGAAGTTCAAGGTACTGAAATCTCCTGATGTAGAGTCCGCTATCACACTGTCCAAAGTCGAACTGAACGGCGGAAATATCGATGTCACTAAGGTCGATGGAAAATTCATTGAAGACGTTGTCTTTACTTATCAAGGAACCGTATATTATTACGCAAATCAAACAACGGTAAACAATGTTCGCATCGTTTTGTCGGGCGAAAAGGAATATGTCGCAACGACGTTCGCGGATGGTAGTTATTCACTTCAAGAAATTGAAGCTGGCAATTATGTACTCACAATCGAGAAACGCGATGAAACATCCGCAATTAGCGCTTTCGACGCATCGATGATTTTACGAAAGAGCGTCGGACTCGATTCTCTCAATTCGAATCAAATGATTGCGGCTGATGTGAACAACGACGGCGCAGTCAATAGTTTTGATGCAGCATTGATTCTCCAATATGTTGCCGGACTTCGTGTCCTGCCGTTTGAAGGAAGAACCAATATCTGGGTATTTAGTGAAAACAACTCCAACCTTGGATACGTCAGTTCCTCGACTACAGGAAAAGTGATTACAGCAATCTTAATCGGTGACGTTTCCGGAAATTATCAAGCATCAACTTCGACTTCCATTGCGGACGTCATCAAGGTCGAACAAATTCGATATAACGAAGAAACCCAGACCATCCAAGTTCCCATTAGTTTGAAGGCATTGTCTCAAGGCGTCTTCTCTGTCGAAACGACTGTATACTTCAATCCAGCATTGACCGTTACGAATGTGACCTTCAATTCTCTACTTGAAAATACGTTGAAGGTTGTCAACACCAATAACGCTGGTGAGGTTCGAATTGTTTTGGCGGGCGTTTCCGAAATTCCTGAAATGGATGACTTTGTCACCATCACCTTCTCTGCGGATAATACCAATTTACAACGTTACGAGTTTTCGATCGGTGATACCATGTTCAATGAAAACGCTAATGTTCAGGCAATCCTAAACGTACTGAATCTCGGTACGACAACGGATTTGAACAACGACGGCATATTTAACAGCGCTGATGTTGAAATCATGATGTCGCTTGTCAACAAGTCGAATCAAGATCAAGACATCTCTGCTATGGATTACAACCACGATGGAATTATCGATATCTTCGACATCATTGCGATGAAGCAGCAAGACTAGGTGAAGCGCATGAGGAAATTACTCACAATTATTTCGATATCAATTTTCTTCTTTTTGGGAGCCGCATCGGTACATGCCGATGCGGCATCTTCCCATATTCGTTTTGAGTTCAACCACTCTTCTTACGCAGAGGGCGATGCCATCTACATCAATGTGTTTGTATCATCGACTTCGGATTTCTTCGGGGTTCAGTTCGATATTTCTGAAAACTCTATGTTCGGATTTCCGACTGAAGGAGACGTATACGACGATCAACTTGGTGTGTTTGGTGGAACCGGCAATATCGCTGACCAAAGCATCAGTCTTGAGAACATTGCGACTTATGTGGCAATCCGTAACGACAGTTCCGTCGGTTATGTCATCACAGAAGAAGTACTCTTGGTTCAAATTCATCTTTTGGCAGTACAAGACATCACAGATATCCAGACACTTTTAATGGTCACAGACATTTTTGATGATCTTTTTTATCAGAATGATAATTTATGTTTAAAATTAGCTTCCTCCACGAGTTCTAGTATTCCTTACACAGTCTCATTCGACATTTTATTTATCGATATCGCATTGTTTGGCAATTCAGAGATGACTGTAGAGGTGAATTCGTCATTCACAGATCCTGGATGTGACTACGATGCTTCCTTGTCTTTGGTTGTGGAAGGAAATGTGGATTTGACGAAAGTCGGAACATATCAGCTTTCCTATACTGTCCAATCAACGACCGGTGCCACATCGCAAACATTGACGAGAACCGTACATGTAGTGGACACAACAGCTCCAACATACACTTATGTGAGCGAATTTGTCCTTCATGTGTCTACCACACCCACGAACTTATATACGTTTGTGACGAATGTTGTGGACAATTCAGGAATTGCGCCGACGGTCGTGATTACTTCCAACATCACAGATTATAATATTCCCGGAGTCTATAGCGCGATCATAACAGTCACGGATTCCTCAGGAAACACCAATGTGAAAACCATGACAATCACGATTCAAGACATCACAGCTCCGACGATTGTCGGAGAAGATGAATACACGTTCGTCGTTGGAGAAGTGGATAGTTATGATTATCTCGCGAATGTGACAATCACAGATAACATCGCTTCTGCTCCACAGACAAGAGTCGTCGGGAACGTCGATTATGATACAGCTGGAGATTATACGATTGACATTGTCGCTACGGATTCGTCGGGCAATGCAACAACGTTTCATATTTTCGTTCATATTCTTGGACAATTCACGGTGACTTTCTATTCCTCGGATGGGACGAAAGTTGTCCATGTGGAAACTGTCATCGAAGGAGAAACTGTAGAGTCGTACAAATACACAGCCATTGGATATCGTTTCATCTCATGGAAACTAAATGGTTCGGATTATGATTTTTCCACTCCAGTCACGTCCGATTTGAGTCTGATTGCGAACATGGAAAAAACAAGCGGATGCCTCTTTGGCTTCAGCGGTGACATCTCTTTCTTTACAATATCGTTGACGTTCATTGGATTATTCGTACTGGTTTACAGGAGAAAATAAAAGATGAAATACTGCGAGGAACATCCACACATACAATCACAAACAAAATGTAGCATTTGTGGCAAAGAAATTTGCCACATCTGTGTTAATATGTCCAATGACTCTTCTCTTTGCTCTAATTGCTTAAGTAAAAAATTGTATACAGAAAGAGACTATCTCGAGTCAAAAATGAATTGGATGGCGATTTCAATCGTTATCTATATATTTCTTGCTATTGCGCTGTTTATATCCAAATCACAGCAATCAATTGCGTTGCCTATACTTACACTTGCCATTTGGGCAATGATTGTTCCAACAGGGAAAATGTATAACTTGATTATACGAATCGATGTGTGTGGGCTATTGATTGCGACGCTCGCAATCGACTTTGTGACTGATTTGTTGTGGCTTTTGTTGCTATTAACAGCTACCGCTAGTTTTGTCTATATAGTTTCTCTTTTTACGAAAAGAGATAATATTCAAAGAAAATTGTTGATATTAGGCCACAAATCCCCCTATAATTCATGATTCAAGACTTGAGGATAGAATATGAGACAAGAGCCATCCTATCAAAATCGTATCATTGCTTTTTTGGATATTCTAGGATTTTCAGACAAAGTGAAGCAGTCTGTTTCTAGCGATTTTGTAAGGGCAAATATTGAAGAAATCTTGAAAACATTCAATAGAGCTATGGTAAATCCCGAATTTTTGAATGGAAACATTAATGACAAGTTAGCTCGAAAAGTTACTTCTTTTTCGGATAACGTTGTGATTTCATATTCGAATCGTTGCAGTCTTTTGGAAGCAATATATGATATCGGAAGGATTCAAGTACTCGCAATGGAAATGGGATTTTTATTACGTGGTGGAATCACAATCGGGGAGCTTCGCCACACTCAAGAAGTTCTATTTGGGCCAGGAATGAACGAGGCGTATAAACTAGAGTCTAAAGTCGCTATTTATCCAAGAGTAATATTAACAAACGAGACAATTGACAAAGCTACACTACATCCATTTTTTGTGGTAGATTCAATCGAAAACGATCGAAAGCTAATCAAACATATATATTGTAAGAAGGACACTGACGGACTATATTATATCGATTACTTAAGTGATGACTTGATGGAAGGTGATTTATCAGTTATTCTTCTGTATCATCGAAAATTGCAGAAAGTTTCAGAAGATTATCATGGCGGGGAACCGGGAGTAATTCAAAAGTATGATTGGTTAAAAAGTAAAATAGAAGAATACGATCAGCAAACTCAACAAACATTATCAACTATGGAATCAGTACTTCCCCATTGAAATGAAACAAGATTATCCTTAGAAAGGATATCGTAACGTCACCAACAGCATATTATGCATTTTCATATTGATATAGAAAAAAGAGTTGTCGGAAATACCGGCAACTCTTTGTTTCATTCTCATGTTATTTGATAAAAGTAAGCATTCCGAATTCATTGAGACTATCGAAGTCCCAAACATCGTTAGAGAATCCTATAGAGTCGTAAAAACCAGAAGCACTCAATTGGGACGTAGTTATGTATAATGATGAATCGAATGTCAGTTCGTTATTGTTGTAAGAGAATGTTGAATTCGCGAATAATCGATTATCGTTAAGTGTAGAGTACCCAACAATCTTTCCGAACGGATCTTGGTTAATGGTTGAATAAGTAGTCACCAAAACGTCACCCCAGAAAATATTACTTTGGATGATCATCGGATTTGAGGAAGCAGTGGCTTCTGCATAACCAAAGAGGGAGCCAAAATAAATCGGAGAGGCACTCATAAGAGTGATATCGCAGTCGACAAGATTATGAATCAAATCTGAAGAATATATACTAGAGCCCACAAAACCGCCAACTCGTGAAGTATTTCCAGTACTATTCGGGAAGACGATGGATAAAGACGAATCAAGAACGAGATTATCGGTTGCAGTTCCTTGTGATAGTTGTCCAACACCACCACCAATACTTGAATAATATGAGGTTGAAGTCAGGGTAATATCCGTCGTTATTGTGTTTTCCGCGAGAAAGTTTCCATATCCGACTGCGCCACCGATAAATCCGTATTGGATGGATCCTGAAATAGAAGAAGTCACTGTACAATGTTTAATAACTGTCGATACGCCGGAAATTCCACCAATCATTCCATTTGCAACTGCATTCACCGAGATTTCAACGTCGATTGAGGAATCCACAATTTCATGAACATTTCCTCCAATGCCACCGATGATGAAGTACACTGGATCAGCAAGGGATTCAAACACGAGAGTGCCGTTTGCGGAAACGTTTCTCACAGAAGCATCCGCTCCCTCTCCGAGTAACAAACCGATGAAAATCGTATCTTGTCCCCAGTAATCTGGAGTTCTACCATATGATACTGATATCGTAAAGTTCGATAAGTTCAAATCGGATATGACACCCTTCACTTGACCGAACAGACCAATCGTATACCTTGTTTCAAGCATCATTCCATCCGGATACATTGGATCGTAGATGAAGGTGCCGGCGGAAACAATGTCGAGATTGATCATTAGGTTCGAGATTGTATGCCCGTTGCCAAGGAAAACGCCATTGAAGTTCTTTGGCGTCCAGACGACGCCTTCTAAATCGATATCATTTTGGAGTTGAAAAATGTAACCATCAACCATATTTGCGAGTTCTGTTGCATTGGTCACATTCCTCGGTGTGAATGAATTCATGATAAAGAACCCTTTGCCAATACCTGAATACAAGTTTGTTCTGGTGGCTGCTTCTGAGTATCCATATGAGAAGCCCTCCACACTGAAATTATCATATGGACACATACTCTCATAGAAGCCTCTGCCAAGCCAAAGTATCTTGATATGATTTTGATCAATGACGATGATTTCATCTCCAGTATATGTATATTCATTAACATATCTAACTTCCATGGGATATGCACCCACCATCACGATAAAGGTTGTGTCATATCGAACTGAAATGGAATAAACCTGATAAGAATTGATATTCTCCATTTCGATAATCAGGTAACCAGGATTTCCTCCATCAATGGCATCATCCACGTAATCAAACGTCGTTTCTGCCGTCACATTCAAGAGTGTCAATTCCCCCAACACATCAAAGGAAATCGAATTATCGGTCGTAAATATTTGTTCATATGTGATGTCGTTAATCTTGTAAGTCACCTTAGTAAACACGAATTCGTAGGTACCTGGGTCATCATATTTTCCTAAATTGATGCTACACATTGATGTGACAATATTACTGAATTCATGATTTTCACCAGCATATTCAATTGATAATATTTGGACAAAGGAAGGATTGGAGAATGTGATATTCACCGTCACATCTTCACCAACTGCATAGGCTTGGAAAGATGACATAGAGATTGAAGATAATGTCAAAGGTAGAGGTTTCGTCCAAAATGTTTGAGACATACTGATAGTTACGTCGCCAACACCGTCAGAGGCATCGTAGACATAATTCGCGGTGATGGTATACTTGGTGTTGGCTGTTAGTCCTAACAAAGTACTTGGCGATGTGTCTTCCGATGAATAAAGAAGTGTTGTTCCTTTATATACTTTCACATCAGTGAAATAACCGATTCCGTCAGGGTCATTTTCACTCAAAATCCATGAAACAGAAGTTTGTTCCGGGACGATTTCCGAAAACGAGATTACAGGGATTGATTTCGAAAGAGTGTGCAACGTGAATTCTTGTGTGATATCTCGTAACCCAAGGCCATCATTTAGATCAGCTTGATAGGAGATAACCAACACAAAGTCATTATTTGACAACAAACCTTCATAAAGATACTCATATTGGAATACCCAACCCCAAAGCATTTCAGGTTGGATATCAAACTCAGTCGAGATAATTTGTGACTTATCTGAGTTATATAGCGTGAATGATTTGTTGGTTTGGAGAACGCCGTCTTCATTCATTTCTGAAACAAGAACGGATATGCTATCAGTGGTTGGCGTTGAAGAGTCTTTTCCATAGATTACAGGCATCTTCGGAGTAGTAAACGCTTGTTGATATTGAAGAGATACCGGAGAAGAGATGTCAGAAGACTGATAGGAATACTCTACGTAAACAACATGTACCCTGTTAGAATCCAAGTTTGTCAAGGTTCCGACTATATCCGTTGTCGATAGTTCAACCGTCACGGAATTATCTGGTTCATAGGGAGTCGAGTTTGCCGTAATGACCACGGCATAAACTCGAGATATTATCGCCGCTTCGTCTGGGTCATCGATAGTGATTTCGTAATCAACTTGATTTTGAGTCAGATTCGAATAGGTAATTGTGATATCCGGTTCCGCCTTTATCGTCTTATAGGATTGATCCAAAGAGAGGATATGGTCCCCTGTTTGATCATTGAGATTATAAGTGATTGAAATCACCAATGAGTAATCTGAGTTCGACATCAAAGAAGTGCATGTTAAGATATTTGACTCTTCGCTCCATGTCAGATTTGAGTTTTCAGAATCACGAATTTCAATCGTTTTGATGGACACGGTGTTGTCAGGGTCTGTGATGTCATAAGGAACGCTGAAACTAGAAGAACTAATAGTCGCATCATGCAAAGTGATTACAGGAATTGAGTTTGCTTCTGTTGTAAAATAGTATTCCTCAGTTGCTGTGTGGATGCCCATCTGATCATTTAAGTCATATTGGAATACCATTTGGAGACAATACTGAGTATTAGAGTATAGTGATACTGGGTAGATTACGTTATCATTATTCGAGACAGATTCGACGTCAGTGCCATTCAGTAATAATCGATATTGAGTGTTCAAAATGACTTGGTCTTCATCCGTTAGTGAATAAGACAGAATTGCGCTAGTCTGATCCACACTGACAAGTTCTACAGTAAGTGTCGGAGGTGTTTTTTCCTCGGTCGTGAACTCAGTTTGGTATGAAACGGAATGAGATCCGGTCTGGTCATTCAAATCATATGTTACAATTATCGAACACAAATATGTAGTATTGGAATAAAGCGAGGAAATTGAGATATCATTACCATCAACCGTATATGTATCAACCAAATGTCCGTTCTGACTGACTTCAATCGCATAGGAGACAAAGGTTTGATCCACATCGCTCATGGTAAACATGAGATTCACACCTTCCTGGCTCAAACTGCTTGTTTCAAACGAAACAGAAGGAAGCTGTTTCTCAAGGGTTGTGAAGGTAATTGTCTTCGCCCAAGATATTTGCTCTCCATCCAGTTCATATTCATATGTAATTAATAACGAAGTAGAAAAGTTGGAATACAGGGCAGAAAATGAGAAAGTGCCAAATGAATTTATCTGCGCAATCATGGTCTCGCCTTGCATTAAATCGACACTCACGAGAGTTCCAATCTCGAGAGGATCATTCTCTTTGAGAGTGAATGAAACTGATGATTGATCAACTTCAAGGTTTGAAACTAGGACAGGTTCTTCGGTATCAAATGTGAAGGAATCGAGAACTACTAAACGATTTCCATTTCCATCGAGCATATCGTATTCCGAAAATACCACAGCTGTGTAGGACTTACCAATCTCCAAACCTGAGATTGTCACATCATTTGATCCAATAACCAAATCGGTTGCACCAAGTAATTGTCCGCCGTCGTAAAGAATCGCCTTGATATAAGTTTGTGAATTGGCAAACAAGGATTCCAAATCCAAAATTTGAACATGGAAGGAGACTGAAGTAGGTGTGATATCTAGACTATCTGTAACACTACGAACTACGGAACGATAACTGACTCCGAGTGTCACTGTCTGATCGCCTTCAATCAAAACATCTTTGATTTCTGTACCATCGACATATTTGATTTGGTCGATGGTATATTCTTTTCCACCCGGAATGGATCCAGAATTCACTGTTAAATAAAGATGTTCTGAATCGCTACCCCATGCGAACTGGTAGGATTGGTATTTGACTCCATTCAAAGTAAAAGACAGGATTTCAAATTCATCAGGATTCAACAACGTTATTTTCAGTTGCAAATCCGTGTTCATCGGTGAGTAACAGTCGAAACTTACAGTGTCTCCAATCGGATAGGCTTCTTCCAATATCGTTTGGAGAGCAGAATTATCTGAAGAAGAAGTCAAAGAATCATTGCCAGGTAATAATCGCTTCCATAAGTTCGAAAAGTTACTCCAAAAGGTTGCGTTCACATCTGGAGCGATGAGCTCAACACCCAAAAACACCGGGATAGTTGAATCAACTGTTATAGTTGTTGACGATGAAGATGACGAAGAAGTAGTGGAAGTGTTCACAGAAGTCGTCGCAGAAGTGGTTGTCGTCGTAGTCATAAAGAAGTCACACGACACAAGGAATAAAGACATCATAAAAAAGAATAGTAGAATCGTCACACGTTTGAATGTCATGAAGAAATGCCCCCTATAATCAATATTAACTTTATTATATCACTGATAATTAAGATAGACATTCTCTTTTCAGATTGTTGCAGAAAGAATAATATAATAATACGATATCAAGTCAAATAATCAAGATTTCGAAAAAACCTGTATGCTCGGAAGATGTCAATTTCTCGCCCAAACATACAGGTTTTTGTTCATTGATTTTTAATGAGAAGTGCGTTATCAATTCAGATAGATTCTCGTATTGCTACAACAACCTCTTGTTAATTGACTTCATCTTGATATATGATTGAGGGAAGAATTCCAGACGCAATATCAAGACCGTCTAGCGACCAAATTTCTGTTGAATATCCGATTCCTATGAAGAAAGTTGGATCATTCATTTGAGATACATTGATTTCGATGAACTGCATTAGTTCATAATCATCATTATTGATAGATACATAGTAATCGTCGAAAATGTAGTTTTGCATAAGTGTAATGCCGCTCAAATCTGGATGAATATTCGTCAATAGAACTACTGACCCAACATTCTCAACATGAATCCATCCAATGATTACGTTATTTTCTATATAAATGCTTTGCAAAGGGTTCGAGAGTAAAATTAGGTATGTTCCGATATACATGCTTGCATAAGAAGAGTCGGATTGAGCAAAAATGTCACATTCCACAATATTTCTTTCAACAACTCCCGAATGTAAACTTCCGACCAGTTGACTGATGTGCATCGTAATTAAATCTTCCAAATTTGATGTTCCAACTATAATGATAGAATCATAAACTTTGTTATCAGTGATTAATCCGGAAGCTGTAGATCCTGCCAGTGCGCCAACATACATCGCATATCTCGTACAGACAAGATCCATCCCTACGCTCACTTGATTTTGTGATGCATACTGAACACTTCCCCCAATTCCACCCGCTACAATCGAATCTGAAGTGATATACAATTGACCTACTGCTTGACTTGCATGAACACTGACTATGTACCCTCCTATAAGACCAACGCTAACAGATAACATTGAACTTGCTTCAATATTTACATAACTTGTGGATCGGTCTATCGAATTTATATGACCTGCAATACCTCCAACGGAAACGAAGCAATCATAGTTTTCAGCATTGATCTGTATTGTTCCGTGGACCAACACGTTATCAATAAACGCATTCATCGTACTGCCGGCCAATAGTCCAACATCCATCGAATCGTCTAGTGCATATCCATCTGTAGGTAGGACCGTAATGACAATACTGGACTCGCGAATGGATAAAGAAGAAATGCCTCCAGTAACATTTCCGAACAATCCAAACCGGTATGATACTCCGGAAGGAAGTGGGTCAAGTGTCACCTGGTCATATTCCATGGTTCCAACGGGCAAACAGACGATGTTTAGGTTCATATTACGTATCGTGTGATCTTCGCCGAGCAATACTCCATGAAAATCACGAACTTCCCAATTGAAATCCGTAAAATCAAGATCTGCTTTCAAAACATATACATAGCCATTATCCATGTTTTGCAGTTCTTGAACTGTATAGATGTCGATGGGTGTAAAGGAATTCATAACATAAGCAATCCCACTGAAAGTTTTGTCAATAGAGATGTTTCGGTTGTCGGATACACCATATACAATATTAGTAATATTGAATGTGTCATTCACACTATATTGATCAAAATAGGTACGACCATACCATAGTACCTTGAAGTGTGTCGAATCGATTTGAATGATTTCAGAAGCCGAATATGTGTGCGTCGACTCGACATTCACAATCCAGTAATCCCAACCCTCTTGGTGGAAATAATGGGTTTGGTAATGAATCGTAAGACCATATACCGAATAATCAAATTCATTCTGAATTTCAAATATCAAGTACCCGGGATTTTCTCCATCAATAGCGAAAGAGACAAGATCCAATGGGGTTTCCATGTCATATGATATAAAATCAATACTTCCGATGACATCGATGACGATACGATTGTTTGTGACAAAATAAGTTGAACATGATTCGTTGTCATATAAAAAGTCCAGTCGGTTAATGACAAATTCATGTGGTCCAATTTCAGAAAGGATTCCCAAATTCAAAGTAAAGGTAGATGACGAGCTGTTATTAATCCCATATCGTACTTCGTTGATATAGATTGCAGTTACGAAAGCGCCTGCCAGGTTACCGAATTGTATGGAGATATATCCTGATGTATTAGGCGCAATTCCATAATCCGGTGAGTCAACAGATACAATCTCCGCATCACTATGTTTGGTTTTGATGGAGTACGTTATTTCTTGCACCCGAGATCCAAATCCGTCTTTCAAATTATATTCATAAATTGCAGTAACGAGATACTCTGTAAGAGAATTTAAATTTCCAAATGTTTCGTTGAGTGAACCTGGTTTTGACTCAATAACCTGATCATTCTCCGATATTGAGATATTCTGAAGAATACCTAATTGCTCCGGATCATTTTCTTGAATTACCACATCAATTGAGTCCGCATCGGATGATACACTTGAAAAGCTGATTGTCGGAGTTTGATATGCGAGTGTTTTGTAGATTAATAGACATTGCTTCGTGCCTATTCCAGTGTTATCCATCATCGGATAATCGAATTGTGCAATTAATATATATTCTGTATTCGACAATAGTTGATCAAAAGCGACACTGAAATATGTGATCCAAGAAGTTGTTGCTTCCGTTTCATGATTTGTGTCCTGAGCAATAATGGTACTCATCGTGGAATCCCAAAGGGTGAATTGGATGTTTGTCACCGTCTGATTATCTTCATTTTCAAGATAGAGTTCAACATCGACGCCATCGAGTGCACTCTGAACATCACTGAAGACAAAAATCGGTTCCATTTTGAGTGTGGAAAACTCATATTCAACTTCTGCATTGTAGATTTCTCCGCTTTCGTTTAGCTGATAACTATATTGATAGATAATCGTATGTGTTCGATTGGAATCAAGACTGGTAATCATCTGTGAAAGGGAGTTGCCTAAATCGATAACCTGAATTACGTCTTCTGCATCCGGGTCCTGATTATATGTCACGATTTCTGCACGGACTTCATAACTAAGAATGGCTTCATCCGGATCGCTGACTTCGATATTATAGTTTGCGGTAGTGGTTCCCAAAGAGTACAACAAAATACTCGGCATAGGAAGTTGTTTCAATGTAGTAAATTCATGTTCTATACAGGTGCTTGTGACAGGCATTCCATCATTTAAATCAATCTCAAAACAAGCACGTACAAGATAACTTGTATTAGACTCCAACGTGGATACAACGATATTTTCCATCTCATTCTGTGTTTGAAACACTAGATTCGATTCTCGATAAACATATATTGAAGAACCGCTGATGGTGTTGTCCAAATCCCAAATGAAGAAATTGATGATAATCTCATCGGATGAGGTTTGTGTGTTTTCAAATGAGAGCGCAGGGTTTGCTTTCATCAGTGTTGTAAAGTCTTGTTCACATATCCAATAAACTTTCATCTGCCCATAGGATGATTCGAATGTTGATTGAATCTGATAGGTATTATTAGAAAGCAAATCTCCAAACGATAGATTACTAAAGTCGACTACTAGATCAATCACGGCACCATTTTGTTTCAAAAGTACTCTCGATATTTCGCCGTCAAAGTCCGGAGATTGATTGACGATATCAAAAGAAACTGTTTCACTGGATACTTCAATGTTTTCAAATGTTGTGATAGACTCCGCATAAAATGCGAAAGCACTAAATACGGTCAACACGGATCCTTCACCATCAAAGTAGTCCAAATAGGATACCAACGCAATCTGGTACATACTTCCGGAAATGAGATTTTCAAAATAGTAATCACGCACTCCGTTTCCAACGGATACCTCAGAAATAATGTCGGTTCCGTCGAATAATACCAATTTTAAGAAGTTCTCGTCAGTTGTTGTCCAGATTCCAGATTCATCTTGTACACCAATCTGCACAATCAATGAATTTTCTTCAATATATACAAAGAATACTTGTACTTCAGGCGACGATTCATATGTAACTCCTAAGACAGTAGATGTATTATCGGGGAGCGTTATTTTTCCTTCCTCTCCGTTGGCATTATATGTGATTTCGTCCAGTTGATACACATAAAGTCCGGATGGATTTCCATATGGATTGTAGATATATTTATCTTCACTGGATGAACCCTGATCAAAATTAGAGGATAATATCTGTATTCCGTTGATGGTTACAGAAGTAATGTCCACTGAAGAGGGATTTTTAAGTTTGATATGCACATAAAAGCTTTGGTATTCATTCAGCTGCGTATCATAGACAACATTTGTCGTGCTAGGATATTGTGACTCCAATAAATCCTCGATTCGCTCACCATCAACATTGTCAAACGGATTATCTTGATCAATCGAATTCATCAATAACTTTTGTGTTCGACTGCTTGACAATGTCGATTGTAGCACTTGAATCGTTTCGACAATGTCAATACTCACATATGTAGGTACTGTTACTGCATCTATATTGGATGTAGAAGAAGTAGTATCAGTGGTTTCTGTGTTTTGAAAAAACGTACAGGACACTGAAAGTAAAGATAGGAACAGTATAGATAGAAGCAACATCATTTTTCCGATAACTTTCATATTTCTCCCCCTAAAAATAAATATATATCACTATTATACAACTTTAAAGTTTACTTTGCTATCACGTTCTAGTTTTTTGGCTCTGAAATCGTTGTAAACTTCTGAAAATATATTTATGATTCAAGAGATTGAAATACAGTTTATTTTCCATAAGACTTAGGGGATGGATGTTATTGCCAACATTTCTTTGATGTTTGAATTCATTTCCGTAGTATTGGAAATGAACAATCTTTTTTATAAAAAAGATGTAAAGGCTTTTTCTTTTCAATAGTTTTGTTTTTGGCTTTCTTTTAATAGCGAATTTTGTTACAATAGATTCTATGAAAAAGACAGCCACTATATGGGAAAAGATGAAACAATTCCCATATACAACCGCATACTTGATTCTACTTTCTAGCATCACGCTTGTCGTATGGCAGAATCACTGGGAAAACTATGGAGTCGTCGCCGTATTGGCGCTGATGCTTCTGTTTTTCATTGTGATGAAAGACACCATGCCGACCGTGGCGCTTTTATTAAATGGATTGTTCATGGTTTCGCAAACGAATTGGTCGTTTGCGGAAGCACCTTTATATCTTTACT